>Ga0209867_1000016_pt1 | contig 76360 bp, 77 predicted proteins | sample GWRWmT4_4Nov14_FD_187197 | JGI IMG/M metagenome (GOLD analysis project Ga0209867, IMG submission 187197) | Sand microcosm microbial communities from a hyporheic zone in Columbia River, Washington, USA - GW-RW T4_4-Nov-14 (SPAdes) (version 2) | ecosystem: Engineered > Artificial ecosystem > Sand...
GACCAGAGCAAACTGGCTTCGACCGGGGTGGTGGTTTCGTCAATATCATGGCCATACAGGCACAGCCCTGCCTCCAGCCTGAGGCTGTCGCGCGCGCCAAGGCCAATGGGCGCCACCTCCGGTTCGGCAAGCAGGCGTTTGGCCCAGTCCTGGGCCAAATGTCCGGGTACGGATATTTCAAATCCATCCTCGCCCGTATAACCGCAGCGCGAAATCAGCAGATCGGCGCCAGCGGCCAGAAACCGCCGGCCATACATGAAGCCAAGATTGGCTGCTTCCGGTACATGGCGCGCCAATATCATTGCGGCTTGCGGCCCCTGCAAGGCCAGCAGCGCGCGGTCTTCCATGCGCGTCAGGGTGGCTTTGCCGGCAAGCGCGGTTTCGATATGGGCGAAATCTTCGGCTTTGCGGCCGGCATTGACGACAAGGAATAGCTGGTGCTGATGTTCAGGCCGCAATGGCCGCGTAACCATCAGATCATCAAGGATGCCGCCCTGCGCATTCAGCAGCATCGTGTAGCGCATCTGTCCGGGCTTGAGTTCGGCTATTGCGCCGGGGACCAGGGTCTCGAAGGCGGCGGCAATGTCTGTGCCGGGCAGGGCGGCAAGCATCGCCTGACCCATATGCGAGACATCGAACAGGCCGGCCTGCGTGCGGGTATGCAGATGTTCTTTCAGAATGCCGGCGGGATAATTTACGGGCATCGCATAGCCCGCAAACGGAACTATTTTTGCGCCCAATGCAAGATGCAGTGCGTGAAGCGGGGTATGGCGTATCGGCGCGTCAATAGTTTCGGTCATTATCCTCTGTCCCGTCTGGTGCAGCGGCGGTTCATCCAATAGCGGAATCCCCAGCGCCTGCCGTTTGGCGCGCTACGCGTGCCGCCGGCTGCCCCCTCTGTCACGGGAACCTGAGAGATTTGACCCCGCATCCGGTTCTTGCCTGATGCCTGGCTTACCCCTTCGGTGAAGCGCCAGATGCCCGTTCATGCCGGGCCCTGACACTTGCTTTCCAGAGTTTCATCCCCCTGCGGTCCGGTTGCCTGAGAGTTTCCGGGGCGGTTGCTCCTTCGGCGCCAGTTCCGCTTCGCACTTGCGCGCTGCATTTCTGGTCTCTTCCGCAGGGATCATCTGTATGTAATGCAGCAGCCCCCCGAACGGGGAACTGCAATGGGGATATGACAACGGGTCACGGCACTAGTCAACAGATTCCGTCAGAATTTTCTATATGAGGATACCGTCCTGAATGCCGCCGTTCAAAATTCGGCCTATATTATTCCGTGGCGCTTGCCGCACTGCTGGCGGTGCCGCTGGCGGCCCCGGTATGGGTCGCGGATTGACCGCTGATCACGCTAAACTTGGCGGGATCATCACCCGGATGCATCTGCACCTCGCAGCGCGGCGCACAGGCAAATGTCTCGGTCAGCGTGCCCCGGTGCAGCGTTACCGTGCGGGTGGTGTGCGGCACCACTGTGACATCCTTGTCAAACACCACATTGCCATCCTTGTCGAAGCCTAGAATATTGGTTTCACCGCTGGTGCGGCCAAGAATGAACATCAGCTGGTTGCTTTGTGCGGAAACATCCGCGATATGCGGGTTGCCGACGATAATAGTTTCCACAGGGCGGTCGGTTCTCAGCACATGGTTCTTGTCAATCGTTACCCGCAGACTTTCGCTGGCCCAGGCCGATCCAGACAGTATCGCGGCCGAAAACCCGAGGCAGGCCGACACCAATGCCATTGCAAACCGCGTCATCTGATTTGGCAAATGATTTGGCAAATCCCGATTTGACAAGTCCTGATGTGGTATCGCCATTCTGTTCTCTCCCAAGTCCAGCCGGACCCTGTAAGGTGGTATCCGCCAGATTAAAGACTATAAATATTAACGGAATATAAACCAAAGAAAAGGCAAAAATGAATTAAGTCCTCACTTGTTACAATGTTAGCCAATAATCAGTGTTTTTAAACTACTCTCAAATGAATAGAATTCAGGGCAAAAAAAAGTTCCAGCGGCCCGGTTCTGACAGTAATATCAGCGAGTCTGGGGCGGGTATGCCGGAAAAATCAGGAGAAGACGCTATGCTGGATCCCTCGGTTTGCTCTTTGAAAGGCAGCAAACTGTTCGAAAAGCTCTCCCTGGAGATTGTTTCTGAAATTGAGACAATGTGCAAATGGCAGGAGTTCGGGCCCGAGGAGGCCATCATTGAATCGGGCATGGAGCCGCCGCGTGATGCCGTCTATTTTGTGGTGTCCGGTGCCGTCCGGGTGGCGACTTCGGTCGGTTCGGCAGGCGAAATCGCCTTTATCGACCTGGGTGCCGGGGCGCAATTCGGTGAATTGTCGGCCATAGACGGTCAGGCCCGCTCTGCAAATGTGTTCGCCAAGGAGCATTGTGTCATCGCCTCGCTGGAAGCGGCGCAATTCAATGCCATTTTGCTTGCGCATCCTCAGATCGCTGTCGCGCTGTTGCAGCATCTGACCAGCATCATCCGCAACAATAACCGGCGCATTGTTGATTTAAGCACCCGTACCGACGTGCAGCGCGTCTATACGGAACTTCTGCGGCTGTCCGAGCCGGACCCCAATGGGGATGGCTCCTGGATGATCACCCGCATGCCCAAACATAAGGAAATTGCAGCCTGGGCGGGCACCACGGAGGAAAGCGTGGCGACGGCGCTGGGGCAGCTTATCAAGGTAGGGCTGGCCAAGCGGCGTTATCCCAGCCTGCATATCACAGACCGGGCCAAGGTGAAGCTGCTTGCGGAACTGGGTTAATCTCATTTATACCGGTTTTGGGCTAGCTGGCGGCGGTGTTTGTAGTCCGGAGCACGGGATAGCGCGCCGTTTCGATAAATTTCCGGCGCTCTGACAGTTTGGTGACGGTTGTCACGTGTAATGGCTGTTAAGGCGCCCATATCTGGCTGGTAGGGCAAGGATAGAGAAAGAAAAACAGGGTTGTCGAAGCAGAAATTTAAATGTTAGCGTCTAACGTAACTGGGCTGATGCTTATGGGCCCGACAGATTAGTGCTCCCGGTAAAGCGTGAGTATTGCGTTGACCAAAGACCCCGCCCTTGGGCGAATAGCGGCGGGGAAGATCTGGCGGATGGCCGCCAGATTTCAAACTGAAGGAGAGATGGACATGTTGAAGTTTTACGTTGCTGCTCAGGAAAAACTGAATGCGTTCAAGAAGGACATTTCGGGCGCCACGGCGATCGAATATGGCTTGATCGCTGCCGGCATTGGCCTGGTCGTGCTTCTGGCTGCCCAAACACTTGGTACTTCACTTACTGACCTGTTTGGCGATGTTGGCGCTGGCCTTGACGCCCGGCCGTAACAGACCGGTCTAGGGTTTGAGATAACGCCGCCATGGTCAATGGCGGCGTTATTTTTTTGGGTATGTCTTTTGTTGTATTTACTTTCATCGTGTCATTCGGTCCCTTGTCCCGGTTTTGAAATGGCGGGTCAGGGCAGGGCTAGGGCGCGGACGCGAATCACCTGAATTTTTCCGGATAGGATGAATGGCCGAAAGCTTCTCTGCGGATCCTGTGACGGTTTTATGCATAGTGTTGTTTTTCAGCATCATGCTGGTTTCGGCCATTTATGACCTTGTGACTTATACGATTCCGCATTTTGCCCCCCTCCTGTTAATCGCGCTTTTTGTTGTTTTTGCCGGCTGGCAGGGGCTGCCCTGGGGGCAAACATTTGGCCATGCAGGCGTTGGGATTGCCATGCTGGTTGCCGGCTGGGTGCTGTTTGCGCTAGGCCTGCTGGGTGGCGGGGATGTCAAACTGTTTGCCGCCACCAGCCTGTGGATGGGCTGGGGGGGGATGGCTAATTATTTGATTATCTTTAGTCTTTGTGGCGGGATATTGGCCCTGACATTGCTGTTGTTTCGCCGCCTGCCGCTGCCGGCCGGCCTTGCCAGACACAATTGGATCGCGGTGTTGCACCGCAAGGAACAGGGTGTGCCCTATGGCGTGGCCCTGAATATCGGGGCCATCCTGGCCTGGCCGCAATTGCTGAATCTGCCCTCCCTGTAGCAGCGCCAAAAGAACAACAGGGTTAATATGCAAGTTTTTTTGCGGCATTTGCAAAGAAGCGGGCAGGGTTAATGAAATTTTTACATCCTGGGTGCAAATGTTGATAAATTAAGGTAAGACCTTGGAACGTAATGGCTAAATTTAGCTTTCATTTCCACCGGTTTAGCTTGCTGAAAAAGCCGAATCAGGTGGGGGGCATCGACACATGAACTTGATGCGGATCATTATTCTGGTAGCAGCGCTCGCCGCAGCGGGCCTGACGGCGTTGCTGGTCAGCAGCCTGGTCAGCACGCCTGAAGCCGTGACAGAGGATAAGCCCGCAATTCCCGTTGCCAAGGTGCTGGTCGCGACCCGCAAGATTGAGGTCGGAACGAAACTGACCGAAGCGGATCTGCGCTGGCAGGAATTTCCAGAACCCTCCGTCGCCAGCACATATTACACGCAAACCCGTAATCCTGATGCCGTCAAGGAATTGGTTGGCGGCATAGCGCGCGCGGAAATTTTCGCGGAGTCGCCGATTACACCAGGGAAAATCGTGAATGCCGGGGATGGCGGCTTTATGTCCGCGATACTTGAGGGCGGCATGCGCGCCATGAGTATTGAGATTGCCCCGGAAACCGGAGCGGGCGGCTTCATCTTACCAGGCGATCGCGTTGACGTCATCCTCAGCCGAGAGGCAGAAGTTGAGGGCGAAAACGGGCAAATGACACGGGAAACGGTCAGTGAAATCATTCTGGAAAATGTGCGGGCGCTGGCTATTGATCAGACGGTGAACGATCCCGCAGCGGTAGAGGGCGCATCGTCGGGCAAGGAAAAACAAACCAGTTCCGTGATCGGCAAGACCGCGACGCTGGAATTGACCCCGGCGCAGGCGCAGACACTGGCCAGATCGGTGGCCGATGGAAAGCTGTCACTGGCGTTGCGCAGCCTGGAACGCAAGGAAGATCCGGAATTTGCCGCCCGCGAAGCCGCCGCCGCCGCCGCGCTGGAGGAACAGCGCGCCAAGACCAAGGCGTTTACGATCATCCGCTACGGCGCGCCCGGCAAGTATCAGCCAAAATAGAAGATGAGTTAAGATGGGTTGGAAATTGAACAGTCAGGATAGGAATAGGAGATACCGGTCGGCTGCGCTTGTCATGCTGGCTGCCGGCATCGCTATCCTGCCGCGTCTCGCGCTGGCGCAAACGCCGGAAAAGGCGCCTGTCAAACCTGCCATCGCCATCAAGGAAACCACGGCTGCGCCGCCTGTCACCATGAAAATTGACGGCAGCAAAATCCGTATCATGGCGGATGATCCGGAAACCGAAGCAACGCGCCATCAGGTCCGGCTGGAACGTGGCAAGGCCGCGATTGTCGAATTACCCCGTGATGCCCGTGATATTCTGGTGTCCGATCCCGCAATTGCCGACGCCAGGGTGCGCACCCCGCGTCAGGTCTACGTTATTGGCACGGCCATCGGGGCCACCAATATGATTTTTTTTGATGAGCATGGTACGCAGATACTCAATCTGGAACTGCTTGTTCAGCTTGATTCAAAGGGGGCGACAGCGGCGCTGGCGCGGCATTTCCCTGACGCGCAATTGCGCGTCGAAGCCCTGAAAAACAATCTGGCGATCAGCGGCCGGGTTCCCAATGTGGCGGCGTCGGAACGTGCGCTCGCCATCGTGGCCCGTTTTGTCGACAAGCCGGAAAATATTGTCAATTTGCTGGCAGTAGAAGGCGATGACCAGGTACTGCTGAAAGTGCGTGTCGCTGAAATTCAGCGCAGAGTGATCAAGCAGATGGGCGTCAATCTGTTCGGCAACCTTAATCGCGGCGGCGGAAGCATCTTCCGGGGGGGCACGGACAATCAGTTTAATGTGGCCGGCAGGCTTCTGGGCGGCCTGACTGCAGGCGCCAATAAAACGGTGCCTGGCCCTGGTGTAAATCCTCTTGCAGGCGGCGGCGCTGTGGGAATTACCGGCAATTCGATCAGTGGCGTTTTGCAGGCGCTTGAGCGCGGCGGCCTGGCGCGGGTGCTTGCGGAACCCAATCTGACTGCGGTGTCGGGCGAATCCGCCAAATTTCTGGCTGGCGGCGAATTCCCGATTCCTGCGGGCGTGGATAATCAGGGCAATATCAAGATTGAATTCAAACCATTTGGCGTCGGCCTCGGCTTCACGCCCGTGGTGCTGAGTGACGGACGTATTAATCTGCGCCTCTCAACCGAAGTCAGCCAGATTTCCAACGAGCAAGCGGTAACCCTTTCCTCTCTGGTAGTACCTGGCTTGGCGGTGCGCCGCGCTGAAACATCGGTCGAGCTGCCCAGTGGCGGCAGCCTTGTCATTGCCGGCCTGCTGCAATCCGATATTCGAAACTCCATTGACGGCATTCCGGGCCTGAGAGATGTCCCCATACTTGGCGCCCTGTTCCGCAGCAGTGATTTTCAGAACAATGAAACCGAACTGGTCATTGTGGTGACGCCCTATCTGGTGCGCGCCGTCAAGGAGGATGAAATTCGCCTGCCGACGGATGGTTTCACACCGGCGGGTGATTTTGACGCCTTTTTTCTTGGCCGTTTGAATGGTGTCTACAAGCGCCAGCCAAAAACAGGAACATCTCTTCAGGGGCCTTATGGCTACATCATGGAGTAATTGGTCGTGTTGCGCATGCAAATGAACAGCTTTTCGCACTGGCAGCGGTTTCAGGCCCAGGGATTGCGCGTCTTCGTGCTGTTTATGCTGGGCGCCGTTATGGCCGGTTGCCAGCAGGCTAACAATGCGATGCAGCAGTCTACCCCGCAACTGGCGGTCAAGGATAAATTCCCGATCAAGGTGGCGCCCAGGCAGGAAAGCATGGCGCTGACGCCTGTAATGGCCGGGAAAAAGATTGTTCATGGCGATGCGCAGAAGATCACGTCTTTTGCAGGCGGGTTTCTTCGAGACGGGCATGGCCCGCTTGCCATCATTCTGCCAGGCATTCCCAATAACCCGCAGATGACGGCCCAGATGCAAGCCGTCAATGCTGTGCTGGCGGATCGCGGGGTTCCGAATTCCAGTATTGAATGGCGCATCGCGTCGCCGGATGCGGCCGCGCCACTGGCAAGCGGTGCGGCAGTAAATGCGCCTGCCGGGCAGCTTGTCTTCACTTATACCAGATTCACCGCATCGCTCGAACAGGACTGTGGCAATTGGGAAAAAAATATAACCAGCCACGATAATCAGCCTTGGGCAAATTTTGGTTGCGCAAGTCAGCATAATCTTGCTGCAATGGTCTCCGATCCGCTGGATCTGGTGCAGCCGCGTGACACAACACCTATCGATGTCGATCGGCGCACCGTCGTGATCAAAGCCTATCGTGAAGGCACCAAGACGACCAGTGAGCGGACGGCGGCCGAAAAAGGCACAGTTAGCGATGTAGCGAAATGACTGACATAGCAGCCACTTCCACGGCCGAAACGGTCAACACAGGCAGTCAGCCGATACCGCGCATCACGCTGCACGCTTTTATGGATAGCGCGACGGACCGGCAGAACCTGGCAGCCGCCTGCCGTGACCGGCGCATGGTCCGGGTTACGAACGAGATTCACGAGGGCAGCGTCGCCAGCGCCTCTGAGCATTATACGGATCAGCCGACGCCTAATCTGCTGATCGTCGATGTTCCCCAGGACCGGACCCTCGCTTTTGCGCATTTGCAGACACTGGCGGAAGCCTGTGATCCGGGAACCCAGGTCGTTGTGGTCGGCACGCTGAATGACGTCAATGCCTACCGGGATTTTATGCGCCAAGGTATCAGCGAATATCTGGTCAGCCCGGTCAGTGCCGTTCAGTTCATCGAAACGATTGCAAATATTTATTCTAATCCTGCTTCGCAGCCACTAGGCAAAGTGCATTGTGTCGCCGGTGTGAAAGGCGGGGTGGGCGCCAGCATGGTGGCGCATAATCTGGCATGGCATCTGGCCGAGTCCCTGCATGAAAGCACCGTGATTCTGGATCTGGATCTGGCCTTCGGGACATTGGGGCTGGACTTCAATTATGAAGGCGGCAAGGGGATAACCGAGGCCCTGCTGGAACCGGACCGGCTTGATGACGTGTTGCTGGAACGGCTATTACACAAGGCTACGGACAGGCTGCATCTATTTACCTCGCCCAGTACGCTTGACAGCGGGTTTGACCCGGCGCCCAAGGCGCTTGAAAAGGTTCTGGACGTAGTTAAATCGAATTTTGCGCATATTGTGATCGACTTGCCCCATACATGGGCGCCCTGGGCGCGGGGTGTTCTGATGTCCAGTGACGAAATTATCCTGTGTATGACGCCTGACCTGGCAAGCCTTAGAAACGCAAAAGCGTTATATGATCATATGGTTGCCCAGCGTCCAAATGACAGTGCGCCGCGTCTTGTCGTGAATATGACCGAAGCGCCCAAGCGGCCTGAAATCCCGATGAAAGAGCTTATTGATGCTGTCGGGGCCCAGCCTTCCTGTGTTCTGACCTATGATAACGCTTTATTTGGAACTGCGGCCAATAATGGCCAGATGGTCAGCGAACTGGATGATAAAAACAAAAACGCGCGGGCATTACAGGATCTGGCCTTCCTGCTGGCGCGCCGGGGTGTTAGCATGCCGGCTGGCCCTAAAGACAAGTCTCCGCTGGCGCCGCTGATGGCGTTATTGAAAGGCCTGAAGGCTTAACGCAAAATGTTCGGCAAACGAACGGACACCAAACCCAAGTCTGGCCCGCCCGGTGCTGCTGAAGCGCTGGAGGCGCCTGTTGCCGCGAAGGCGCCGGCGCCTGCCGTGCTGCCCGATCCGGTGGCCGAAGCCAATCTTGAGCCGATTGGCGGTGAAAATGCGCGCTCCGAGCAATATTACCAGCTTAAAACCAGTATCTTTAACGCCCTGATCGACACGGTTGATCTGGCGCAGATGGCGGCTCTGGAAACGGACGCGGCAAGGGAAGAAATTGGCGACATCGTCACCGAAATCATCGCCATTAAAAGCCTGGTGCTCAGTGTCTCTGAACAGCAGCGCCTGATCGCGGATATCTGCAATGATGTGCTTGGCTATGGTCCGCTGGAGCCTTTGCTGGCTCGCGATGACATTGCCGATATCATGGTAAATGGCGCGGGGCTGACCTTCATTGAAGTGAACGGCAAGATCGAAAAGGCGGGCATCAAATTCCGGGATAATGCGCAGCTTATGAATATCTGCCAGCGTATCGTCAGCCAGGTCGGCCGCCGCGTCGATGAATCCAGTCCCATCTGCGACGCCAGACTTGCCGATGGTTCGCGCGTCAACGTCATCGCGCCGCCGCTGGCCATTGACGGCCCCGCATTGACTATTCGTAAATTCAAAAAAGACAAATTGAAGTTAAGCGATCTGGTCAATTTTGGCGCCATCTCCGTTCCTGGTGCGGCTATACTGGGCATTGTGGGCAAAATTCGCTGCAATATCATTATTTCCGGCGGCACCGGTTCGGGCAAAACGACCTTGCTGAACAGCCTGTCTGCCTTTGCCGGCGCCGAGGAGCGTATCATCACATGTGAGGATACGGCGGAACTGCAATTGCAGCAGCCGCATGTGGTGCGTCTGGAAACCCGGCCGCCCAATCTGGAGGGGGCTGGCGAAATCACCATGCGCGATCTGGTCAAGAACTGTCTGCGCATGCGCCCTGAACGTATTATCGTCGGCGAAGTGCGCGGGCCAGAGGCGTTTGATCTGTTGCAGGCGATGAATACCGGCCATGACGGCTCCATGGGGACGCTGCACGCCAATACGCCGCGTGAAGCCATCAGCCGTATTGAAAGCATGATTACCATGGGCGGATTTAGCCTGCCCGCCAAGACCATCCGGGAGATGATCGTGTCGGCGGTTGATGTGGTGGTACAGGCGCAGCGCCTGCGCGATGGCTCGCGCCGCATCATCAGTGTCACGGAAATCATCGGTATGGAAGGCGATGTGGTGATCACCCAGGAAGTGCTGTCTTATGAGGTGCTGGGCGAAGACGCCAAGGGCAAGCTTGTCGGATTGCACAAGCCGGGTGAGGTGGGCATTCCCAAATTCATGGAGAAGGCGCGCTATTATGGGCTGGGTGATAAATTGGCCGAGGCCATGGAAGAATTGAACGATATCTATACGAGAGAAAAACCGGGTGCGCTTGCCAGGGTAGTCCGCTAATTCAGGGCGCCGCCGGATGATGCTGCTTTAAACCATATTTACCCGATCGGGGGCTGCTGCCGGTTATGGAGATGAACGCAATAGTCATTATTACCGCCATTCTGGCTGCGGCGAGCGCAGCCGGGGTTGGCTATGCCATGTTTGGCGGCAAGATTGATGAAAGCGACCGTATTCGCAGCCGTGTGCAGACGATTGGCGGAAAGGGTAATACGGGGCCGGCGCGGGCGCGCGACAATCAGCGCGGCGGCAGCGGTGGCGGCAAGCGCAATGTTCAGGCGGCGCTGAAAGATCTTGAAGCGGCGCGAAAAGGCCAGAAAAAGAAACTGACGCTGCGCCAGATGTTTGCGCGCGCAGGCGTTGACTGGACAGAGCGGAACTTCATCATTGGTTCCATCGGCGCGGGAATATTTGTTTTTCTCCTGGTGCTTTTGTCCGGAAACGGATTGCTGATCGGGCTTGCTGCCGGGCTGGCGGCGGGTTTTGGCGGGCCGCGCTGGCTGCTGGGATATTTGTCCAGAAAACGCCAGACGGCCTTTTCAGAACTTTTTGTTAATGCAGTCGATGTGGTCGTGCGCGGTGTTAAAGCGGGCCTGCCGATCGGTGAATGCATGGCCATCATTGCGCGCGAAAGCCCGGAACCGCTTGGCCAGGAGTTTCGCACCCTGGTCGAAGGCCAGAAGCTTGGCGTCAGTCTTACTTCGGGGCTGGATCGGATGCTGGAACGCATGCCCAGTACGGAACTGAACTTTTTTGTCATTGTGCTGACGATTCAGGGGCAGTCCGGCGGCAATTTGTCGGAAGCCCTTGGGAATTTGTCCAATGTGCTGCGCGAACGCAAATTGATGAAGGCAAAAATTCAGTCCATGTCCGCGGAAGCCAAAGCCTCTGCCATGATCATCGGCTCGCTGCCGTTAATTGTGGGCGGGATGATGTTTCTGATCGCGCCGGATCATATCTCCCTGATGTTTACGACAACTATGGGAAATATGATGGTTGCGGGCGGGCTGAGTGTGATGGCTCTTGGGGCATTCATCATGAGCAAAATGATCGATTTTGATTTCTGAAACGGCAGTGAGATGGATTACATAGCCTCGTTCATGAATATGCAGTTTCTGGTCACTGTGCTGGCGTTTTTCGCAGTGCTGGGCACGATTGTATCTTTTGCCATGCCCTATTTGCAGCAGGATCAGCTTGGCCAGCGGCTTAAAGCCGTGGCGGAGCGGCGAGATGAATTAAAGGCGGCGGCGCGCTTTGAACGCGACAGCAAGAAAAGCAAATTACGCCCCACCGCCACCAGCTATATGCAGCAGGTGGTTGACCGGTTAAGTCTGCGCAGAATACTGGAATCACCCGAGACACGCATAATGCTCTCCCAGGCGGGCTTAAGGGGGCAGCCGCCGCTAGTTACGTTTCTGTTTTTTCGTCTGGTCATGCCGGTTATCGTGTTTGTTGGCGCATTCCTGTATCTGCTGCTCACGGATTATTTTAGTGGCGCCATAGCGCCAAAATTCGCAGTGGCGCTTGCGGCGGGCGGGCTTGGGTTTTACCTGCCGAATGTTTATGTGCAGAACCTGATTGGCAAACGCCAGGCGGCGATCAGCCGCGCGTTTCCGGATGCGCTGGATCTGCTGCTGATCTGTGTCGAGGCGGGCATGACCATTGAAGTGGCGTTTGGCCGCGTGGCCAAGGAAATTGGCGGGCAGTCGATTGAGATGGCGGAAGAGCTGGGCCTGACCACCGCAGAACTGGCCTATCTGTCGGACCGCCGTATTGCGCTTGAGAACCTGGCGCAGAGGACTGGGCTGGAAGGCGTTAAAGCCGTTGTGACCTCGCTCATCCAGTCTGAACGGTACGGGACGCCGCTGGGGCAGTCGCTGCGGGTAATGGCCCAGGAAAATCGCGACTTGCGCATGGCCGCCGCCGAAAAGAAAGCTGGCGCATTGCCTGCGCAATTGACCATCCCCATGATCGGATGTTTTTTGCCGGTTTTATTCCTGGTGATCCTGGGGCCAGTGGCGATCCAGCTGATGAACGATTAGCAGGCTGGACCCTATATGGATTAGACGGAATCGCCAACGGCGATCCCGTCTGATCCGTAAATAGGGTCGATCTGGGAATTGCCCTAAGGGATTGTTTCTTCCAGCAGCCCTTCATAATAAGCCAGATTTTTTTCAGCCATTTTGTTAGGCAGATCGGCGCGGACCAGCTGTTCCGCCTGTCCGATCTCCCCTTTCATGGCCAGCAGCAAAGACAGGTTCTGACGGATATGCGTGCCGGCTGACGGAAGCCGGGCCGCACGGCGAAGTATTTCCAGGGCTTCATCATGGCGTCCCGCCAAAGCAGTGCTGAGCGCAAGATTGTTCAGAATTTTTGGATTATCGGCTGAAAGGGCCAGCGCCTTTCGATAGGCATTCTGCGCTTCATCATGCTTGCCCATGCGGTCCAATATGATCCCGTGCGTGGAATGCACGGTCCAGTCGGAGGGCATGGCCGCGGCCACACGGGAAATATCCGCTAGCGCAGGTTCAACAGTCCCCAGCGCAGCATAGGCCTTGCCGCGCTCGGCAAGCAGGCGCAGTTCATCAGGTTTCGATTGCAAGGCGAAATTCAGGACATTCACGGCGTCACCGGCATTGCCGGAATAACGCAGATTAATTGCCCATTGCAGGGCCGCATTCAGATCAGCCGGGTCGGCCTCGTAAATGGCCCCCCAATAGGAGGCGGCCTCGCCATATTCGTGATTTGCCGTGGCCGTTGCGGCGGCTTCCAGTAAATAGGGTTGAAGGGATTCGTTTTCTTTGGATTGTTCCGGTGTGCCCTGCAAGAGTGTGCCCTGCGGCTGCTTGGGTGCGCGTGCGCTGTCACACCCGCCTAGCAGCCCTGTGATCAGTATGGCCGGATAAATCAGCGCCAACCTCATCATGCCCTGGTTCCCTTTGAATTCATTTACATTTTTGGCGATAAAGCTTTGTGTTTGGCTGCAATCACACCTGCTAGCCGAATCACGGCCAGACAGAAGCCGCTCTGAATCACATATACTCTTAACACTCATTAAGTATAAATATAGCTTGGTTAATAAAGCCTGATAATCTCGATTTCCATGTTAAATGAAATGGATTGCAGTTTTGACCAGGGTTATTCCGGGTTCAACGCGCTGTATAGAAATTTGCTGCCTTGTGATGCCTGCAAAGAAGGTGCCGGCACAGGTGGCAAAAAGGCTATGCGACGGCGTTTTCAATATTATCTTAAAGCAAGGGGCTTATAAGGTTTTCTGCCTGTACCGGACGGCTAACTTCTGAATATTGGGATCAACATGTCAAAGAAATCGCCTGAATTTACACCTGCCGCTTCCGGCATACCGCATCTGCCGGCAGGAAAGCGCGGCTCCGTCCGGATGGGGCTTATCGGCATGATCACAGTATGTTTGGCGGCGCTCTCGGCCCCGTCAATGGTCTGGGCGGCCAATGCCGAATCAACCGAGGCATATCAGCGCGCCGAGAAAGCGCTGAAAGAAGGGCAGCCTAATGAGGCCGTCATTCATCTGAAAAATGCCGTGCGTGTGGATCCTGACAATGTCGAGGCGCGTTATCTGCTGGGGCAGTTCAATATGCAACGTGGCGATATGCCAGGCGCCGAGAAAGAATTCCGCGAAGCGCGCCGGCGCGGCATGAGTGATGACAAGGTTTTGCCGTTTCTGGCCCAGGTATTGCTGGCGCAAGGCAAGGCCAAGGAACTGTTGAGTGAAATCACAATTGACAAATTGCAGGGGGCCACAAAGGTCACTGGTTATACTTTGCGGGCGCGGGCGCATCTGGTCACCAACGACATTGCCAAGGCGAAAGAAGAACTGGATTTGGCCCGTCCGATTGCCGACCATATTGCTTCTTTTCACGCGGCTGACGCGGAAGTGCTGCAAAGAGAAGGCAATTATGCAGCCGCTGAGAAAGCCGTTGACCGGGCCATTGAGCTGGATCCGAAATTCAGCCTGGCATTGTGGCTGAAGGGCGAATTGCGCCGTGTACAGAAAGATCTTCCCGGGTCGCTGGAGGCTTATAACAAGGCTTTGGAAGTTGACAAGAATTCGATGCAGGTCTTGATCGGGCGGTCATTCGTATTTCTTGGACTGAACCGCTTTGACGAAGCCGAAGCGGATGCGGACGCCATTCTGAAACGTGCGCCCGAAATGCCGATGGCGCTTTATATCAAGGCCGCATTGCTGTCCCAGAAAGGGGAAGCCGAAAAGGCGCTGGAGATACTTCAGCCTGTCGAATTCAGAATCTCGTCGTTCATGCCGGCGGTGTATCTGCTGGCCAATCTAAATCTCAAGCTGGACCGTCTCGAAGGCGCCGTAAATTATGCGGAGCGTTATCTTGCCGCGAATCCGGACCGGGCGGACGCGGTAAAACTGTCCGCCGCCGTTTATCTGCGCCAGAAACGTTATGCCGATGCGGTCAAGCTGCTTTCGCCGCACGAAGGCAAAGAGGGATATGCGGATGATGTTTATTATCTGCAACTGCTTGGTAATAGCTATCTGGCCGTTGCCGACTATCCTTCCGCCTCGCGTGTTTTCAAGGCCTTGCAGGTTCTAAGACCCGAAGACCGGGGAGTTAGGGAGCAGTTGGCTATTTCCAGTCTTGGCATGGGCGAGCAGGATGAGGCAGTGCGTGAGCTGGAAGCCATGGCCGAAGGGAAAGATGGTTCGGACCGGGTCAATATGCTGCTAATTCTCACCCATATGCGCAACAAGGATTACCCAAAGGCGGAGGCTGCGGCGGAAAATTTTGCCAAGCAGTCAGCAGACAATGCGATGGCGCTCAATATGCTTGGTTCTGTGAAGCTGGCGCAGGATAAGCGCCCCGAAGCGCGCGCGTCATTTGAGGCTGCCTTAAAGGTGAATCCCGCATTTTCACCTGCGGTTCTCAATCTGGCGCAGCTGAAGCGTCTGGATAAAGATGTTGAAGGCGCAAAAACTCTTCTGAAGAACCATCTTGAAAAAGACAAGGGTAATGAAAAGGTCCTGACGCAATTGGCCGATATTTCCATATCGGAAAAGGACATGAATGGTGCTTTGACCTGGCTGCTGATCGCGGTTACGGAAAATCCGAAATCTGAGGCGGCCCGGCTGCGGCTGATTGATTTGCAGCTGAATCTTAAAAAGCCTGAGGGCGCCTTGCAAACGGCAACCGATCTCAGTGCGATTGCGCCAACATCGCCAACGGCGTTGAATGCGCTTGCCCAGGTGCAAATTCTGAACAAGCAGGTTGCCAGCGGCATTGCAACCTATCGCCAGTTGACAAATCTGGTTCCGCAGGCGCCACGCGGCCATCTGCTGCTGGGGCAGGCGCTGGTGCTCAATGGCAATCTTGACGAAGCCAAGGCGTCCTTTGATGAAGCCATCAAGCTGGCGCCCAATCTTCCCGAGGCGCGTGCGGAGCGCATTGGTCTGGAACTGAAAGATAGCGGAATTGAAGCGGCTACAAAGCTTGCCGAAAAATACCGCGATGAAATGCCCGAGAACCCGGTTCTGCACCTGTTGCTGGGTGACATTTACCTGCGGGCCGAAAATGCAGCCGCGGCAAGCGCCAGCTTTGCAAAGGCGCATGAGTTGCGTCCCACCGGCAACACCATGCGGCGCCTCTATATGGCCCAGATCAGAAACAATAAAGAGGAAGAAGGGTTTGCAAAATTGCAGGCCTGGATCCGCGACAATCCGGAGGACTGGGAGACCCGTCTGGTGCTTTCCACGGAACTTATCCGGCGCGGAGATCTGGAAGCCGCCATTGTTGAAAATGAGGCGATTAATGAAAAAAATCCCGGCCGTCCGGTTGTCCTGAACAATCTTGGCTGGCTTTATGCCAGGAAGGGGGATGCGCGCGGGGTTGAGCTGGTGCGTACGGCCCATGAACTTGCCCCGGAATCCGCGGAAATTCAGGATACTTATGGCTGGATTCTGTTTAAAGAAGGCAAGCACAAGGAAGCCCTGGAATTACTTGCCAAAGCTGCAAAGGCGATGCCGAAATCAGCTGAGGTTCAATATCATTATGCGGCGGCGCTTGCCAAAAGCGGTGATAAGGCTGAGGCGAGCAAGATCCTGTCCGCCATACTGCAAGGCACCGATATGTTTGAAGAGCGCAAGGATGCCGAGGCGCTTTTTGAATCCCTAAAAGCCGGATAGCTGCCGGGGAAGCGCGTGATGCTGCGGCTTCACGCGCTTCGGGCCGCCATCTGTCTTGTCTGAATTTCAAGCAAGGATCCTGCTTTGCGAATCCTGACTTTCACCAGCCTCTATCCAAGTACTGCCCAGCCCTCTCACGGCATTTTTGTTGAAAACAGACTTCGGGAATTATTACGAACCGGAGAGGTGGAGGCAAGGGTGATCGCACCGGTGGTGTGGGCGCCGTGGGGTACGCATCTGCTTTCCAGTCATGCTGTACGCAACCCGGAAAGGCAGGCGCTGCGTCATGGTATTTCTGTTTCCTATCCGCGATATCTGCAAATTCCACGAGTGGGTATGACGCTGGCGCCCAGCACGATGTTTTTGTCGGTTTACCGCGCCGTCAGAAAATTAATCGCGCAAGGCTATGATTTCGATCTGATCGACGCGCATTATTTTTATCCCGATGGCGTGGCAGCCGCAGCCATTGGCCGTCTGCTGAAAAAACCCGTTGTGATTACGGCGCGTGGAACGGATATCAATCTGATCCCGGCCAATGCGATGGCGCGCCGCCAGATATTATGGGCCGCGCAACAGGCCAGCGGCCTGATAACGGTATGTCAGGCGCTAAAAGATACGCTGGTTGAGATGGGTGTTGAAGATCAAAAGATCTGCGTCCTGCGCAACGGCGTGGACCTGAACCGCTTTCAGCCCGTTGACCGGCCTGAGGCCAGGGATATGTTTGGAGCTTCAGGCAAAACCCTGCTTTCGGTTGGTCATTTGATTGAACGCAAGGGGCACGATCTTGTTATCCGCGCCATGCTCGATTTACCGGATTTTAACCTGCTGATCGCTGGGGACGGACCCGAACGGGGGGCCCTTCACGCGCTTGCCCAGCAATTGGGCGTCAGCAAGCAGGTGCGCTTTCTTGGGGCGGTGCGCCCGGAGAATATGACGCATCTGTATAATGCCGGTGATGGGCTTGTGCTGGCCTCAAGCCGCGAAGGCTGGGCGAATGTCCTTCTGGAAGCCATGGCTTGCGGCACGCCGGTTGTCGCCTCAAATGTGTGGGGTACACCCGAAGTGGTAACCTCGATCGCGGCGGGTGTATTAATGCAGGAACGCACCCCCGAAGGGGTGGCGCAAGCTGTGCGCGCTTTGTTTGGAAAGCTGCCCTCGCGTCAGGCGACCCGTCTTTATGCGGAAGGCTTTAGCTGGGATGAGACAAGCGCAGGACAGCTAGCGCTTTTTAATTCAATCCTGCAAAACCGGTAAATATTTATTCACCTTAAATAGGCTGGATGTGATCAGAGTCACTATGCTTTTGTCATATCCGCCTTATATCAGATCAGTAAAACGGTAATAGATTTGGAATATCCTGCCTCATCGGCGCCATGTCATGAACAGGGATATGAGGGGATAGCATGTTATCGCGACGCATGATGGTGATCGGCCTGGCCGATGTGGCAATTTTGCTGATTTCTATTGCTTTTGGACTGATTACCGCAGGCGCCGGGATGGACATGTTAACCGGCGTGGGCGCGGCCAAATCACTTGAATGGATGGTCTATATCATCGTCATCATGGGCAGCCTTACATCCATGGGGATGTATAATGCTGACTATATGTTCGACATGCGCGAAGCCGTGACGCGGCTGATTACGGGATTTCTGGCCGCCTTTGTCCTGGTATCCATTCTGCTCGGCCTGGTAAAAACCGGGCAGGAACTCAATCATGCGCTGCCGCTTACCATGGCGCTCAGTTTTGCGGGCCTGCTGATTGTCCGCTATGCCGCCAGCCAGGGGGTTGTGTCGCAATTTTTGAAACGCCGCATTCTGGTGCTGGGCGCGGGAACGAAGGCACGCCGGATAGAAGTCGAAGTGCGCAAAAAGAATGGGCATTGCGGTTTCATTCCCGTGGCTTATATCCCCACCTCTCCGGATGAATCCGGGGTGTCGCTTGTGAACACCATAGATGACCCGGTTGACCTTAGCGCCTTTTGCATCGAGGCCGGAATAGATGAAATTGTGATCGCCGCAGATGAACGGCGCGGCAATATGCCCATTGATGCACTGCTTGAAACCCGGATGAGCGGATGCAAGATCACCGCCCTGACCGACTTCATCGAAAGGGAGGCCGGGCAGGTCGAACTGGAAGGATTATATCCAAGCTGGCTGGTGTTCTCGGGCGGGAATGCGCGCAATGTCATTGACCGCACCGCAAAGCAGATCGTCGATATCGCGGCCAGCGCCACATTATTAGTGGCCACGCTGCCTATTCTTCTGATTACGGCGCTGTTGATCTGGCTGGACGATGGTGGTCCGATATTCTACCGGCAAACCCGCGTCGGTTTGAATGGAAAGCATTTTGACGTGATCAAATTTCGCAGCATGCGCAATGATGCCGAAAAAGACGGGGTTGCCCGTTGGGCGACCAAGGACGATGACCGGGTCACCCGCATTGGCCGTTTCATCCGCAAGACCCGTATTGATGAAATTCCCCAGATTTTTAATGTGCTGACCGGAGATATGAGTTTTGTCGGGCCAAGGCCGGAACGCCCCGCTATTGTCGCGGATCTGGAAGATAAAATCGCCTTTTTTAAATATCGCCATGTTGTCAAGCCGGGTATCACCGGTTGGGCGCAGGTCAATTATCCCTATGGGGCGAGCATTGAGGATGCCAGGGAAAAACTGAAATATGATCTCTATTACATCAAGAATGAATCGATATTTCTTGATTTTCTGATTTTGATGGAAACTGTCCGGGTCATTTTCTGGCCGGATGGTGCGCGCTAAAGTCCGGGGCGTTTGGGCTTTCCCTGGTCGTTACACTGACAGGCCGGGCCATGATAGTGCGGGATTCAACTGTGGCCGAATCGGACTGCATCAGGATTTAATCAGCATTTTCACCTGAATATGAGCTTCCAAAGCGGGCGCTGATTCCGCTTTCCTGCCGGCGGCGCCCTGTGAGATAGTGACCTGCCGGGCGGCAGACCGCCTTGCAGCAGGAACCTGTCCCTTGGACATGAGGACAGGAACAGTTTGCCGGATGTTGCAAACAGAATAAGGAAGTCTGCGTGTTCTACGGCTGGATTCTACTGGGGGCGCTGAGCGGAATCTATTTCTTCGCGGTGGGCACCGTCGTTTACGGCTTCAGTGTTATTATCCCTGATATGATTGCGGCGATGGGCTGGACCCGCTCCGAAGCCAGCCTGGGCTATTCCATATTGGCCTTTGTCATGGGCATGTCGGGTCCTGTGGCCGCTTTCAGCATCAACCGGATAGGGGTCAGGGCAACAATGTCGCTAGGCGGCCTTATTGGCTTGCTGGGCGCGGTTTGCTGCTATTTCATGTCTTCACTTCTGCAATATTATCTGTTCATTGCAATCCTGGCGCTTGGCCTTGCGCTGCTTAGCGTCGTGCCGGGCCTTCAGGTTCTGGCGAACTGGTTTGCGCAAAAACGCGCCTTGGCGATAGGTATCTTCATGTCGATGGGCGGCCTGGGGGCGTTTTTTGCGGCGCCAGCCATTTCGCAGCTTGTCCTGATCACCGGTGACTGGCGCAATGCCTGGCTTGTCATGGCGGGAACGCTCCTGCTGGGGACGGTTATCGCCGCGCTGTTCGTGCGTGAAACGCCCGCGCAAAAAGGCACATTCATAGACGGGATCGACCCGGCAGCAACAGGTGACGCCGCGCCCAGAGCCGCCTCGCAAGTGCATCAGACGCAAGTTTCCTGGGAGGTAAGGGACGCGCTGCGCACCTGGCCTTACTGGATGATTGTCGCTGCCGTATCGATTGTGGTTTTTGGTCACGGCATCGTCAACAGTCAAGGCGTGCTGCATTTGCGCGATCTGGGAATCTCCCCTGTCACCGCAGCCTCGGCCATTGGCATTATTGGGCTGCTGGGCGCGGCAGGGCGTCTGTTCACGGGGATTCTGGGCGATAATATTGATCCGCGCTATCTGCTGGCGATTGGGTTGGTGGCCGAACTGGCCGGGATCGCGATGCTGATTTTTGCCAACAATGTAGTGATGGTCTATGCCTTCGCCATCATTTTTGGCGCGGGGAATGGTATGGCCATCGTGGCGGGACCGGCCCTGTTAGCCAATTATTTTGGCAACAGAAATTATGCGAGTCTGATCGCCATCCGCGGTCTGGTGGTAACCCCGGTATCCGCGCTTGGGCCGATTTTGGCAGCTTATACCTTTGATTCTACCGGCAGCTACACACCGGTTTTCGTTTCGGTTGCGCTGGCCGGTTTAATTCCGGTATTGATATTGCTCCTGATGCGCCCTCCCATTGCGCACAAAGCTTGATGGGATAGCCGCAGGATATCGTGCCTTGCCAGAATATCTTGCCTTGCTAAATGTGTAATTCCGTTTCAGGGTGTGGTCATGTCTCTTTTTGATCTTACCGGCAAAGTTGCCATCATCACCGGCGCAACCAAAGGAATTGGCGAAGCCATTGCGCACCGGCTGGCGGAGCATGGGTCAAAAGTCGTGATCTCCAGCCGCAAGCTGGACGCCTGCATACAGGTGGCTGCTGCGATAAATGAGAAATGGGGAAAGGGGACGGAGATTGCGATCCCGGTCGCCTGCAATATCGGTTACAAGGATCAGTTGCAAAATCTGGTCGATCAGACAAATGCCAAATGGGGCAAGGTCACGACGCTGGTATGCAATGCTGCGGTGAACCCGCATTTCGGCTCGATGCTGGATATTCCCGATGATGCTTTTGAGCGGATCATGCGCTCGAATATTCTGTCCAATCAGTGGCTTTGCAATATGGTTTTGCCGCAAATGATTGCGCGCAAGGACGGCTCCATCATCATTATCTCATCCATCGGCGGGCATCATGGCAATGCCGTCATTGGCGCTTACTGCATCTCCAAGGCTGCGGATATGCAGTTAGTCCGCAATATAGCCCTGGAATTTGGAGAGCATAATATTCGCGCCAACGCCATTGCGCCGGGACTGGTCAAGACAGACTTTGCCAAAGCGCTATGGAGCGATCCCGATATACTTCGGGACTCCGTTTCCGGGTCAACACTGAAGCGAATCGGCGCGCCGGACGAAATTGCCGGGGCCGCCGTCTTTCTGGCCTCTGCGGCGGGGGCATTTGTTTCAGGCCAAACCATTAATGTGGATGGCGGGGCAACGGCGTTTTAAAAAAAGAAGCCCCAACCTTTTGGATTGGGGCAAGTTGGGGTTGGGTTCCTCTTTCGAGGAGATGTCAGAATACGCATATCTGTGTAAATACTATGTGATGCCGGTCACTTTATTGATCATTAGATGGATTTTTTTGTGCTTTAATGGAGAAAATGTGATTCCTGCCACAATCTGCCTCTGGGTTCGCCCCATTGCCAGGATGAATGGCAGCGGTGCGCTGAAACGCGGAACCCGTCACGGGAAATAATATATGGGGGCGATCTAAGTGACCGAGATTAGGGATGATCTTCCCGGAATTGTCATCCCGGTGGATGCGCCGGGCAATACGCTGGCTGCGAATGTGATGTTTGCGGGGTTTGATCAGGCGGTACTGAGCCGGATCGAACGGGCCTGTGTCTGGCGTAAATGCAAATCAGGTGACCAGATTCTGACACGGGATAGCGCCAGCCGCGATATTATCTTTGTCATCAGCGGTGAAGTGCGGATAGTTAATTTTTCCCTGACTGGCCGTGAAGTTGCCTATGCCGAGGTCAAGGGCGGCGGTTATTTTGGCGAACTGGCGGCGATTGACGGAGAACCGCGTTCCGCCAATGTCGTGGCGCATCAGGATTGCCTGATTGCCTCGCTTAATCCCAGTGCATTTCGCAAGGTAATGACCGAGCATCCTGAAGTTGGGCTGCGGGTGGTCGAAAAGCTTGCCCGTATCATTCGGGTTTGTGATGACCGCATCATGGATCTGGCGACGCTGGGCGCCCATCAGCGTGTTTATCGCGAACTGTCCAAACTGATTATGGAAGATCCGGTACGCCCAAATTCCTGGTTGATCTATCCAAGCCCCACCCAGGCGGCCATCGCCGCCAAGGCCAGCACGACACGCGAAACCGTAGCGCGGGTTATGAGCCAACTGACCAGCGCGGGCATATTGGAGCGCAGGGCGAAAACATTATATGTGCGTGACCGTGACCGGCTGAATTTGCTGATCGAACATGTTTCGTCCAGCGACGACGTGGCGCGTTAGCGGTGATTTCCAGACTCTATGCGGGATGCGCCGTTTCTGGCGATTCACGCCTTTTTGCTTCATCCCATAGGGCGTCCAGTTCTGCAAGCGTACATCCGGCAGGGTGTTTGCCCCTTGCCGCCAGGCTTTGTTCGATATAGGCGAAGCGCCGCTCAAATTTCTGATTGGCGCCGCGAAGGGCGCCCTCCGCATCGACTTTCAGATGGCGTGCAATATTGACGGCGGCGAACAATATGTCTCCCAGTTCATCACTCAGGCGCGCAGCATCCGCGCCATTGGCGATTTCAACTTCCAGTTCACGAATTTCTTCGCGCAACTTGCCAAGCACCGGCGTAATTTCCGGCCAGTCAAATCCCGCTTTTGCCGCACGGCCCTGTAACTTGGCCGCGCGGGTGAGGGCAGGAAGATTTAACGGCACCTCGTCCAGCAAGCTCCTGCGCGTATCGCCGCCGGGTCTGGCGGCGCGCTCGCGCGCTTTATATTCTTCCCAGGCTGATGTCTGGGCTTCGGCACTGGCGATTTCGGCATCGCCAAACACATGCGGGTGACGGCTGATCATCTTTGTACAGATGGATTCAACCACATCGTAGAAATTAAAGGCGCCAATCTCCTGCGCCATCTGCGCGTGATAGACGGCCTGAAACAGTAAATCGCCCAGCTCGTCTTTCAGATCAGCCATGTTATCGCGCGCAATGGCGTCGGCAACCTCATAGGCTTCTTCGATGGTGTGGGGGGCGATGCTCTCGAAAGTTTGTTTGTGGTCCCACGGGCAGCCATCGGGCGCGCGCAGCCGCGCCATGATCGCCAGCAGGTCTGCAATATTGGCGCCCCCGGCCATGCGTCAGCCGAGCGGTGTGCGCCACTCACTCACCACTTCAGCAAGCGCGGGGCGGGGCCGGTCTTCGGGTTTTTCAGTAGCAGTGCCGACATAGACAAAGCCGGCAATTTTTTCATGCGCGGCCAGGCCAAGCGCTGTGCGTACTTTCGGATGATAGGCGTACCATTCGGTAATCCAGTTGGCGCCGAAACCCATTGCCTGTGCGGCATATAATAAATTCAGGCACACCGCTCCCACGGACAGGGTCTGCTCCCATTCCGGAATCTTGTGCGGCACAATGATGCTCGACACCACCGCAATCACCAGCGGCGCGCGGGTGAAACGCTGGGCTTCCAAATCCAGTTTGGCCGGCGATGCATCGGCTTCCTGATCGGGATAGGCAGCGCTTAAAACCTGTCCCAGGGTTTTACGGGCCTCGCCGCGAATCAGGATAAAACGCCAGGGATGAAGCTTGCCGTGATCGGGAACCCGGCTGGCCCCCTGTAATATTTTTTCCAGCGCCGCGTCATCCGGGCCGGGCTCGGCCAGAAGGCGCGCGGAAACCGAACGCCGGGTCAGAATATGATCTATCAGTTGCTTGGTCATTTTTTATCCGTCAGTTCGGCGCCGGGTTGTTTCATATAATATGATTGCGGCGGCATTGGAAACATTCAGGCTGGCCAGTTGGCCGCTAGCCGGGATACGCGCCAGGAAATCGCATTTACGTGAGGTCAGCTGACGCAGGCCGCTGCCTTCCGCGCCGAGCACAATGGCAATATTGCCGCTCAGATCAATTTCCGCAATGGTTTGCGGGGCCTCTGAATCCAGCCCAACCCGCCAATAGCCCAATTCCGCCAATTGCTCCAGGGCGCGGGCCAGATTGATCACCCGCAAGACCGGCACCATATCCAGCGCGCCGGACGCGGCCTTTGCCATCACACCAGAGGCCGGCGGCGCATGACGGCCGGTCAGAATGACGGCAGTGACCCCAAAAGCCGCACAGGAGCGTAAAACCGCCCCCACATTATGCGGATCGGTGAGCTGGTCCAGCACCACCACAAGATTGGGCGGGGCGCCCTGCTGGCGGGCGCAGACTTCCTCAAGATCGGGTTCAGGCAGGGGCCTGACACGCAAGGCCAGTCCTTGATGCACGGCCGCAGCGGGCAGGATTCGCGCTATTTTCTGGCTATCCTTGATTTCTATGGCCGGTTCCGTAACCTTTATCTGCGCGGCGAGGCTGAGGGCGGCGCTGGAAGTCGCAAAAAGCTGGAGTTTCTGGCGGTCCGGATTACGCAATGCAGCTAAAACGGCATGATGCCCATAGAGCCAAAGGCTATCCGCTTCGCCGCTGCTGGCGGGCCGTTTAGCGGCAGATTTATTCCAGTGTGTCTTATTTGCCCCAATAGGCTGTGAAGCCTGTGCGGGCGCCCTGTCGGGATGCTTGCGTTTAACCATGAGAAGCCTTATATTGCGCAACCTCAAAGGACGCAATGACCGGTTCGTGGTGCCTGAATGGCCCCGCGACGTTCTTGTATACGCGAATTCTGTTGACAGTGAAGGGTGTTATTCGTATTCCGGCGGGCTGTTATCGTGCGATGCGCCGCTGTTCGTGCGTGAAGCCTATGATCTATTGCTCTTGATCTAATGCTAAATAACAGGAGGGGTGCCCGAGTGGCTAAAGGGGACGGACTGTAAATCCGTTGGCATAGCCTACGTTGGTTCGAATCCAACCCCCTCCACCATTTTGGCGCGATGGGCGGCGTCTGGGAGATTGAGCGTTGAGAAATGATGCGGGCGTAGCTCAATGGTAGAGCCACAGCCTTCCAAGCTGAAGACGAGGGTTCGATTCCCTCCGCCCGCTCCAGCTATTGAAGGGCCGCCAGTTTGAGGGGGCTTGGGTAAGTGTTAAAGTTCGAGGATTGATTAGACCATGGGCAAAGAGAAATTCGCGCGTACGAAGCCGCATTGCAATATTGGCACGATTGGCCATGTTGACCACGGCAAGACGTCACTGACGGCGGCGATCACGAAGGTGCTGGCTGAAACCGGCGGCGCGACCTATACGGCGTATGACCAGATTGACAAGGCGCCGGAAGAAAAGGCGCGCGGCATCACGATTTCGACGGCGCATGTGGAATATGAGACGCAGAACCGTCATTACGCGCATGTGGACTGCCCTGGTCACGCGGACTATGTGAAGAACATGATCACGGGCGCGGCGCAGATGGATGGCGGCATTCTGGTTGTTTCGGCTGCCGACGGCCCGATGCCGCAGACGCGCGAACATATTCTTCTGGCGCGCCAGGTGGGTGTGCCTTCGCTGGTTGTGTTCATGAACAAGGTGGATCAGGTGGACGATCCGGAGCTTCTGGAGCTGGTTGAGCTTGAGATCCGGGAACTTTTGTCGAGCTATGATTTTCCGGGCGACGATATTCCGATTATCAAGGGCTCGGCGCTTGCGGCGCTGGAAGGCAAGAACCCTGAGATCGGGCATGATGCGATCCTTGAGCTGATGAAGGCTGTTGACAGCTATATTCCGCAGCCGGAGCGTCCGAAGGACCGTCCGTTCCTGATGCCGATCGAAGATGTGTTTTCGATTTCGGGCCGCGGCACGGTTGTGACGGGGCGTGTTGAGCAGGGGATTGTTAAGGTCGGCGAGGAAGTCGAGATTGTCGGGCTGAAGCCGACGCAGAAGACGGTTTGCACGGGCGTTGAAATGTTCCGCAAGCTTCTGGATCAGGGTGAGGCGGGCGACAATATCGGCGCGCTGCTGCGCGGTGTTGACCGTGAGGGTGTTGAGCGCGGTCAGGTTCTGGCCAAGCCCGGCTCGATCACGCCGCACACGAATTTCAAGGCGGAAGCCTATATTCTGACGAAGGAAGAAGGCGGGCGTCACACGCCGTTCTTTAACAATTACCGTCCGCAATTTTACTTCCGCACGACGGATGTGACGGGTGTTGTGACACTTCCGGAAGGCACCGAGATGGTGATGCCGGGCGACAATGTGACGATGGATGTGGAACTGATTGTGCCGATCGCAATGGATGAAGGTCTTCGCTTCGCCATCCGCGAAGGCGGCCGCACCGTCGGCGCCGGCGTCGTCGCCAAAATTATTAAATAAGGACGCCTGAAAAAGGATTGAGGCCGGTTCGTACAGATAGGAGTGTAGCTCAATTGGTAGAGCACCGGTCTCCAAAACCGGGGGCTGGGGGTTCGAGTCCCTCCACTCCTGCCAATCGGGCGGCACGGCACACGAAAGTATAAAAATGTTTGTGGAATGGTAATGGCGAAAACTTCACCTTTTGAATTTGTGCAGCAGGTGCGCCGGGAGGCCTCGAAGGTAACCTGGCCGACACGCAAGGAAACCGGCGTCACGACCGTGATGGTCTTCATCATGGTGGCGATGGCGTCCGTGTTTTTTGCGCTTGTTGATACTGTGCTGCAATTTGGGGTTGGTTTTTTGCTTGGCGCTGGCGGATAGGAATCAACAGATGACGATGCGCTGGTATATCGTTCAAACCTATTCCAATTTTGAGAAAAAAGTGGCGGGCGCGATCAAGGAACAGGCTGAAACGCAGGGGCTTGCGGACAAGTTCGAGGAAGTTCTGGTGCCGACCGAGGAAGTCGTGGAAATGCGCCGCGGCCGGAAAATTCAGTCGGAGCGCAAATTTTTCCCCGGATATGTGCTGGTTAAAATGGAGCTGGGTGACGATACCTATCATCTGATCCGGAACACCGGCAAGGTGACGGGTTTTCTGGGTAGCGGCAACCGGCCGATGCCGGTTCCGGAATCGGAAGTTGCCCGGATCATGAACCAGGTGCAGGAAGGTATTGAACGGCCGAAACCCGTGATCAGTTTCGAGATTGGCGAACAGGTGCGTGTGTGTGACGGGCCGTTTGCATCGTTTAATGGTCTGGTCGAAGAAGTGGACAGGGACCGTGCGCGGCTCAAGGTGGCTGTATCCATCTTCGGCCGGGCGACACCGGTTGAGCTTGAGTTCAGCCAGGTGGAGAAAGTTTAGCAGGAATTTTCCCTGCGGGTGTGCGGCGCATATCAGGCAGGGGATAAACAGGTGGGAGGCACGTTCCAAAATGCCGGAACGGCCGTACCACTAACCCCGTGACGGGCGTCATTGACGGCGCAGAAAGGCTGAGGGCAGTATGGCGAAGAAGATTACAGGTTATATTAAATTGCAGTGCAAGGCGACGCAGGCGAACCCTTCGCCGCCGATTGGCCCGGCCTTGGGTCAGCGCGGACTGAACATTATGGAATTCTGCAAGGCGTTTAATGCGCAGACGCAGAATTTCGAACCGGGCACGCCGTTGCCGGTGATCATTACAGCCTATGCGGATAAGTCCTTCACTTTTGTGATCAAGACCCCGCCGGCGTCGCATATGCTCAAACAGGCTGCGAATATCAACAAGGGTTCCAATGCCGCCGGCCGCACGGTTGCGGGATTTGTGACCATGGAGCAATGCCGTGAGATCGCCGAAAAGAAACAAAAAGACCTGAATGCAAATGACCTTGACGCGGGGGCCCGGATCATTGCCGGTTCCGCCCGCTCGCTTGGTCTTGAAGTGAGAGGATAAGTCATGGCGCAACTCTCAAAGCGGCAGAAGAAGACGGCGGCGGGTATTGACCGGAACCGTTTTTATAAATTGGAAGAAGCTGTCGGCCTGATCAAATCCAACAGCCTCAGCAAATTCGATGAAACCGTCGAAGTGGCGATGAACCTGAATGTGGATCCGCGCCATGCGGACCAGATGGTTCGCGGCATGGTCCTGCTGCCGAACGGCACGGGCAAAACCATGCGTGTTGCGGTCTTTGCAAGGGGCGACAAGGCCGATGCGGCGCTGGCTGCGGGCGCGGATATTGTCGGTGCGGAAGATCTGATGGAGCGCATTCAGGGCGGCGAAATCAATTTCGACCGCTGCATCGCGACACCGGATCTGATGCCGGTGGTGGGGCGTCTTGGCAAAGTTCTGGGGCCGCGCGGCCTGATGCCAAATCCCAAGCTGGGCACGGTGACGAATGATGTGGCCGAAGCCGTGAAAGCGGCCAAAGGCGGCCAGGTTGAATTCCGTGTGGAAAAAGCCGGTATCATTCATGGCGGCGTGGGCAAGGCCAGTTTTGATGCGGAGGCACTCTGCGTTAATATCCGGGCTTTTGTCGAGGCTATAACCCGGGCCAAGCCGGAAGGCGCCAAGGGAACCTATGTCAAAAAAGTCTCGCTCAGCTCGACAATGGGGCCAGGCGTGAAAGTGGATTTTGCGAGCATTTCTGGCTCGTAACTGAATTTCGCACCGTTCATGACGGTGCGAAGGAGTGTCCGGCAAAACACCTGGTGTGTTATGGCGGGCAACATCCTGTCCGAGATTGCGGGTTCTGACCGGTTTGGGTCAGCTTAAAAACCGCCCGCATGAGACGGGGCAAGGCGTGAGAGGCCAATGACGGCATGCTTGATGGCATGCTGGGCAAAGGCAGTGATCGGTTTGATCCGGGACAGGCGCAAACGGCTCCGCACCTCATGTGGGGGCCCGGTCTGTCCGGGCGGCGGGGTTGGTCCAACGATGGCGGTCCGGAGCAACATTGCATCCGGCCTGCTGGAAAAAGGAGTACAACAATGGACCGGGCGCAAAAGCAAGAAATGATCACATATCTCAACGGTGTCTTTAGTGACGCCGGGGTGGTCGTGGTGTCCCATTATACTGGTATGAGCGTTAGCGAAATGAGTGAACTTCGCCGGCGCATGGGCAACGCGAACGCCGGAGTGAAGGTGATCAAAAACCGGCTCGCAAAGCGCGCACTGGATGGCACGCCATGCAGTGGCATTTCTGATCTGCTGACCGGCCCAACCGTAATTGCCTATTCGGCAGATCCGGTTGCGGCGCCAAAAGTAGCGATGGAATACGCCAAGGAAAACGACAAGTTCGTTATCCGGGGCGGCGCCATGGGGCTAACGGTTCTCGACAAGAAAGGCGTCGAGACCCTGGCGACCATGCCGTCACTTGATGAGCTTCGCGCCAGACTGGTGGGAATGATAAGCACCCCTGCGACAAGAATCGCAACCGTGCTGTCTGCCCCGGCCAGCCAATTGGCAAGGGTTCTCAGTGCACATGCGGCCAAAAACGAAGCTGCGTAAGCAACCTAACCGATACAAGATCAAACCGAAGGAATATCTCAAATGGCAAATCTGGATAAAATCGTTGAGGACCTGTCAGCGCTGACAGTTCTCGAAGCGGCGTCTCTCTCAAAGATGCTGGAAGAAAAATGGGGCGTGTCGGCTGCGGCGCCTGTGGCGGTGGCTGCTGCTGCTGCTGCTCCTGCTGCGGCTGTTGAAGAGCAGACCGAGTTCGACGTAATCCTGGCTTCTGCCGGGGACAAGAAGATCAACGTGATCAAGGAAGTCCGCACGATCACCGGCCTTGGATTGAAAGAAGCCAAGGATCTGGTGGAAGCCGCGCCCAAGGAAGTCAAGACCGGCGTCAACAAGGCTGAAGCTGCCGCGCTCAAGGCGCAGCTTGAATCTGCTGGCGCAACCGTGGAAGTGAAATAGCTTCTGTCTATCTGTACTGATTGCCGTGGCGCGCAGGTATGCGCCACGGCCTTTCGCCGCCGCCCGGGCGGTATTTGAAATCTAGCGAGGAGAAGGTATGGCCCAGTCATTTACTGGTCGCAAGCGGATCCGCAAATCCTTTGGCAATATTCCCGAAGTAGTGCAGATGCCGAACCTCATCGAAGTTCAGCGTAACTCCTATAATCAGTTTTTGCAGTTCGACAAGCGCGTTAGCGAACGCAACGATACCGGGCTGCAAGGCGTGTTTAAATCGGTATTTCCGATCAAGGATTTCGCTGAGACCGCTTCGCTCGAATTTGTGAAATATGAATTTGAGCCTCCAAAATATGATGTTGAAGAGTGCCAGCAGCGTGACATGACCTATGCCGCGCCGCTGAAGCTGACCTTGCGCCTGATTGTGTTTGATGTGGATGAAATAACCGGCGCCAAGTCGGTGAAGGACATCAAGGAGCAGGCCGTCTATATGGGCGATATGCCGATGATGACGGATCACGGCACCTTTGTCGTCAATGGCACCGAGCGCGTGATTGTCAGTCAGATGCACCGTTCGCCGGGCGTGTTTTTCGACCATGACAAGGGCAAAAGCCATTCCAGCGGGAAACTGCTGTTTGCCGCGCGGGTCATTCCCTATCGCGGATCATGGCTGGATTTTGAATTTGATATTAAAGACATCGTCAATGTGCGCATTGACCGGCGTCGCAAAATGCCCGCCACGACGCTGTTCTACGCGCTGGGCATGTCGCAGGATGAAATTCTGGCCTATTTCTTCCAGACGGTGGTTTATACCGCCAACAAAAAGGGCGGATGGCGTGTGCCGTTCAATGCCGAAAAACTGCGCGGCACGCTAGCCGGTAACGATATGATCGACGCCAAGACCGGTGAAGTTATTCTGGAAGCCGGAAAGAAATTCACGCCCCGCCTGGGCCGCAAATTGCAGGAACAGGGCGTGAAGGAACTGCTGGTCACGTCCGAGGAAATCGTTGGCCGCTATGCCGCCTGCGACATGATCAACGAAGAGACCGGCGAAATATTCATTGAGGCGGGTGAAGAATTTACCGCTGATGTCATCACCAGTCTGGAAGAGCATCGCTTTACCAGCATCCCGACCCTGGATGTGGATGGCGTGAATATCGGCGCCTATATCCGCAATACCATGATGGCGGACAAGAGCGAAACCCGCGAGCAGGCGCTGATTGATATTTATCGCGTCATTCGCCCTGGCGAGCCGCCGACGCTTGAAGCCGCGGAAAGCCTGTTCAGCGGCCTGTTCTTTGATTCCGAGCGTTACGATCTTTCCGCGGTAGGCCGTGTAAAGATGAATATGCGCCTTGATCTGGATTGTCCCGACACGGTTGGCGTACTGCGCAAGGAAGATATTCTTGCCGTGGTCAAAACTCTGTGTGAACTGCGCGATGGGCGCGGGGAAATCGATGATATTGATCATCTGGGCAATCGCCGTCTGCGTTCGGTTGGCGAATTGATGGAAAACCAGTACCGCGTCGGATTGCTGCGCATGGAGCGCGCGATCAAGGAGCGTATGAGCTCGGTGGAAATCGATACGGTTATGCCGCATGATCTGATCAATGCCAAACCGGTTGCCGCTGCGATACGCGAATTTTTTGGTTCGTCCCAGCTCAGCCAGTTCATGGATCAGACCAATCCCTTGTCGGAAATCACGCATAAGCGCCGTCTTTCGGCGCTGGGGCCTGGCGGTTTGACGCGCGAACGTGCGGGCTTTGAGGTGCGCGACGTGCACCCCACCCATTATGGCCGCATCTGTCCGATTGAAACGCCCGAAGGGCCGAATATCGGCCTTATCAACAGCCTGGCAACTTATGCCAGGGTGAATAAATATGGCTTTATCGAAACCCCGTACCGCAAAGTGGCAAACGGCAAAGTCAGCAGCGATGTTGTCTATCTGTCGGCGATGGAAGAAGCCAAATTCACCATCGCCCAGGCCAATGCGCCATTTGACGCCAAGGGGCAATTACTCAGCGATCTGGTATCATGCCGCATCGCAGGTGATTTCGCCATGACGGCGCCCGCGAATGTGGAACTGATGGACGTTTCGCCCAAGCAGCTTGTTTCGGTTGCTGCGGCGCTGATTCCGTTTCTGGAAAATGACGACGCCAACCGCGCGCTGATGGGTTCAAACATGCAGCGCCAGGCTGTGCCGCTATTGCAGGCTGAGGCGCCGCTGGTCGGCACCGGCATGGAAGCGGTGGTGGCCTATGATTCCGGCGCCGCCATCGGCGCGCGCCGTTCCGGTATTGTCGATCAGGTGGATGCCCAGCGTATCGTTGTGCGCGTGCGTGAAGAAGTGGATGCCTCGCGTTCTGTCGTGGACATTTACAATCTGCGCAAGTTCCAGCGTTCCAACCAGAACACCTGCATTACGCAGCGCCCGCTGGTCAAGGTTGGCGACCGGGTAGAGACGGGAGACATCATTGCCGATGGTCCGTCTACGGAGCTTGGTGAACTGGCGCTCGGCCGTAACGTGCTTGTCGCGTTTATGCCGTGGAATGGATATAATTTCGAAGACTCGATCCTGATCTCGGAACGTATCGTGCGCGATGATGTGTTTACCTCGATCCATATCGAGGAATTCGAAGTCATGGCCCGCGACACCAAGCTGGGGCCTGAAGAAATCACCCGCGATATTCCCAATGTCGGTGAAGAAAATCTGCGCGATCTCGACGAAGCGGGCATTGTTTATATCGGCGCCGAAGTTAACCCTGGCGATATTCTGGTTGGCAAGGTGACGCCCAAGGGTGAATCGCCGATGACGCCGGAAGAAAAACTGCTGCGCGCGATCTTTGGCGAAAAAGCGTCCGATGTGCGTGACACATCGTTGCGTTTACCGCCGGGCGTGGCCGGCACGGTCGTCGAGGTCCGGGTGTTCAACCGGCATGGCGTCGAAAAAGACGAACGGGCAATGGCAATTGAGCGTTCCGAAATCGAAGCGCTGGCCAAAGACCGGGACGACGAATTGGCCATTCTGGAGCGCAATATTTACGGCCGCCTGCGGGAATTACTGATTGGCAAGCAGGCGTCGGGCGGCCCGAAAGGCCTGGCCGACGGGACCAAAATTACCGATGCCGTGCTGGACGGCCTGCCGTCACGCAGGTCATGGTGGCAGATTGCGCTTAAAAACGAAAAAGCCATGACTGAAGCCGAAACGCTGAAAAAGCAGTTCGACGATTCAACCGGGCAGGTTCAGGCCCGTTTTGAAAACAAGGTTGAGAAGTTGCAGCGCGGCGATGAATTGCCGCCCGGCGTGATGAAAATGGTCAAGATTTTTGTCGCCGTTAAGCGCAAGCTGCAACCTGGCGACAAAATGGCCGGACGCCACGGCAACAAGGGTGTGATATCCAAGATCGTTCCGATCGAAGATATGCCGTTCACGGAAGATGGCACGCATGTGGATGTGGTTCTAAATCCGCTAGGCGTGCCCAGCCGCATGAATGTGGGGCAAATTCTTGAGACGCATCTTGGCTGGGCCTGTGCGGGCCTTGGCAGGCAGATCGGCGCGGCGCTGGAGGCGGTTCACAATGGGCGATCCATGAGTGTGCTGAAAGATTCCCTGCGGCATGCTTATGACGACAAAATCTATTCTGCGGATATTGCCGGCATGACGGATGCGGAACTTCTGGAAATGGCGGAAAATCTTAAACGCGGCGTTCCTATTGCGACACCGGTTTTTGATGGCGCGCATGAAGTCGATATTGTCAATATGCTGACGAAGGCCGGACTTGATGCGTCGGGCCAGGTAACGCTGTATGACGGGCAGTCGGGTGACATGTTCGACCGCAAGGTGACGGTTGGCTATATTTACATGTTGAAACTGCACCATCTTGTTGACGACAAGATTCACGCGCGCTCGATTGGGCCCTACAGCCTGGTCACGCAACAGCCGCTTGGCGGCAAGGCGCAGTTTGGCGGACAGCGCTTTGGTGAAATGGAGGTCTGGGCGCTGGAGGCTTATGGTGCGGCATACACATTGCAGGAAATGCTGACCGTCAAGTCTGACGACGTGGCCGGACGCACGAAAGTGTATGAATCCATTGTGCGCGGTGATGAAACCTTTGAGACCGGGATACCGGAATCCTTCAACGTGCTGGTTAAGGAAATGCGTTCACTGTCACTGAATGTGAATCTGCTGACCAAGGAAGAATGACCCGGCGGCGCCCGGCGGTAAATGCTCAGTATACGAATAATTTCCAAGCCCCTTTAATGTGGCCAAGGAGTACCGATAGATGAACCAGGAACTTGTAAATCTCTTTCAGCCAGCCGGCCAGCGGGAGAATTTTGATCGTCTGCAAATCGCACTGGCCAGCCCGGAGCGCATTCTGTCCTGGTCGTTTGGCGAGATCAAAAAGCCGGAAACCATCAATTACCGCACGTTCAAGCCGGAGCGTGACGGCCTTTTCTGCGCCCGTATTTTCGGGCCGATAAAGGATTATGAATGCCTGTGCGGCAAATACAAGCGCATGAAATATAAGGGCATCATCTGCGAAAAGTGCAATGTCGAAGTTACGCTTTCGAAGGTGCGGCGCGAGCGCATGGGGCATATCGAACTGGCCTCGCCGGTTGCGCATATCTGGTTTTTGAAATCCCTGCCCAGCCGTATCGGCCTGATGCTGGACATGACTCTGAAGGATCTCGAACGGGTATTGTATTTCGAGCAATATGTCGTGTTGGAGCCTGGTCTTACGCCGCTGAAGCCGAACATGCTGATCAATGAGGAAGAATTCCGCCGGGCCCAGGATGAATATGGCGATGACGCCTTCACTGCCGGTATCGGCGCCGAGGCGATCCGGGAACTATTGTCCGCGATTGATCTGATTGCCCTGCGCGACAGGCTGCGTGTTGAACTGTCCGAAGCCACGGGCGAGGCCAAGCCCAAAAAGATTGTCAAACGTTTGAAACTCGTTGAAGCCTTCATCGAGTCGAAGAACCGTCCGGAGTGGATGATTTTGACCGTCGTGCCGGTGATACCGCCGGAGCTTCGCCCGCTGGTGCCGCTGGATGGCGGGCGTTTTGCGACCTCCGATCTGAATGATCTGTACCGCCGGGTGATCAACCGTAACAACCGCCTGAAGCGGCTGATGGAACTGCGCGCGCCCGACATTATCGTGCGCAATGAAAAGCGCATGTTGCAGGAAGCCGTGGATGCGCTGTTCGACAATGGCCGCCGTGGACGGGTCATCACCGGCGCCAACAAGCGCCCGTTAAAATCGCTTGCGGATATGCTGAAAGGCAAGCAGGGCCGCTTCCGCCAGAATCTGCTGGGTAAGCGGGTCGATTATTCGGGACGTTCGGTGATCGTGGTGGGGCCGGAACTGAAACTGCATCAATGCGGGCTGCCCAAGAAAATGGCGCTGGAACTGTTCAAGCCATTTATCTATTCACAATTAGAGGCGCGAGGGCTGTCCAGCACCGTTAAACAGGCGAAGAAGCTGGTGGAAAAAGAACGTCCCGAAGTATGGGACGTTCTCGATCAGGTCATCCGTGAACATCCGGTCATGCTGAACCGTGCGCCTACGCTGCACCGCCTGGGTATACAGGCATTTGAGCCGGTGCTGATCGAAGGCAAGGCGATACAGTTGCATCCGCTGGTTTGCGCGGCTTTCAATGCTGACTTTGACGGCGATCAGATGGCCGTGCATGTGCCATTAAGCCTGGAAGCGCAGCTTGAAGCGCGCGTACTGATGATGTCCACCAACAATATTCTGCGGCCATCCGATGGCAAGCCGATCATCGTTCCCAGCCAGGATATTGTGCTGGGTCTTTATTTTATGACGATCGAACGGCCTTCGGCCGCGGGCGCGGGCATGATTTTCTCCAATCTGGGTGAAATTGAACATGCGCTTGCCAATGGTTCTGTAACCCTGCACAGCCCCATCAAGGCGCGCCGCCAGAGTGTGGATGCCGAAGGCAATCCGATTACGGAGCGTGTGGATACGACTCCCGGGCGCATGATGCTGGGCGATCTGCTGCCGCGCCATCCCCAGGTGCCGTTCAGTCTTGTCAACCGCCTGTTGACCAAACGGGATATCAGCCAGGTTATTGATGTCGTCTACCGTCATGCCGGACAGAAAGAAACGGTTATTTTCTGCGACCGTATCATGGCGCTCGGATTTCGCCATGCCTTCAAGGCGGGCATTTCCTTCGGCAAGGACGATATGGTGGTGCCCGCGGCCAAAACCAAAATGGTGGAAGACACCCGTATGCTGGCGAAGGAATATGAACAGCAGTACACGGATGGCTTAATCACCCAGGGTGAAAAATACAATAAGGTCATTGACGCCTGGTCAAAATGCACGGACCGGGTTGCCGATGAAATGATGGCGGAAATTTCCCGTGCCGGCGTGGACGCGCAGGGGCGTGAAAAGCCGTTGAACTCGATTTACATGATGGCGCATTCCGGCGCGCGCGGTTCTGCTGCCCAGATGAAGCAGCTTGCCGGCATGCGCGGGCTGATGGCGAAACCTTCGGGCGAAATCATTGAAACGCCGATCATCTCGAACTTCAAAGAAGGGCTGACGGTGCTCGAATATTTCAATTCGACGCATGGTGCGCGCAAAGGCCTGGCCGACACGGCGCTGAAAACCGCCAACTCCGGCTATCTTACACGCCGTCTGGTTGACGTGGCGCAGGACTGCATCATCAAGGAGCAGGATTGCGGTACGCCGCGCGGGCTGAATGTGTCGGCGATTGTCGAGGGCGGTGAGGTCCTGCAGCGTCTGGGCGAGCGCATTCTTGGCCGCACCGCCTGTGATGATGTGCTGCATCCGGCCAGTGACGCTGTGCTGGTGAAGGCAGGGCGTGAAATCAGCGAAGCCGATGTAGAAGTGATTGAGGCTGCGGATATCCAAACTGTGCGCATCCGTTCCGTGCTGACCTGCGATTCCAAGATTGGCGTTTGCGCCCGGTGCTATGGCCGCGATCTTGCGCGGGGCACGCCGGTGAATATTGGTGAAGCGGTAGGCGTCATCGCCGCGCAATCCATCGGTGAACCAGGCACACAATTAACCATGCGCACCTTCCATATTGGCGGTACGGCACAAGTGGCGGAGCAATCCTTTATTGAAGCCACGCACGAAGGCGAGTTGCAGATCGAAAACAAGAATCTTGTGACCGATCGCGGCGGGCGTCAGGTCGTTCTGAGCCGCAACTGCATTCTTGCCGTAGTCGATGATAATGGCCGCCAGCGTGCCACCCACAAGGTGCCTTATGGCACGCGCCTGTTGATTAAAGAAGGCGGACGGGTGACCAAGGGGTTGCGCCTGTGCGAATGGGATCCCTATACGCTGCCGATCATCACCGAAAAATCCGGAACGGTTAAATTTGTCGATCTGGTCGATGGTATCTCGGTGCGCGATATGCTGGATGATGCAACCGGTATTACCAACAGGATCGTGGTGGACTGGCGTTCTGCGCCAAAAGGCGGCGATCTCAAACCCGGCATAGCGCTGGTCGATAAAAAGGGGGCGCCTGTTAAATTGGGCACGGGCGATCTGGATGTGCGTTACCTGCTTTCGGTGGACGCGATTCTTTCGGTCGAGGATGGCGATGAAGTTGCAGCGGGAGACGTGCTGGCGCGCATTCCGCGTGAAAGCGCCAAGACGCGCGACATTACGGGGGGGCTGCCGCGCGTGGCGGAACTTTTCGAGGCGCGCCGGCCCAAGGATCATGCGGTGCTTGCCGAAATGGATGGTATTGTCAAATTCGGCCGCGATTACAAGAACAAGCGCCGGATTCTGATCGAGTCGCCCGATGATCCGGCCGTGTTCAGCGAATATCTCATCCCCAAGGGCAAGCATGTGGCCGTGCAGGAGGGTGATTTTATCCGCAAGGGTGAGTTCCTGCTGGACGGCAACCCCGCCCCGCATGACATTCTGTCCATTCTGGGCGTTGAGGAGCTGGCCAATTATCTGGTGAAGGAAATCCAGGAAGTGTACCGCTTGCAGGGCGTGCCCATCAATGACAAGCATATTGAAGTGATTGTGCGCCAGATGCTGCAAAAAGTGGAAATTACCCATCCGGGCGAAACGACACTGCTTAAAGGTGAGCAGATTGACCGTCTTGAACTGGACGAAATCAATGAGAAAGTCGTTTCCGAGGGGCGGGTTCCTGCCCAGGGCGTACCGGTTCTGCTTGGTATTACCAAAGCATCGCTGCAAACCCGTTCGTTTATCTCAGCGGCCTCCTTCCAGGAGACGACGCGGGTGCTTACGGAGGCGGCGGTTGCCGGAAAAGTTGATTATCTGGCGGGACTTAAGGAAAATGTCATTGTTGGCCGCCTGATCCCTGCGGGTACCGGGGCGCTGATCAATGAAATGAAGGCCATCGCCATCAAGCGCGATCAGGAAATCCTGAGCGAGCAGAAAGTGGTCCGCGGGGCTATTACCAGCGCCGGAGATCAGGTTCGCGCCGAGGCGGAGGCCGTGTTCGCCAAGTCCCCGGCCAGCGGCGAATAAGGGGGCGGGGCAAGTCTAACCCTTAACTTGCGAAAAATAAAAAATTCGCTTGTTTTTGGTTGACGAAGCATGAAGGCGCGGATAATGTCCGCGCACTTTCAGGGCATGGTCGTAGGTTTCGGGTTTGCGAATCCTAAACACTGTCCGGAAGCGAAATAGAGCAGGTTTGGCGCATGACCGGGCGGGTTGCCTGGTCCTCTGCAAATATCCCGGGATGGGACGGTTTCTGGCCGTTCCAATCCTGTAAGTGTTTTTTGTAGCCGTTTACGCGGCAAGTACTGGGACAGTCTGAATGCCGACAATTAACCAATTGGTTCGCAATCCACGCAAGGCGCCGATCAAGCGCAACAAAGTGCCCGCATTGGAGGCCTGTCCTCAAAAACGCGGTGTGTGTACGCGTGTTTACACGACGACGCCGAAAAAGCCGAACTCGGCGCTGCGCAAAGTTGCCCGTGTCCGCCTGACCAACAAATTTGAAGTCACCAGCTATATTCCCGGCGAAGGCCATAATCTGCAGGAGCATTCGGTTGTGATGCTGCGCGGCGGCCGCGTGAAGGATTTGCCTGGCGTGCGCTACCATATTATTCGCGGTGTCCTTGACACCCAGGGCGTCAAGAACCGCCGTCAGCGCCGTTCCAAATATGGCGCCAAGCGTCCGAAATAATATCAGAGAGATCGATAGCAGATATGTCACGTCGTCATCGCGCAGAAAAACGAGAAGTCCTTCCCGACGCCAAATTTGGCGATATCGTGCTCACGAAGTTCATGAACTCGCTGATGTATGAAGGCAAGAAATCGACGGCGGAAAGCATCACCTATGGCGCGTTTGAAATTGTCGAACGCAAGATCGGCCGCAGCCCGGTTGAGGTGTTCCGGGATGCGCTTGAAAATATCAAGCCGAATGTCGAAGTGCGTTCACGCCGTGTTGGCGGCGCCACCTATCAGGTTCCGGTCGAAGTACGTAACGAGCGCCGTCAGGCGCTTGCGATCCGCTGGCTGATCAATGCGGCCCGCGCGCGCAATGAAAATACAATGGTCGAGCGTCTGTCCGGCGAATTAATGGACGCCGTAAATAATCGGGGAGCGGCAGTGAAGAAGCGTGAGGATACCCATCGGATGGCGGATGCCAACCGGGCTTTCTCGCATTATCGCTGGTAATCAACTCAAAGTCTGAAGGTTCCCGATCATGTCCCGCAAAACCCCAATCGAACGCTACCGCAATATCGGCATTATGGCGCATATTGACGCCGGCAAGACGACGACGACGGAACGTATCCTGTACTATACCGGGGTCAGCCATAAAATTGGCGAAGTGCATGAAGGCGCCGCCACGATGGACTGGATGGAGCAGGAACAGGAGCGCGGCATCACCATTACGTCCGCCGCCACGACCTGTTTCTGGCGCGACTATCGCATCAATATTATCGACACCCCCGGCCATGTGGATTTCACGATTGAAGTGGAACGTTCCCTGCGCGTGCTCGATGGTGCGGTGGCGGTGTTTGACTCTGTTGCCGGCGTCGAGCCGCAGTCCGAAACTGTCTGGCGTCAGGCCGACAAATATAATGTGCCGCGCATCTGCTTTGTGAACAAAATGGACCGTATCGGCGCGGATTTTTACCGCTGCGTGGATATGATCAAGGATCGTCTGGGCGCCATTCCGGCGGTGTTGCAATTGCCGATCGGCTCGGAATCCGCCTTTGTTGGCGTTGTGGATCTGCTGAATAACCGGGCCATTATCTGGAAAGATGAAAGCCTTGGCGCGGAATTTGAGTATGTCGCCATACCTGCCGACATGGCGGACGAAGCGGCCGATTATCGCGCCCAGCTGGTTGAGCTGGTGGTCGAACAGGATGAAGCCGCACTCGAAGCCTATCTTGAAGGCACGGAACCCAGCGTGGAAACATTGCTGGCCTGCATTCGCAAGGGCACTGTTGGCGGCAAGTTCGTTCCGGTGATTTGCGGCTCTGCATTCAAGAACAAAGGGGTGCAGACCCTGCTGGACGCCGCTGTTGATTTTCTGCCCTCGCCGCTGGATGTGGCGTTTATCCAGGGTACTGTGCCGGATTCGGACGAAGTGGTTGAGCGCCGTCCCGATGACGCGGAGCCGGTGGCGGGCCTGGCATTCAAGGTCATGAACGATCCGTTTGTGGGGTCGCTGACTTTCGTGCGGCTTTATTCGGGCACATTGGAAGCGGGCATGACGGTGCTGAATTCGCGCCGCGGGCATCGCGAACGTATTGGCCGGATGCTGCAAATGCATGCTGACAAACGCGAAGAAGTCAAAACCGCAGTCGCCGGTGATATTGTGGCGCTGGCAGGTTTGAAAAACACCATTACGGGTGACACGCTGTGCGACACGGTCAAGGTCGCCATTCTTGAAAGTATGGAATTCCCCGATCCGGTTATTGAAGTGGCGGTGGAGCCAAAAACCAAAGCCGATCAGGAAAAAATGGGCGTCGCGCTCAATCGTCTGGCGCAGGAAGATCCCTCGTTCCGCGTTTCGTCTGATCCTGAATCGGGCCAGACCATCATCAAGGGTATGGGCGAACTGCATCTTGATATTATCGTCGATCGCATGCGCCGTGAATTCAAGGTCGAGGCCAATGTCGGCGCGCCCCAGGTGGCCTATCGTGAAACCATCAGCAAATCCGTTGAGGTTGACTATACCCACAAAAAGCAAACCGGCGGCTCCGGGCAGTTTGCCCGCATCAAGATCCGCCTCGATGCGCTGGAGCCAGGCAGCGGCGAGCATTTCGAAAACAAGGTCGTTGGCGGTTCGGTGCCGAAAGAATATATTCCAGGCGTCGAGAAGGGCGTCATGAGCGTCAAGGAAAGCGGCGTTCTGGCGGGCTTCCCGGTTATTGATTTTCAGGTCACGCTGCTGGATGGCGCCAGCCATGATGTGGATTCGAGCGTGCTGGCGTTTGAAATTGCCGGGCGCGCGGCTTTTCGCGAAGCCGTGCAAAAGGCGGCGCCCAAGCTGCTTGAACCGATCATGCGCGTCGAAGTGGTTACCCCCGAAGATTATATGGGCGATGTGATTGGCGATCTGAACAGCCGCCGCGGCCAGATTGGCGGCACGGAATCGCGTGGCAATGCAGCCGTAATCAAGGCGATGGTGCCGCTGGCCAACATGTTCGGCTATGTCAACAATTTGCGTTCCATGAGCCAGGGGCGCGCGCAATACACGATGCATTTCGACCATTATGAGGCCGTGCCTCAACATGTGTCGGCTGAGGTTATTGCTAAACTGGCTTAGTTTTCACCCGGTAACGGGCGGCAGGATAAAGACTGGAACCCGAAGGTTCCAAAAGCGGAGAAGAGACCATGGGCAAAGAGAAATTCGCGCGTACGAAGCCGCATTGCAATATTGGCACGATTGGCCATGTTGACCACGGCAAGACGTCACTGACGGCGGCGATCACGAAGGTGCTGGCTGAAACCGGCGGCGCGACCTATACGGCGTATGACCAGATTGACAAGGCGCCGGAAGAAAAGGCGCGCGGCATCACGATTTCGACGGCGCATGTGGAATATGAGACGCAGAACCGTCATTACGCGCATGTGGACTGCCCTGGTCACGCGGACTATGTGAAGAACATGATCACGGGCGCGGCGCAGATGGATGGCGGCATTCTGGTTGTTTCGGCTGCCGACGGCCCGATGCCGCAGACGCGCGAACATATTCTTCTGGCGCGCCAGGTGGGTGTGCCTTCGCTGGTTGTGTTCATGAACAAGGTGGATCAGGTGGACGATCCGGAGCTTCTGGAGCTGGTTGAGCTTGAGATCCGGGAACTTTTGTCGAGCTATGATTTTCCGGGCGACGATATTCCGATTATCAAGGGCTCGGCGCTTGCGGCGCTGGAAGGCAAGAACCCTGAGATCGGGCATGATGCGATCCTTGAGCTGATGAAGGCTGTTGACAGCTATATTCCGCAGCCGGAGCGTCCGAAGGACCGTCCGTTCCTGATGCCGATCGAAGATGTGTTTTCGATTTCGGGCCGCGGCACGGTTGTGACGGGGCGTGTTGAGCAGGGGATTGTTAAGGTCGGCGAGGAAGTCGAGATTGTCGGGCTGAAGCCGACGCAGAAGACGGTTTGCACGGGCGTTGAAATGTTCCGCAAGCTTCTGGATCAGGGTGAGGCGGGCGACAATATCGGCGCGCTGCTGCGCGGTGTTGACCGTGAGGGTGTTGAGCGCGGTCAGGTTCTGGCCAAGCCCGGCTCGATCACGCCGCACACGAATTTCAAGGCGGAAGCCTATATTCTGACGAAGGAAGAAGGCGGGCGTCACACGCCGTTCTTTAACAATTACCGTCCGCAATTTTACTTCCGCACGACGGATGTGACGGGTGTTGTGACACTTCCGGAAGGCACCGAGATGGTGATGCCGGGCGACAATGTGACGATGGATGTGGAACTGATTGTGCCGATCGCAATGGATGAAGGTCTTCGCTTCGCCATCCGCGAAGGCGGCCGCACCGTCGGCGCCGGCGTCGTCGCCAAAATTATTAAATAAGGACGCCGTATCTCATGCAAAACCAGAATATCCGTATCCGGTTGAAGGCTTTCGAGCACCGCGTGCTCGATCAGTCCACCAAGGATATCGTCAACACCGCCAAGCGCACCGGTGCGACTGTGCGGGGTCCGATTCCGCTGCCGACGCGGATTGAAAAATTTACGGTTTTGCGCGGGCCGCATGTCGATAAAAAGAGCCGCGAACAGTTTGAAGTGCGCACGCACAAAAGGCTGCTCGATATTGTTGATCCCACACCGCAGACAGTGGACGCGCTGATGAAGCTTGATCTGGCTGCTGGTGTGGACGTGGAAATCAAGCTTTAAGCAGGTGAAGAAATGCGTTCTGGTGTAATTGCCCAGAAAATTGGCATGACCCGCGTCTTTAAAGATGACGGGCGGCATGTGCCGGTGACAGTGCTGAAGATGGATAGCTGTCAAGTTGTCCGGCAGCGTACGGTCGACGGTGACGGATATTCGGCTGTGCAGCTTGGCGCTGTACCGGCGAAACCGAAAAATGTCACAAAGCCGATGCGGGGACATTTCGCGGTAGCGAATGTTGAGCCGAAGCGCAAACTCGTGGAGTTCCGGGTATCTCCCGAAAATCTTCTCGATGTTGGCGCGGAACTTACGGCGGAACATTTTGTTATCGGTCAATATGTCGATGTGTCGGGCACCAGCATCGGCAAGGGTTTTGCCGGCGTAATGAAGCGGCATAATTTCGGCGGCATGCCCGCCAGTCACGGCGTATCGATTACGCACCGCGCGCATGGTTCGACCGGTCAGAGGCAGGATCCTGGCAAGGTGTTCAAGGGCAAGAAAATGGCCGGGCATATGGGCGATGTGCGCGTTACCACGCAAAATCTGGAAGTGGTGGCGACGGATGCGGCGCGCGGAATTTTGATGATCAAGGGCGCAGTGCCGGGCGCCAAAGGCGGGTTCGTGCTTGTGCGGGACGCTGTAAAACGCGCGCTGCCGGAAGGCGTACCTGTGCCGGGCGCGGTTCGCGGCGGCAAGGTTGCGGCTGAACAGAAGGAAGAAGAAGCATGAAGGCCGAGGTAAAAAATCTCGATGCCAGCAATGCGGGTGACATCGAATTGGCAGACGATATCTTTGCGCTGGAACCGCGCGCCGATATTCTGCATCGCATGGTGGTGTACCAGCTTGCCAAGCGCCGTGCGGGCACCCATAAGGTAAAGAACCGCAGCGAAATTAACATGACGACAAAGAAGTTCGGCAAGCAGAAGGGCGGCGGCACAGCAAGGCACGGCGCGCGCTCGGCGAACATCTTCCGTGGCGGTGGCGTGGCGCATGGCCCAACGCCGCGCAGTCATGCGACGGATCTGCCCAAAAAGGTGCGCAAGCTTGCGCTGCGGCTTGCATTATCGGCCAAGGTTCAGAATGAATCTCTGTTCATTCTGGAGGATGCGAAATTAGACACTGCAAAGACCAGCGGGTTGCGGGATGTACTGGTGAAACTGGGTTTCGACAATGCCCTGTTCATTGACGGCCCGGAAGTAGATGCAAACTTTCTGATGGCGTCGCGCAATTTGCCGCATATTGATGTGCTGCCAAGCCAGGGTGCAAATGTGTACGACATTCTGCGCCGTGAGAAACTGGTTCTGACCCGCGCAGCAGTCGCACAATTGGAGGCTCGCCTGAAATGAACCGGGAGCGGATGTACGATATTATTCTCAGCCCGGTGATTACCGAAAAGGCGACGATGGCGAGCGAGCATAATCAGGTGACGTTCCGCGTCGCCGATGACGCCACCAAGCCGGAAATCAAACAGGCCGTCGAGAAACTGTTTGATGTCAAGGTGAAGGCTGTGAACACGCTGCGCCAGGTTGGCAAGGTAAAACGCTTCCGGGGTAAGCTTGGCAAGCGGAGTGATTATAAAAAGGCAATCGTCAGTCTGGCTGAAGGCCATTCTATCGATGTTACAACGGGCCTTTAGGGTAAGGACGCGGGTGCGCTATGGCGTTAAAAGCATATAAACCGACAACTCCAGGCCAGCGTGGCCTTGTGCTTGTCAGCCGTGAAGGGCTTTGGAAGGGCAAGCCGGTCAAAGCATTGACCGAAGGCCTGAATAAATCCGGCGGCCGCAACAATTCCGGCAGGATCACGGCGTTTCAACGTGGCGGCGGGCATAAGCGTTCCTATCGTGTGGTGGATTTCAAACGGCGCAAGTTTGACATTTCCGGCACGGTGGAGCGTCTGGAATATGACCCGAACCGCACCGCCTTTCTGGCCCTGATCAATTATGATGATGGCGAGCAGGCCTATATTCTGGCGCCGCAGCGTTTGAAGGTGGGCGACAAGGTGATTGCCGGTAACAAGGTAGACATAAAGCCGGGTAACGCCATGCCACTGGCCAGCATGCCGGTCGGCACGATTGTGCATAATGTCGAAATGAAATTGGGCAAAGGCGGGCAGATTGCCCGCTCTGCCGGCACCTATGCACAATTGGTCGGCCGCGATTCCGGCTATGCGCAATTGCGTCTTTCCTCCGGCGAACAGCGCATGATCCGTTCGGAATGTATGGCGACTGTTGGTGCGGTTTCCAATCCGGATAATTCCAACCAGAATTTTGGCAAGGCCGGGCGCACGCGCTGGCAGGGCCGGCGTCCTTCGGTGCGCGGTGTGGCGATGAACCCGGTGGATCACCCGCATGGCGGCGGCGAAGGCCGCACCTCGGGCGGGCGTCATCCGGTTACGCCCTGGGGCAAGCCGACAAAGGGCAAAAAGACTCGTTCCAACAAGGCCACCGACAAGTTTATCTTGCGCAGCCGTCATCTGAAGAAGGGGCGCTAGACCGTGACACGTTCTGTATGGAAAGGCCCGTTTGTAGATGGGTATCTGTTAAAAAAGGCGGATGCCGCACGTGCGTCCACACGCAAGGAAGTGATCAAGACCTGGTCGCGCCGCTCTACTATTCTGCCGCAGTTCGTCGGGCTGACATTTGGCGTCTATAACGGGCACAAATTTATTCCGGTTTCCGTAAGCGAAGAAATGGTTGGTCACAAGCTGGGCGAATTCTCTCCGACGCGCACCTATTTCGGGCATGCGGCGGACAAAAAGGCAAAGAGGAAATAATGAGCAAGCTGGCGCGTTCCAGGGGTCTTGCGGAAAATGAAGCCCAGGCGATTGGGCGGATGATCCGTATCAGCCCGCAGAAGCTGAATTTGGTGGCAGGCGGCATTCGCGGCCTGCATGTGGAAAAGGCTTTGGCTGAACTGACCTTTTCGCATCGCCGGATTGCGCAGGATGTAAAAAAGGTTTTGCAGTCCGCGATTGCAAATGCCGAAAATAATCACGGTCTGGATATGGATAGTTTGTATGTAAAAGAAGCGTCGGTCGGCAAGGCGCTGGTGATCAAACGGTTTCACCCGCGCGCGCGCGGGCGGTCGGGCCGTGTGGAAAAGCCGTTCAGTCATCTGACCATTGTGGTCCGTGAACGTGAGGAGACAGCCTGATGGGGCATAAGGTAAATCCGATCGGTTTGCGGGTTGGTATCAACCGGACATGGGATTCTCGCTGGTATGCTGAAGGCAAGTCCTATGGCGATCTGCTGCATGAAGATATCCGCATCCGCGCTGTGCTGTCGAAGCGCCTGGCGCTTGCGGGGGTGTCACGCATCCAGATAGAGCGCCCGCACCGCAAATGCCGCGTGACGATTTATTCTGCCCGCCCGGGTGTGGTGATCGGCAAAAAAGGCGCGGACATTGAAAAGCTGCGCAGTGAGCTGTCCCTGCTGACGGACAGTGAAGTGCATTTGAATATTGTTGAAATCCGCAAGCCGGAGATCGATGCGAAGCTGGTGGCCGAGAATATCGCGCAACAGCTGGAGCGCCGCGTGTCATTCCGGCGCGCCATGAAACGCGCCGTGCAGTCCTCGATGCGTCTGGGCGCGCAGGGCATCAAGGTGAATTGTGCGGGACGTTTGGGCGGCGCGGAAATTGCGCGTACCGAATGGTATCACGAAGGCCGGGTGCCGCTGCATACGCTGCGTGCGGATATTGATTATGGCGTTGCTACGGCGCAAACCGCTTATGGCGCCTGCGGTGTCAAGGTGTGGGTGTTCAAGGGTGAAATTCTGGAACATGACCCCATGGCGCAGGATGCCCGTATGGCGGCGGCGCAGGAAGGCGCGCGTCCGTCACGCCCGGCAGGCGGCGGCAGGGGTGAAAGAGAAGGCCGGGAACGGGGCGATCGTAATCGCGCAGATCGTGACTGACCGGTTACGGACAAGATAAAAGGCAAGAGCAATGTTACAGCCAAAACGTACAAAATTTCGCAAGGCGCATAAGGGCCGCATCAAGGGCGTGGCAAAAGCCGGCTTTACCTTGAACTTTGGCGGTTATGGCCTGAAGGCGATGGAACCGGAGCGTGTTACAGCCCGCCAGATCGAAGCGGCGCGCCGTGCGATCACCCGGCATATGAAACGCGCCGGCAGGGTCTGGATCCGGATTTTTCCGGACGTGCCGGTCAGTAAAAAACCTACCGAAGTCCGTATGGGCAAGGGTAAGGGAACGCCTGAATTCTGGGCGTGCCGGGTTAAACCGGGACGCATCATGTTTGAGATTGACGGGGTTCCCGAACCCTTGGCGCGCGAAGCGCTGCGTTTGGGCGCCATGAAATTGCCGATCAAGACCCGTGTGGTTGGCCGGACGCTATAGAGGTGATGCTAATGAAGGCCGCAGAGTTGCGTGAAAAAACAGCCGACCAGTTGCAGGATGAAATTCTGAAACTGAAGAAGGAGCAGTTCAATATGCGCTTTCAAAAGGCGACAGGACAGTTGGAAAACACGGCGCGTGTCGGCCAGGTGCGGCGAGATATTGCCCGGATGAAAACGATTTTGAATGCGCAGGCGGCAAAAGCCAAAACCGGCCGGGCAGGGAGTAAGTAAGCATGCCAAAGCGAATCCTGCAAGGTGTCGTAGTTAGCGACAAAGGTAACAAGACCGTGGTGGTAAAGGTAGAGCGCCGGTTTCCGGACCCCGTAATGGGCAAGACGGTGCAGCGTTCCAAAAAATACCATGCGCATGACGAGAATAACGCGTTTTCAGTTGGTGAAACGGTTCGCATCAGGGAATGCCGTCCGATTTCCAAGACTAAAAGTTGGGAGGTTATCGTCAGCGACGCCTGATCAAACAGATCCAGTGCGTGGTTTGAGGATGACCATGGTTGAAACAGGTAATTTTTGTCTGGGCGGTTTTGTCCCGGAAATAACTTTGATGAATGGTATCAGGCGATGATCCAGATGCAATCCAGGCTAGATGTAGCCGACAATTCAGGTGCACGCGAAGTGATGTGCATCAAGGTTCTGGGCGGCTCCAAGCGCCGTTATGCAACCGTTGGCGACGTTATCGTGGTCAGCGTGAAAGAAGCTATTCCGCGCGGCAAGGTCAAGGCCGGTGACGTTTTGAAGGCGGTCATCGTGCGCACGGCAAAGGCGATCAGCCGCCCCGATGGCAGCGCGATACGCTTTGACCGTAACGCAGCGGTGCTGATCAATAATCAGGGCGAGCCGATTGGCACCCGTATCTTTGGTCCGGTGGTGCGTGAATTGCGCGCCAAGAACCACATGAAGATCATTTCGCTTGCGCCGGAGGTGCTGTGATGGCCGCGAAATTCAAAATCAAAAAAGGCGACAAGGTCGTGGTTCTTGCCGGCCGGGACAAAGGCAAGAAGGGTGAAGTCGTCAAAATGATTACGGCCGAAAACCGCGCGCTGGTGACAGGCGTGAATCAGGTTAAGCGGCACACCAAACAGAGCCAGACATCCGCGGGCGGTATCCTTGTCAAGGAAATGCCTATTCAGATTTCAAATTTGGCGCATGTGGATCCCAAATCGGGACTGCCCACGCGCATTGGTTATAAAATTCTTGATGATGGACGCAAGGTGCGTTTCGCCAAGCGTTCGGGAGAAGTGATTGATGTCTGAAACAGCCTATACACCCCGGCTAAAGACGCATTATGAAGCGGTCGTACGGGCCGGCATGGTGAAGGATTTCGGGTACAAGAATGTCATGCAGGTTCCGCGGCTTGAAAAAGTCGTGCTGAATATGGGCGTGGGCAAGGCGACCCAGGACTCCAAGAAAATCAATATTGCCGCCGAAGAGCTGACGCTGATCGCCGGGCAAAAAGCGGTGGTGACCCGCGCAAAGAAAAGTATTGCGGCTTTCAAGCTGCGTGAAGGCATGCCGATCGGTGTGAAGGTAACCCTGCGTCAGGCGCGCATGTATGAGTTTGTTGACCGGCTGATCAATGTGGCGCTGCCGCGTGTGCGTGACTTTCGCGGGCTGAATTCGAAAAGCTTTGATGGCCGCGGCAATTTTTCGATGGGCCTGAAAGAACATATTGTCTTTCCGGAAATCGATTATGACAAGGTTGATACATTCTGGGGGCTTGATGTTGTGGTTTGCACCACGGCAAAGACCGATGACGAAGCGCGGGCCATGCTCAAGCTTTTCAATTTTCCTCTGCTATGAATAACGGCACAAACGTGACAAAGGGTAACAGTAATGGCTAAGAAAAGCGCCATATACCGGAATAAAAAGCGGGAAAGCATGGTCAAGAGCTTTGCTGCGAAACGCGCACGCCTGAAGGCGGTCACGATGAACCAGGGGCTTCAGCCGGAGGAACGTTTTGCTGCGGTTCTTAAACTGGCGGAGCTGCCGCGTAATTCCGCGAAAGTACGGGTTCACAACCGCTGCGAAATCAGCGGGCGGCCCAAAGCATATTACCGCAAGCTGCGCATGTCGCGTATCGCATTGCGTGACTTGGCCTCTTCCGGGCAGATCCCCGGAATGGTCAAGTCGAGCTGGTAGGGAGCATCATTTATGACAATGACAGATCCTTTGGCGGACATGTTGTCCCGCATTCGTAACGCGCAGATGCGGGGGAAGGCGAAAGTGGTTACGCCTGAATCCAATCTGCGCCGCCGGGTGCTGGATGTCCTTCAGGATGAGGGCTATATTCGCGGTTATACGCGGGTTGAATATCCAGGCGGCAAAAGCGAGCTTGAGATTGAACTCAAATATGACAATGGCCAGCCGGTCATCCGGGAAATTTCCCGTATTTCGCGTCCCGGCCGCCGGGTTTATTCGTCGGTGGAAGAAATACCCAGGGTGCGTAACGGGTTGGGCCTGGCGATTTTATCAACACCGCAAGGCGTGATTTCGGACGCTCAGGCGCGCGAACGCAATATTGGCGGTGAAGTTTTGTGCAAGGTATTCTAGGGCAGGTTGCTCAGGATATGGCTTTATAGAAGAACGACAGGAATCGGACTTATACAATGTCTCGAATTGGCAAAAACCCGGTCGCAGTGCCCAAAGGGGTCACGGTTGACATAAATGGGCAGGATATCACGGTTAGCGGACCCAAGGGAAAGCTGGCTGTGAGGCTGGTGGATGAAGTTGCCGCCTCTATGGAAGACGGCAATATCAGGATCATGCCCCGTAATGATAACCGGCAGGGCCGCACCATGTGGGGCATGCAGCGCACTCTGGTGAACAATATGGTCACAGGCGTGACCAGCGGGTTTACCACCAAACTTGAAATCACCGGCGTTGGGTATCGCGCGGCGGTTCAGGGCAAGGTACTGCAATTGCAGATGGGTTATAGCCACGATGTGGTCTATCCGATTCCCAGCGATGTTCAGATTGCCTGTGAACGGCCAACGGCAATCGCGATTACCGGTATCGACAAGCAGCGTGTGGGACAGGTGGCGGCTGAAATCCGCAAATACCGTCTTCCCGAACCCTATAAGGGCAAGGGCATTCGTTATGAAAATGAAATTATCTTCCGCAAGGAAGGCAAGAAGAAGTAGACGGAGCGGCGATCATGAAAAAGATGAGAAGTTTGAGCGAACGCCGTCAGCAGCGCGTACGCACAAAATTGCGCATTGCCGGAAATGGCAAGCCACGGCTGTCTGTGTTCCGGTCGTCAAAAAATATCTATGCGCAGATTATAGATGATAAGGCCGGGCGCACGCTTGCTGCCGCGTCCAGCCTGGATAAGGAGTTGCGCGAAAGTGGAAAAACCGGCGCTGATTGCAACGCGGCTGAGGCCGTGGGCAAGCTGGTGGCGGAACGGGCAAAAGCAGCAGGCATTGAGACAGTGGTTTTTGATCGCGGCGGATATTTATATCACGGCCGGGTCAAGGCGCTGGCGGATGGCGCGCGCGAAGGCGGATTGATTTTCTAAAGCAACAGTTGCTGGAAAGAAGTAAGGAGTTGCCGCGATATGGCACGAAATGACGGTTTTGAACGCGAACGCGAACGCGGCGACGGCGATCTGGTTGATAAGCTTGTGCATATCAACCGTGTCGCTAAAGTGGTGAAGGGCGGGCGCAGGTTCGGCTTTGCGGCGCTGGTGGTTATTGGCGATCAGAAGGGCCGGGTCGGCTTTGGGCATGGCAAGGCGCGTGAAGTTCCCGAAGCCATCCGCAAGGCGACCGAGTCCGGCAAACGCAATATGATCCGCGTGCCCTTGCGTGATGGACGCACACTGCATCACGACATGGAAGGCCGTCACGGCGCGGGCAAGGTCGTGATGCGTTCGGCGACGCCTGGTACGGGAATTATTGCGGGCGGTCCGATGCGCGCAGTATTTGAAACCTTGGGCGTGCAGGACGTGGTGGCAAAATCGGTTGGCTCGTCCAATCCGTACAATATGGTGCGGGCCACGATTGATGGATTAAAAAAGCAGATGTCGCCGCGCATGGTGGCGTCGCGGCGCGGAAAAAAGGTCGGGGATATCGTGCAGCGCCGCAGCGGTTCCGCCGACGATGTTTCGGGTCAGGAGTAGGATATCATGCCGGACAAGAATAGCCCCGCCACTGGCAAGACCGTGACGATCGAGCAGATCGGCAGCCCTATTCGCCGTCCTGCTGATCAGCGCGCAACGCTGATCGGTCTTGGCCTGAATAAAATGCACCGTGTACGGACGCTGGAGGATACGCCGTCCGTGCGTGGCATGATCGCCAAGGTCGCGCATCTGGTGCGCGTAAAATAGGCGGTGTCTGAGTAAAAATTCAGGCTTGATCCGTTGCACGGCGGCAGCGGGCCGGAGAAAAGCCCCGGTTACAAGTTTAATATGGGATAGCGGTTATGAAGCTGAACGAATTACGTGACAATCCGGGCGCCCGGAAGAAAAGCAAACGCCTTGGCCGCGGTATTGGCTCCGGTCTTGGCAAAACCGCCGGGCGCGGCGTTAAAGGGCAGCGGGCGCGTTCGGGTGTCGCTATCAAGGGATTTGAAGGCGGTCAGATGCCGGTGCATATGCGCCTGCCCAAACGCGGCTTCAACAGCCTGGCGGCGCGCGATTTTGTGGAAATTAATCTGGGGCGGTTGCAGGCGGCGATTGACGCAGGCCGGCTGGACACGGCTAAAATGATTGACGCTGAGGCGTTGCAGCAGGCGGGTCTGGTCCGGCGTATCCGTGGGGGTGTCAGGCTGCTGGGTAATGGTGAGTTAAAGACCAGGCTGACCATCGAAGTACGGGGTGCAACCAAGGCCGCGATAGAAGCAGTTGAAAAACTGGGTGGCAGCGTGACCTTATTGGCTGCTTGAGAATTATCTGGGTTTGAACGGGCGCGTCCGGCAAGTCTGATGGCCGCGTCCGTTATGAAAAGCCCCTGGAATAAAAGCCTTTGGAATAATGTATGGCCTCCGCTGCCGAACAATTAGCCGCCAATCTTAACTTTGCCGCCTTTGGCAAGGCAGAGGAGCTGAAGAAGCGCCTATGGTTCACATTGGCTGCGCTGGTGATTTACCGGCTTGGCACCTATATTCCCCTGCCGGGTATCAATCCGTTGGCGCTGGCTGAAATTATCAATCGTAACCAGAGCGGCATTCTCGGGCTTTTCAATGTATTTTCGGGCGGCGCGGTGGGCCGTATGGCGATATTTGCGCTGAATATCATGCCATATATTTCCGCCAGCATTATCATTCAGCTGATGACCTCGGTCTCCACCCGGCTGGAGGCACTGAAAAAAGAAGGCGAGCAGGGCCGCAAAAAAATTACGCAATATACCCGCTATGGCACGGTGCTCCTCGCCACCTTGCAGGCCTATGGCATTGCAACCGGCCTGGAAGGCGCCGGCAATGTGGTTATTGAAGCGGGCATTTTCTTTCGGCTCAGCACCGTCATAACGCTGGTTGGCGGCACAATTTTTCTGATGTGGCTGGGTGAGCAGATCACGGCGCGCGGTGTGGGCAATGGCATTTCGCTGATTATTTTTGCAGGCATCGTGGCGGAACTTCCCGGCGCGCTGGTCAGCACCTTTGAACTGGGGCGTACCGGCGCATTGCCGACACTGTTTCTGCTGGTTCTGGTGGCTATGATCGGGGTGGTCATCGCCGCTATCGTCTTTATGGAGCGCGCGCAACGCCGGCTGCTGGTGCAATATCCCAAACGCCAGGTTGGCCGTAAAATGGTCGGCGGCGAGGCGTCGCATCTGCCGTTAAAACTTAATGTTTCCGGTGTGATACCGCCGATTTTTGCATCATCCATTCTATTGCTGCCCATCACGGTCGCCAATTTCTCGGCAGGCGCGGGGCCGGAATGGCTTACGACGGTGACCAGCCTGCTTGGGCATGGGCAGCCGCTTTATATGCTGTTCTATGCTGCCGGCATTATATTCTTCTGCTTCTTTTATACGTCCATCGTGTTTAATCCCGAAGATACGGCTGAAAATTTACGCAAGAATGGCGGCTTTATTCCCGGTATCAGGCCTGGCGCCAAAACTGCGGAATATATCAACTATATCTTGACCCGGCTGACCGTGGTTGGCGCGCTTTATCTGACGGCGGTCTGTCTCTTGCCGGAAATTCTGGTGGCGCAATATTCGGTTCCATTCTATTTCGGCGGCACTTCGCTGCTGATCGTGGTCAGTGTCACCATGGATACCGTTGCGCAGATCCAAAGTCATTTGCTGGCGCACCAGTATGAAGGTTTAATCAAGAAAAGCAGGCTGAAAGGGCGCAACAAATGAATCTGATTTTGTTGGGTGCGCCCGGTGCGGGCAAAGGAACACAGGCCGAGCGGCTTCAGGCGGAACGTGGCCTGGTGCAGTTGTCGACGGGTGACATGCTGCGCGCTGCGGTTGCCGCCGGTACTGAAATTGGCCGCACCGCAAAAGCCATCATGGACCGGGGCGATCTGGTGCCCGATGCCGTGGTGGTCAGTATCATTGCGGATCGCATTGACCAGCCGGATTGCGGTAAGGGCTTCATCCTGGACGGGTTTCCGCGCAACGAAGCCCAGGCCAAGGCCCTGGACACGATGCTGAAGGATAAGGGACAAAAGCTTGATCTGGTGATCGAGGTCAAGGTAGATGAGCAGATCCTGTTTGACCGCATCCGCAACCGGGCCGCTGAGGCGGCCAGCGCCACGGGTACAGTCCGGGCCGACGATAATGCGGAAACCTTGCGCAAGCGCCTGGAAGTTTACCATGCGCAAACCGCCCCATTACTGCCCTATTATCAGAGCCAGGGAAAATTGCGCAGCATTGATGGGATGCAGCCGGTAGAAGATGTGGCGCGGCAGATCGCCGGGCTTTTGGAAAAAGTGTAAAGAGAACGCTAAGGCTGATGATTTATTTGACTGTGAGTTAGAAATACTTATAATCCGCCAACTTTGCGGATCTTAAGTTATGACAGTCCCAAACCATCAAAAACAGCCGGTTGTGCCATTACGATAGGGTGCTTGTACAATTGGCTGCTAACTTGGCGTAACTGTTAAACAATTCGGGTCCGAAACGGATTAGCCCCGAAAATTAGGGAGATTTGGCGTGGCGCGTATCGCAGGTGTAAATATTCCAACCAATAAACGGGTTGAAATAGCGCTTACTTATATTCATGGGATTGGCCGGACCAAAGCGCGCGAAATTTGCGAGCGGGTGGGTATCCCGCTTGAGCGGCGCGTGTTTGATCTTTCCGAATCAGAAGTTATCCGGGTCCGTGAAACTATTGATCAGGACCATCTGGTTGAGGGTGATTTACGCCGCGCCACAGCGATGAATATCAAACGTCTGATGGATCTGGGCTGTTACCGGGGGCTGCGGCACCGGCGTGGTCTGCCGGTTCGCGGACAGCGCACGCACACCAATGCGCGCACCCGTAAAGGCCCTGCAAAGGCCATTGCCGGTAAAAAGAAATAATTTTGAATTTCCCGCTGCGCACGATGCGGCGGGATACGCCCAGAAAGGTTTGAATAAACATGGCCAAAGAAGCAACACGCATCCGCCGGAAAGAACGCAAGAACATTACATCTGGCGTGGCGCATGTGAATGCGACTTTCAACAACACCAAGATCACCATCAGCGACGCGCAGGGCAATGTGATTTCCTGGTGCTCGGCAGGTGTGATGGGCTTCAAGGGGTCGCGCAAATCGACACCCTATGCGGCCCAGGTGGCTGCGGAAAGCGCCGGGAAAAAAGCCCAGGAGCATGGCATGCAGGTGCTGGAGGTTGAGGTCAAGGGACCGGGGTCGGGGCGCGAATCTGCATTGCGCGCGCTACAGGCAGTAGGCTTCACGGTTACCAGCATTCGTGACGTGACGCCCATTCCGCACAATGGCTGCCGCCCGCCAAAGCGCCGCCGCGTCTAAAGCTCTGATGGACCGGATCTGTTCAGCATAATTGCGGATCTGGTTCTGGATTTTGAAATAGGAGATCGCGCGAACTGTACGCGCATCACTTCAGGCATGAGGTCGCCAACGTGATCGAAAAGAACTGGCAAGAACTGATTAAACCAAACCGGCTTGATGTTGAATCGGGACTGGACCCAAAGCGCAGGGCCACGGTCGTCGCAGTGCCGCTGGAACGCGGATTTGGCGTTACGCTGGGAAACAGCCTGCGCCGTATATTGCTGTCTTCACTTCAAGGGGCGGCTGTGACCTCGGTGCAGATTGATGGCGTGCTGCATGAATTTTCATCCATCAGCGGCGTGCGCGAAGATGTCACGGACATTGTGTTGAACCTTAAATCGCTGGCGCTGCGGATGCATTCGGAAGGTCCGCGCCGGATGATTTTGGCTGCGGAAGGCCCGGGCGAAGTGACGGCGGCGCAGATCACGCCGGTGTCGGATATTGATATTCTGAACCCGGATCATGTCATTTGCACGCTGGGGCAGGGTGCGTCCATCCGCCTTGAACTGACCGTCAATAATGGCAAGGGCTATGTTCCCGCAGACCGGAACCGGCCCGAAGATGCGCCAATTGGGCTGATCGCAATTGATGCGCTATACAGCCCGGTGCGGCGCGTGTCCTTCAAGGTGGAAAACACCCGCGAAGGCCAGGTGCTGGATTATGACAAACTGACCATGGATGTTGAAACCAATGGCGCTGTCACACCGGAAGATGCAGTGGCCTATGCGGCGCGTATTCTGCAGGACCAGTTGCAGGTCTTCGTCAATTTCGACGAACCCGCGCGCGCCCAGACATTCGAAGAACGCCCGGAGCTGGAATTCAATCCGGCCCTGCTGAAAAAGGTGGACGAGCTGGAACTGTCGGTGCGTTCAGCGAACTGCCTGAAGAACGACAATATCATCTATATCGGCGATCTGATTCAGAAGACCGAGGCGGAAATGCTGCGCACACCCAATTTTGGCCGCAAGTCGCTTAACGAGATCAAGGAACTGCTGTCGCAAATGGGCCTGCATCTTGGCATGGAAGTGCTGAACTGGCCGCCAGACAATATCGAAGAATTGGCCAAGCGCCACGAAGATCAATACTGAGAATCAGGGATTTCCGGATCGCATAAAGATTCCGGAGCATAAGGAGACTGTATCATGCGTCACGGAGTTGGCGGCCGCAAACTGAATCGTACTGCATCGCATCGCAAGGCGATGCTGGCGAACATGGCGTCGGCATTGATCAAGCATGAGCAGATCGTCACGACTTTGCCAAAGGCCAAGGAATTGCGGCCCTATGTGGAAAAGCTGGTGACGCAGGGGAAAAAGGCGACGCTGCACGCCCGGCGTCAGGTGCTGGCGCAATTGCCGGACACTGATCAGTCGCTGGTTAACAAATTGTTTGGCACGCTAGCGCCGCGTTATGCGCTGCGCCATGGCGGCTATACCCGTGTCATGCGGGCAGGCTTCCGCTACGGCGATAATGCGCCGCTGGCCGTGATTGAATTTGTGGACCGCGATGTGGAAGCGCGCGGCAAGGATTCCGGCCCGGTTCAATTGGATGACGAATCCTGAATCCAGTCTTGACGCGGCGCCGGCATATGGGCGCCTGAAACAGGGTCTGATAGCAGTCCTTGCTTTGCTCGTCAGCGCGGCGGTCTTTCCATCCGCCGCGCAGCAGCGCCAGGCGCCTGAATCCCGCGCCCAGATGCAGTTATCCTTCGCCGAAGTGGTGAAGAAATCTGCCCCGGCAGTTACCAATATTTTCGCGAAACGGGTTGTGCGCACGGAACTGCGCCCGCCGCTTTTTAATGACCCGCTGATGCAGCGCTTTTTTGGGGAAAATTATAGCGGCCAATTCATGCCCCGCAAACGGGTGCAGAATACCCTTGGTTCGGGGGTTCTGGTCCGGCCGGATGGCATCATTGTCACCAATAACCATGTTATTGAAAACACCACCGGCATTCGTGTAGTGCTGAGTGACCGCCGCGAATTTGACGCGGAGATTTTACTGAATGATCCGCATACTGATCTTGCCGTGCTGAAAATTCAAACTGGTGGCGAGGCGCTGCCAGTGCTGGAATTTGCAGATTCCGACAATGCGGAGGTTGGCGATATTGTACTTGCGATTGGCAATCCCTTCGGCGTGGGCCAGACCGTTACCAGCGGCATAGTGTCCGCGACCGCCCGCACACAGGGCGGCGTTTCGGATTATCAGTTTTTTATTCAGACGGATGCGGCCATTAATCCCGGTAATTCTGGCGGCGCGCTGATTGGCGTGGATGGCAGGCTGATCGGCGTCAATACGGCCATTTTTTCGCGCAGCGGCGGCTCGATCGGCATTGGTTTTGCCATTCCCTCCAACATGGTCAAACAGGTGGTAGATTCGGCGCTGGCGGGCGGCGTGGTGGTGCGCCCGTGGCTGGGCGCGTCCGGCCAGGCGGTGACACAGGATATCAGTCAGGGGTTGGGTCTGGCCCGTCCCGCGGGTGTGCTGATCAGCAATATTTACCCGGATGGGCCGGCGGATCAGGCAGGTTTGCGGGTTGGTGATGTCATACTGGCGGTTGGCGGCCGCGAAATTACCGATCCGGAATCCTTGCGATACCGCATTGCCACGGCGAAGCTGGGCACGAAGATAGAGATGGATGTCTGGCGCGATGGCAGAAATATTAGTCTCGAAATGGGGCTTGCGCCCGCCCCGGAAACGCCGCCGCGCAATTTGACGGTCCTGAAGGGTAATCAGCCCCTGACCGGCATTACAATTGCCAATTTATCTCCGGCCTATGCAGAAGAATTAAGCCTTAATCCGGATCTTACCGGGGTTATTATTTCGGAAATGCCGGCCCAAAGCCCGGCGGCACGTATGGGATTGCGCCCCGGGGATATTCTGCTGGCAATTGGTCCGGAAAAGGTAAAACTGGTAAAAGACGTGGTCCGCCTGACTCAGGCGGAACGTGCTGTGTGGGAATTTCGCATCCGGCGCGGCGACCAGATACTTTCCTTGCGCATAGGCTCTTAGTCACTTGGGCACTTTGGGCGAATATATAAGGATCGATTTGTGACAAGCCTGTTCGAGGCAGCGGGACTGGAAGGCGGCGCACCCCGGCCGCTGGCGGATCTGCTGCGCCCGATGAGCCTGGATGATGTTGTCGGCCAGGATCATCTGATTGGCCCGGATGCGCCGTTGCGGCGCATGTATAACGCCGCAAAGCTGACATCGCTGATTTTATGGGGTCCGCCCGGCAGCGGAAAAACCACCATCGCGCTTCTGCTTAACGCCAAATCCCAATTGCATTTCGAACAGCTGTCTGCGGTGTTTTCCGGCGTTGCCGATTTACGCAAAATCTTTGATCAGGCCCGCCAGCGCCGCCGGGATGGTATTGGAACCCTGCTGTTCGTGGATGAAATTCACCGCTTTAACCGTGCGCAGCAGGATGGTTTTCTGCCCTATGTGGAAGATGGCACTATCATACTGATAGGGGCAACTACCGAAAATCCGTCTTTTGAACTGAATGCGGCATTGTTATCGCGGGCCCAGGTCATGGTGTTGCGGCGCCTCGATGATGCAAATCTGGAGACATTGCTGGCGCGCGCCGAGGCAAAAACCGGCAGGCTTTTACCCCTGACAGCGGATGCCCGCGCCACCTTGCGCGCCATGGCGGACGGCGATGGCCGCTTTGTGCTGAACCTGGCGGAAGAGCTGTTTGCGCTGGATATCGCCTCACCGCTTGATCCGGGCCAATTGGTGCAAACCGTTCAGCGCCGCGCTCCGGTTTATGACAAGGCGCAGGAAGGCCATTATAATTTAATCAGCGCCCTGCATAAAACGCTGCGCGGCTCGGATACGGACGCGGCGCTGTATTATCTGGCGCGGATGCTGACGGCGGGTGAAGACCCGTTATATATTGCGCGGCGCCTGGTGCGTTTTGCGGTTGAAGATATTGGTCTTGCAGATCCCAATGCCCTGGTGCAGGCGCTGGCGGCAAAGGAAGCCTATGATTTTCTCGGCTCGCCCGAAGGAGAACTGGGCCTGGTGCAGGCGGTCATCTATCTGGGCACAGCGCCAAAATCCAATGCAGTGTACCGTGCGTCGAAAGCGGCGAATATGGCGGCAAAGGAACAGGGTTCGGTCTCGCCCCCCAAACATATTCTGAATGCGCCCACGAAAATGATGCGCGAGCAAGGCTATGGCGCCGGCTATCAATATGATCACGACATGCCGGAAGGGTTTTCCGGTCAGAATTATTTTCCCGAAGAAATGCCCAGGCAGCGCTTCTATAACCCGGCCGGGCACGGTTTTGAGCGTGAGGTGAAAAAGCGGCTGGCCTATTGGGATGGACTGCGTGACAGGCTGGCGAAAGATGCATAGAGGCATGACATGCTGACGGCGTATCTGGCGGTGGCGGCGGGCGGGGCGGCGGGATCGCTGGCGCGCTATATTTTTGTGGGGCAGGCGGCGCGGCTGTTGGGTGCGGGGTTTCCGTGGGGGACATTGGGCGTCAACATTATCGGTTCATTGCTGATGGGGCTGGCGGCAGGGTTTTTTGCCGCCCGCACCGCTCAGCCATCTGAATTACAGCTTTTCATCAGCACCGGGGTGCTGGGCGGGTTCACCACTTTTTCGGCTTTTTCGCTGGATATCGTGAATTTATATGCGCGCGGCCAATGGCTGTTGGCGGCGGAGTATGGCGCGGCATCCTTTGGTCTGTCTGTGGGCGCGCTGCTGATAGGGCTTACATTCATGCGCCGTTTACTTGCATAATGCACCCATGAATAGCGCAATCAATATTGAAGTCGCCGCCGAAGAATCCGGACTGCGTCTTGACCGGTGGTTCAAACGCCGATTTCCGCATCTGGCGCATGGCCGGCTTGAAAAGCTGCTGCGCACGGGGCAGGTGCGGGTGGATGGCGGCCGGGTCAAAGCGGGCTTTCGCCTGGACGCCGGTCAACAGGTGCGCGTCCCGCCCCTGCAGGCGGAAGAAACGGCGGCTCAGGAAAATTACAAACCCCAACCTGCAAAACTTTCGCGCACAGATCGTGCGATGATGCAGGACGCTGTTTTGTATAATGACGGCACGGTCATTGCGATCAACAAACCGGCGGGGCTGGCGGTGCAGGGCGGTTCCGGCACCTCGCGCCATATAGACGGCATGCTGGACGCATTGCGCGAAGAGGGCGGGGAACGGCCGCGTCTGGTGCACCGGCTGGATCGTGACACCAGTGGTGTATTGTTGCTGGCCAGCACAGTATATGCAGCGGCAAGGTTCGGGCAGGCGTTTCGCAGCCGCGAGGCGCGTAAAATTTACTGGGCGCTGACGGCTGGCGTGCCAACCCCGCGTCAGGGCCGCATTCGCGCGCCTCTGGCGAAGTTGAACGGCGAAGGCGCCTGGGAAGACCGTGAAAGGGTCAGCGCGGTTGAGGCCGATGATCCGCGCGGCAAGCCTGCCGATACGCTGTACAAGGTCATTGATGTGGTGGGCCGGCATGTGGCCTGGGTGGCGTTTATGCCGCTGACCGGGCGCACCCATCAGTTGCGCGCCCATGCGGCGTTGCTGGGCACGCCGATTGCCGGGGATCGCAAATATGGCGGCGACAAGGCTATCGTGGAAGGTATTTCGCCAAAGCTGCATCTGCATGCGCGTTCGCTGGAAATTCCGCATCCCGATGGGGGCATCATTTCGGTTACCGCGCCATTACCTGAGCATATGCAGGAAAGCTGGAAGATTTTCGGATTTGATTCCAGTTTATCTGTGGATCCCTTTCTGGAGTGGGATCGGTGAACCGGGCCTCGCGGCGGCTTATGCTTGCTGCGGCGGGCATCGGCGTTCTGGCGCTCATTCTGGGTGGCGTGGCTTTATATCTTAAAATCCATCCGGTGGACCTGTCGGGCTATGGGAACACAATTGCCGCCGAATTGCAGGCAGCAACCGGCCGCGACATCAAAATTACGGGAAAAATTACGCTTGGCGTTTCATTAAGACCTACACTTGAGGTGCATGGTCTGGAAATCGACAACCTGGCATGGGGAAAGGCGCAAAATTTCGCCACTGTCGAACGGACGAAGGTCCGTGTACATTTGTTTCCGCTGTTGCGCGGCCGCGCGGACATCATTTCAATTGCAGCGGAACGGGCCGTGATTCATCTGGAAACCGACGGCGCCGCAAGGCGCAACTGGACCGTGCTGGCGCAAGCGGTGACAGAAAATGGTGAAGAGGCGCCGATACCTGAAATTCAGGAAATTAATGTCAGCGATATTGCGATTGATTACCGCGACGTTGCCGATCGCGAAGTCCGCCACAGGCTGCATCTTGAAAGGGCCACGCTGGATTATGATATTGTCAACGGCATTGGCCATTACAGCATTCTTGGAAAACTTGGCGATAATGCGATTAAGGCAGACGGAAAGGTTGCGCCGCTCTACACCATAAGCATTGAGCAGCCCCGGCTGTTTGATATGAAAGCGCAGGTTTTTGGCATGAGCCTGAGCGCGGACGGCAGCGCAAAATTTCCCTTCACTGAATTTACCTATGCTGACTTTACGCTTCAAGCGCCAGAAGGCCTAACCCGGGCGGCGGCCTATTTTGGGATCAGCCTGCCGGATATTGGCGCGATAAGGCTGTCAGGCAATCTGACGCCCGTAGCAAATGATCTGCATTTCGGCAATCTTACCGGCAATGCGGGCGATGTTGATGCGAAGGGATTTGTCATTGTTGGCATGAATGCGCCTCACAAGGTCACCTCCGATCTGCGTTCAGAAAAGCTCGACATTGAACCCTATTTGAACAAGCTTCCGGAATCTGTGCCGCCGCCTGGCAAGTTTTTTTTAAATGACGCCATAAAATTTGATCTGCCTCAAACGCTTGAACTGCAACTTCGCTACGCCGCCAAATCCCTGAAAATGGGCGGCCAAATCTATTCCAATTTTCTGCTGGATGCGCAGATGGATAAAAACATGCTGCTTTTCAAGCATCTAGATCTCGATGTGGCCGGGGGCAGAATCACCAACAGCCTGACACTGACGCCAAAAACGGATGCCCTCTCTTTATCCATCCGGAGCAATGTGGCAGGTGTCGATACAGCTACGCTGTTGAAGCAGTTTGACATGCCAAAATACGCCAAGGGAAAGGTGTTCCTGTTGCTGGAAGGCGAGAGCCAGGGCGCCAGCATGGCTTCTCTGGCAGCCGGGTTTGATGGGCGCGTTTATTTTGAAATGAAGGAAGGCGCGATCCCCAAGCGGCTGTCTTCCATGTTGCGCGGAGGCATCACCGATGTGTTCCGTTCCGTCGAAGGCATGTTCGGGGGGACGGATAAAGACTCCAGGATGGAATGCGGGTTTGGGGCCTTCATCATCACGAATGGCATCGCCGAAAATCGCGCATTGCTGATGTTGACGGATAAAGCAGAAGTGACCGGCAGCGGCTATATTGACCTTGCTCAGGAACGGTTGCGCCTGCGGATTTCGCCGAGACCGCGCGACAAAAGCCTGATCAGCCTGGCCAGCGAAGTTAATATCAGCGGAACATTCATTTATCCGGAAGCGCGCCTGAACAAAGGATCTGTCGCAAAGAATGTCGGCAAGACCGCCGTTGGCGTTGCGCTTGGCCCGCTTGGTATGATTCTGGGCGCGGCAGGTTCTGTCATATCAAGACCGGGCGGCAAATCACCCAGCAGCCAATGCGCCGCGACCAAGGCAACGGCTTTCGACGCTCTGCAAGCCACCGGCGGCTGGCCGGAGCTTCAGCAGCTTCAATAGCAGCCTGCTAAGGCGCAGGCGTCAGGCGTATATAGTCGCGGTCATCTATGGCGATCAGTTCGGCTTCTTCCTGTGCAAAAGGCTCAAAGCCCATGCGCTGATACAAAGGCAGGGCATGGGGATGATCAAGGGTGCAGGTTTGCACCTGAAGGCGCTGGGTGTTGCCGCGCCAGGCAATATCAATGGCCTGTCCCAGCAGGAAACGGCTGAGGCCGATGCCTGAAAATTCCGGCATTAAACCGAAAAACACCAAATCCACATCGGGCGCGTTTCTAAAATCCAGTTCGAAAAAACCGGCAGGAACGCCTCCTGCATAAAGGACATAAATTTCGACCTGATCATGGTGGATAATTGCGGTCAGCTCTTCATCCGTCATGCGCTTGCGATGGACCCAGGCATAATCGCGGCCAACCATATGGTACAGATAGCGGTAAAAATGCACGGGTGGTTTTTCCGCACGCAGCAGCGCGTAGCTGCGCAGGGGAGGGGCGACATGCAGCATCAGCGGCTTCTTGTGCATCTCCAGAAAAGTAACCGTGGTGCGCAGCGTTTTCGGCATTAACGGCCCATTTATGTCTCAACAGGAAGGTCGTTCCTGGCCCCCCATTCCGCCCAGGATCCGTCATACAGCGCGACCGATTTGTGCCCCAGCCGTTGCAGCGCCAGGAATAAAATCGCCGCCGTGACGCCGGACCCGCAACTGTTCACGACGGGTTTTGTCATATCTATGCCTGCCTCCTGCACAATGCGGCGAAGTTCCGCAACCGGCAGCATCGTGCCGTCCGGGGCAAGTAATCGCGCATAAGGCAGATTGATAGCGCCGGGAATATGTCCCGGACGCACGCCAGGGCGCGGTTCGGGTTCAGATCCGGTGAAACGGCCGGGTCCGCGCGCATCCACAACCTGCTCCGCCCCGGTTCGCAGATTTTCCAGCATTTGAGAGACATCGCGCAGAATGAAACGGTTCAGCCGCGCCGTAAAATGGCGTTCGCGCGGCATGGGGGGCATATCCTCGACGGGCCGGTTCTCGGCCTGCCATTTGGGAAAACCGCCATCCAGCACGGCAACTTCCGGATGTCCCATGACACGAAACATCCACCAGACCCGTGCAGCGCTGAAAATTCCGGCGCCATCATAAACAATGATGCGGTTACCATCGCCAAGCCCCAGTTTGCGTACCCGGCTGGCGAATTTTTCCTGGGATGGCAGCATATGCGGCAGCGGGGAATCCGTGTCAGAAATATCATCCAGATCAAAAAATACAGCGCCTGGAATGTGCCCGGCCTGGTACTCCGCCCGGGCGTTACGCCCTGCATCCGGCAAATACCAGGAAGCATCCACAACCCTTACATCGGGTGCCTCAAGATGTTTTGCCAGCCATTCAGTACTAACCAGCGTATTTGGAATATCGTCAGCCATGCGTGTTTACAACCAGTCGGGTGTGGGAAGGTTTTTAGTGCGAAGGAATTCCGGATTGAAGATTTTACTTTGATAGCGCGTGCCAAAATCACACAGAATTGTGACAATACGGTGTCCCGGCCCCATTTTCTGCGCCAGCCGGATGGCCCCCGCGACATTGATGCCGGTTGATCCACCCATGCACAGGCCCTCGGCGCGCAGCAAATCATAGATCACGGGCAGGGCTTCTTTGTCCGGGATATTGAAGGATTCATCAATGGGCGCACCCGCAAGATTGGCGGTTACACGGCCCTGGCCGATACCCTCCGTGATCGAATCTCCTTCGGCTTTCAGTTCTCCGGTTTTGATCCAGTTATGAATGGCGGAACCATCGGGATCGGCGCAGGCGGTGACAATATTCCTGTTGCGCTCTTTCAGGGCCATCGCGACACCCGCCAGCGTGCCGCCGGTTCCGACCGAGCAAATAAAGCCATCAATCTTGCCCTCTGTCTGGCTCCAGATTTCCGGGCCGGTACCCATGTAATGGGCCGTGCGGTTGGCGATATTGTCAAATTGGTTGGCCCAGATCGCACCGGCCGGCTCTTTTGCATTAAGTTCTTCCGCCAACCTACCGGAATATTTAACATAATTATTTTCATCGCGATACGGAACAGCGGGCACCTCAACCAGCTTGGCGCCCGTGAGACGGATCATATCCTTCTTTTCCTGGGACTGGGTGTCGGGAATGACAATCACTGTCCGAAAGCCCATGGCGTTGCCAACCAGCGCCAGCCCAATGCCGGTATTCCCCGCAGTGCCTTCCACAATCACCCCGCCGGGTTTCAGCCGGCCCGTAGCAATAGCATCACGGATAATATACAGCGCGGCCCGGTCCTTGACCGACTGGCCGGGGTTCATGAATTCGGCCTTGGCCAGTATTTCACAGCCAGTTGCGTCCGATGCCTTGCGCAGGCGGATAAGGGGCGTATTGCCGATGGACTCAATCAGTCCGTTTCTTATTTCCATTGTTTCATTATCCCCGACGGCACGGCTTCAATCAAGGGGTGGCGGATAGCTTACACCCGATTCTTGCAAGATACGGCTGCGGTTAAGTTCCAGCCATTGCAGCGTAAAAGCAAGTGTGACATTGCTGATCCGCCCCTGGGCAATAGCCTGAAGGGCGGTTTCGCGTTTCATGACGATAACGCGGATATCTTCATCTTCATGATCCACCCCATGAACGCCACCGGCGCCATTGCTATCCGTCAGTGCGCAGAAATAGTGGATTTTCTCGGCAATACAGCCAGGGCTTTGATAAAAAGCGCCCATGGGGAAAAAGCGTCCCAGATGGCATCCGGCCTCCTCAATGGCTTCGCGCCGTGCCACCTCTTCGGGAATTTCGCCGGGTTCAAAGCGTCCGGCAATAGTCTCGATCAGCCAGGCCCCTTGCGGATTGGCTTCCCCCTCATTGGCATAGGGTCCGGCCCGGAACTGCTCGATCAGCACGACACAATCGCGCACCGGGTCATAAGGCAGCACCACGACCGCATCCCCCGAAATAAAGACTTCCCGCCGGATCGGCTGGGTCCATCCGCCATCATGGCGGCGATGGCGCACACAATAGCGATCCACTGCGAAATATCCCGAAAATGTACGCTCACGCGATACGAGTTCAACATCCCCAGGGCCAAATGCCGTGATGGGCCATTCATCTTTCGTCATCAGAACACTCTCGTAAAATCGAAGGATAATAGTCAGACTTATTCCAGAAGGTTAACTATGTGTCTGAATGATCAACTGATCAGGTAAAATCATGTCATATTAGTGACACAGGGTTTGGGGATGCTTAAACCAGACTGGATCCCGATGGTATAATGAAGTTCATGGGTAAATTTATCTCAGTAACACCTGCTGATGGCTGCGCCTGGGTGACCGGGGCCAGTTCCGGTATCGGCCGTGCGCTTGCGCTGGTCCTTGCCCGTGAGGGATGGCGGGTCATTGCCAGCGCGCGTGGCGGGGAAGGGCTGGAATCGCTGGCGCGCGAAGCCAGCGGCCTGAAGGGTTCGATCCATCCCTTTCCGCTGGACGTGGCAGCTGGTCAGCAGGTAGCGGATGAGTTTGCGGCATTCACTCAGGAGCATGGTCCCGTTGCGCTGGCGGTCCTGAATGCGGGGATTTATCTGCCGGTTGAAATTACCAGCACCCTTGATCCGGCCCCGTTCGCGCAGAGCATGCAGGTCAACTATATGGGGGTTGTGAATTGCCTGAGCGCCCTGGTTCCGGCACTGATGTCACGTGCCCGGGGGCATGTGGTTATCCTTTCCTCAGTCACGGGGTATGGGGGATTACCCCGCGCCGCCGCTTATGGGCCGACCAAGGCGGCGCTGATCAACCTCGCGGAATGCCTGAAATTTGATCTGGATCGGGCCGGGGTGTACATAAGTGTCGTTTGCCCCGGTTTTGTCGATACGCCCGCGACGGCAAATAATCCATTTCCAATGCCGTTTTTGATTTCGGCCGAAGAAGCGGCCCAGACAATTCTTGCAGCCATGCGCCAGGGCAGGTTTGAAATTACTTTTCCGCGCCGCTTTACCTATATCCTCAAATTCCTGAATATGCTGCCTTACCGGATTTATTTCTTTTTAATCAAAAGGGTTACAGGCTGGCGTTAAGATTCGTTGGGAAGTGGCGCCAGAATGATTTTATTGCCCTTCATGGCAATGGCCAGCCGCCCATGTTTGAGATCCAACGCGGCCTGGCCGAATATTTCCCGCCGCCAGCCATGCATGGCCGGGACATCGGCCTCGTCACGCGCTGCGATACGCTCCAGATCGGCGCTGCTGGCGACCAGCTTGCTGGCCACGCCATCCTGCTCGCATTTTATTTTCAGCAACACTTTGAGCAATTCGACCGTACCGCCGGTAGATGGGCTGTCAGTGTCACGCTCTGGCAGCGGCGGCAGGTCGGCCTCCGGCATTTCAACGCCCAGGCGAATCGCCGCCAGCAGAGACGCGCCCAGCTTGCCGTCCGCAAATCCCGAGGTTACGGAGCGCATTTTGCCCATCTCGGCCAGCGTGTGCGGGGGATGCGCGGCGATTTCCAGCAAGGCTTCGTCGCGTATCACGCGGCTGCGCGGCAGATCGCGCGCCTGCGCCTCGGTCTCCCGCCAAGCGGTAATTTCCCGTAATACCCCCAGAAAGCGGCGATTGCCGCCCCGGGTTTTGATGCGCAACCAGGCTTCGCGCGGATCGGTTACATAGGTTCCGGGGTCGGTCAGCGTGGCCATTTCTTCCGACAGCCAGGCTTCCCGCCGGTTTTTGTGCAATTCACGCGCCAGCCATTCATAGATGCCGCGCAAATGGGTAACGTCCTGCATGGCATATTTCAACTGACGCTCGCTCAGCGGCCGTACCGACCAGTCGCTGAAACGCGAGCTTTTATCGATATGCACCTTACTGATCTTGCGGGCCAGCGTGTCATAGCCAACCGAGTCGCCAAACCCGCACACCATGGCCGCCACCTGAGTGTCGAACATCGGCTTGGGAATGACCCCGCCATCATGGTGGAAAATCTCCACATCCTGCCGCGCGGCATGAAACACCTTCAAAACGCCGGTATTGGCCATCAGATCATAGAGCGGCGACAGATCCATGCCCGGCGCCAGCGGATCAATGATCAGTTCGTCCTCCGGGCCGGCAATCTGCACCAGGCATAGTTTCGGCCAGAAAGTTTTTTCCCGCAAAAACTCGGTATCAACGGTAATATAGGGAGCCTGAGCAAGACGCGCGCAGCAGGCCGTTAATTCGCTGGTTTCTGTGATCAGTTTCATGGGCTAGCTATACCCTATGGCGCGCGCCGCGTCGTGCGAAAAACTTGACAATCGCCGGGTTTCCGTGCGCTTCTCCCGCTTCAAAATTGGAAAAGGGACAATGCATCAATACCGTACGCATACTTGTGGCGAATTGCGCGCCGAACATGTCGGCAACGCCGTGCGCCTGTCCGGCTGGGTGCACCGCAAGCGCGACCATGGCGGGCTGATATTTATCGATCTGCGCGATCATTACGGCTTGACCCAATGCGTGCTGGACCCTTCCTCCCCTGTTTTTGCGGCACTTGAGCAGGTGCGCCTGGAATGGGTTATCACATTGACCGGAACCGTGGTTGCCCGGGGCGCCGATACGGTCAACCCCAATCTGCCTACGGGCGCGGTTGAACTGGCGATCAAGGATTTTGCCCTGATCTCGCAGGCGCAGGAATTGCCGATGCCGGTTTTTGGCGACCAGAATTACCCGGAAGAAATCCGTCTGCGCCACCGCTTTCTGGATCTGCGCCGCGAAAAGCTGCATCGCAATATCATGCTGCGCAGCCGGGTGATCACAAGCCTGCGCCGCCGTATGGAAGCACAGGGCTTTACCGAATTCCAGACGCCGATTCTGACCGCCTCCAGCCCGGAAGGCGCGCGCGACTTTCTGGTGCCCAGCCGCATACATCCGGGCCAGTTTTATGCGCTTCCCCAGGCCCCGCAGCAGTTCAAGCAATTGATCATGGTGGCGGGTTTTGACCGCTACTTCCAGATCGCGCCCTGTTTTCGGGATGAAGACGCCCGCGCCGACCGTTCGCCGGGCGAGTTTTATCAGCTTGATATTGAAATGTCGTTTGTCACCCAGGAAGACATCTTCGCCGCCGTCGAGCCGGTGCTGCACGGCGTGTTTGAAGAGTTTGCAGATGGCCGCAAAGTGCCGCCGCGCCCTTTCCCGCGCATTCCCTATTCCGAAGCCATGCTGAAATATGGCAGCGACAAACCCGACTTGCGTAATCCGATTGAGATTTGCGATCTGACGGAATTTTTTGCGTTGGACAGTGTTACCTTTAACGCCTTCAAGAAGCCGATCGCCGCGGGTGGTGTGGTGCGCGCGATCCCCGCACCTGGTGCGGCGGCGCAACCGCGCAGTTTTTTCGACAGGCTGAACGAATGGGCGCGCACCGATATGGGCGCGCCGGGTCTTGGTTATGTCATTCTGGAAGAAGAGGCGGGCGCGCTGGTGGGGCGCGGGCCGATCGCCAAATTCATTCCCGGCGATATATTGGCGCAGATGGCGGCACGGGCCAAAGCCAGGGCAGGTGACGCCATCTTCTTTGCCTGCGACAAGCCTAATCAGGCGGCGGCATTGGCCGGCGCCGCGCGCCTGCGCATAGGCGAGCAGTTGGAGATTTGCGAGAAAGATATTTTCCGGTTCTGCTGGATCGTTGATTTTCCGATGTTCGAACTGGACGAAAAGACCGGGAAAATTGATTTTGCGCATAATCCTTTTTCCATGCCCCAGGGAGGCCTCGAAGCGCTCGACTCCGCCGATCCGCTGAGCATCAAGGCGTTTCAGTATGACATAGTGTGCAATGGCACCGAACTTTCGTCCGGCGCTGTGCGCAACCACCGGCCTGACATCATGTATAAGGCGTTCGCCATTGCAGGCTATGATACCGCCACAGTGGACAGCCGCTTTGGCGGCATGATTTCAGCCTTCAAATATGGCGCGCCGCCGCATGGCGGTATTGCGCCGGGGGTGGACCGCATCGTCATGCTGCTGGCGGACGAGCCGAATATCCGTGAGGTCATTTTGTTTCCGATGAATCAGCAGGCGCAGGATCTGCTGATGAACGCGCCCGCAGAAGTGTCGCCGCAGCAGTTGCGTGAACTGCATATCCGCATCGCGCTACCGCCGAAATAATTATTCGGCGGTGCCAATTTTACCGGATTTAGGCCGGAACTCCTGGATCAGGATGGATTTATCCAGCGTCTTGGTCTCTGCACTTTTCAGCATAAGCAGAGACAGCGTTCCATCCCCGCCGGGATTATCCATGGACCAGATTTGCCGCCAGAGTTCGGGCTTGTTGTCCACAAGCCAGGCAAGATCTTTGTTATGCTGCCACATCTGGGCCTCAGCGGACCTGTCCAGAACGATCATGGCGATAGACAGCTTCTCCAATTCGCGCAGCACCTCATCCGGGGAGTTGAACTTTGGCGCGTAATCAACATTCATAAATCCTTCTTTTTTACCAAACAGGCGGCTGCCTCGAACGGCGAACATGCTGGGACGGGATTTATCCCGGCTGGCGAGTTGCGCGATAAAGCTGGATTCGCGCCGGCCATGAGAAGCAACAAGCACTATAGGATTGCTGGCTGGCAGAGATTCAGATGCCTTCTGCGCTGCCTGAGCCATCTGGTTTGATGGCGCCGGTTCTATGCGAAGGGCATTGACGCATATCACCCCCAGAACTACGGCCAGGATGGCATACGGAATTCTGCCGCTGAATTTTTCAGAAATTAATGCATGGCGCTGCAACTGTCGGGCAGCCAAATTGCCAATGGCCGCGGCGCCAGGCCAAAGCAGCATCACCATCGGCCCCAGCGCAGTGATCATATAGCGTTCCAATATATTCGCTGGAATGAAGATCTGAAATAACGGGACAGAAACAGCCAGCGCAATAATGACCGACCATTGATCAGCCTCGATTGAACCTTTGTTGGCGCGAATAAAACGCAGCCGGTCAACCAAACCAGCCAAAACCAAAACTAATCCCGGAAGCGTAAAGTTAGCTGCAAAAACAGAAAGATAGCCGGATAGGGAAAGGAGCGGGTAGGTAATGTCCCATTGGGTTTTTGCGCCTGCCGTCAGGGTTTCAAAAGTGAGCAGGTACCACGGCGTAATGAGTGTGCCTACGATCAATACAGGTAACCAAAAATTGCGGTTTCGCAGCAGTGAATATTTACCGCTTATAAGAATTGTCAGCGGCACCATCACGGCAAGAAAGAGCGCGCTAAGCTTGATTAAAAGCGCCGCCGCAGCGAAAATACTGAATAAAACTGCCGGCAGTCTGGCCCCCCGGTGCAGAAACATTGCGTAGCATATGGCGGCGGCAAGAGAGAATATTCCAATGGGAATATCAATTAGAAAGCTGCCCGCGACGCGCTGGAATGTTGGCAGCAGCGCGATAGAAATAGCCGCTACAAGCCCCGCACTCATGCCTTCAAGCCGGGCAAGCCACCACATTGAAATAACACAGTATAACGCAGCCAGCGCGGCGGACAGCAAGTAGGCAGACTGTATTGAGTCCGAGGTAACAAGCGCCCACAGGCCTGATAAAGCGTAAAAAGCGGGCGGATTATTCCCAATGCGAATAGATGGATAATGAATAAAATAATCTACGGCATACGCGACGGGATTCCCTGGGAAAATATTCCTGATATAATCATGGGCCAGCAATGTCGTAACATAATGCCCGTTGGCGTCAGACATTAGCTCGCTGGAGAAAACGCCCCTGAAATATTGGGAAGCTATTATCGTTCCGGCCAGTAAAGCGAATGCCAAAATAGATATGAAAATTTTATATTGAGATAGTTTTGGCGTCATGATGATCCAGAAAGTGAAGTAAAATTTTTAAGTTTGATTAATATTCCGGCAGATATTGTTGATACGCACTGCACCAGGCGGGGCATCTGTCTCTATGCCAAAGCATCGCATGTAGCCCTACGCTAAAGGATTGTAAGACTGATCGCAACCGGGCAGAATACTAACGATTGGTGATGATACTGGTCAGGGCGGGCTAGCCGCATGCGTGCAAGACGACAGAAGAGAAAAGCGTATCCGATTCTTTATATTTCTGGGATAGTTAATTAAGGGAAGAATAATGCGGCAATGTCTTTTCGAATGCCCCCTGTTAACAGAATTATCCCCGCATATTCATATGCCTTAAATGGGAAATATGGTTGTTATGCAGTGTCTGATAATTTTCAGGTTGTTTTATGCAAAAAATTATTGATTTGAGCTTTCTTGCCGTCATTACAGCAGCCATATTGGCGATTGGCTGGGTGGGGTTCATTTCCGCTGATGATTGGGCCTATTCCGAAGCAGCAATGCACTGGCTTAATGACGGGCTTTACGTTGGTGACTCGCACTGGGCTTTACGTCAGCCGCATATTCTCGCCATTGCCCTGAGCTATGCACTGTTTGGGTTGGGGGAGTTTCAGCTGGTATTACCGGTTTTAATCTATTTTTTGCTCACTCTGATTGTCATTTACTTATTTATAAACAGATATTCTGGACGTCATGCCGCGTTGGCAGTTGGTGTGCTGATTGTCTTGACCCCATTAATGAATGCCAATGCGACAATGGTGTCTGCGGATATCACTGAAGCTTTTTTTATAATGCTGTCTATTTCTCTGTTCTGGCGTGCAGATGAAAGCGGCTCTCCTCTCCTGATTTTGTTTTTTGCGGGCGTCGCGGTTGGTCTGGCCTGGATGACTCGTGAAACCAGTGCTGGGCTTATCCTCGCTTACGGTCTGATGTTTCTCGCGGGATACCGCTATTTGCGGCGTGATTATTTGGTTATGGCGGCCGGGGCTACGGCAGTTGTCTCTGTTGAAATGGCCTATATGGCGATAATGACCGGCAATCCGCTTTACCGTTACAAAATCGACTTTTTTATGCATGAGATCGTGCTGCAGAACCGGGCGACCGGCGGGGCCGGTAAGGCCGCCGGTGTGGTTGCGCCTGGCTTGGGTGAAGTTGTGTCAAGCGTGCCAGGTAATGTTTCGGCGCATTGGCTGGTGGATCCTTTTCTCTGTATTTTGTTGAATCAGGAGTTTGGCCTCATCTTTTGGGCCGCGATACCTGTTGGGATCTGGATGTGCTTTGCACAAAAGGCGGATACCAGACACCGCGATCTGGTCAGGTTTCTCTCGGTAATAGCCGTAGTTTGGTTTCTGGTAATTTCTTTTGGAATGGGCCTGCGTGAGTTACCCCGGTATTTCATGGTGCCAACAATCATCGCAGTGATATTGCTGGGTATCTGGATTGCCAATTACTGGGGAGTCATCAGGCGAGAAGTTTTGATAGCTGTCATGGGGGGGGTAGTCATATCCTGTATCCTTGGCGCGTATGTTGAAAACAGAAACTTTCTTTACGGGGAAAGGGCGCTGGCCCAGCTGATAGCGGAACATGGTGAAACTGTTTACACCGACAAGAGGACGGCTGATCTGTCTATCAGCCTGCTAAGACTCAAGCATCTTCCACTGTCTGTAAGCAGCGCCCCCCCGCCGCCCGGCGCTTTGTTCTTGTATAATCCATCGAATGTGGCGGCCGGCAAGGTGAATAAAGAAATTTTTGATCCAAATTTATACCGCCCCAAACAGGGCTGGACACAAATCTGGCATGACGATCCGGGCCGGAAATACAGCGGAATCATTCTTGAGCTTATGGGGATGAATCGGTTCATTCCGGGAAAATATTTCACCAAGCTCAACTATCCTAATTTGCCGCTGACAGCTTATCGTGTGCCAGCTAGCCCCACAATCGAAGATGGCGATACTTAAGGGATTTAATTATGAAGCTGATCGTACAAATTCCCTGTTACAATGAAGAGCTCACCTTGCCCCAGACAGTGCGCGATATTCCGCGTTCTATTCCAGGTATCGATAAGGTCGAAATTCTGATTATCGATGATGGCTCGACCGATAGAACAATTGCGGTGGCGCGTGAGTTGGGTGTCGAACATATAGTCTGCAATAAGCAGAACAAGGGGCTGGCGCGAACCTTCCGTGCGGGGCTGGATGCGTGCCTGCATCGGGGCGCCGATATTATCGTCAATACTGATGGCGACAATCAATATGCTGGCGCGGATATTCCCAAACTGGTTGCGCCCATCCTTGCGGGCCGCGCAGATATTGTTGTGGGTGACAGACAGACCGATACCGTGGCGCATTTTTCGCCCCTGAAAAAACTGTTGCAAAAAGTGGGCAGCAGTTTCGTGCGCCGGCTTTCCGAAACCGAAGTTACCGATGCGGTCAGCGGGTTTCGGGCGTTCAGCCGGGACGCGGCGATTAAAATGAATGTAGTTTCGTCCTACAGCTATACGATCGAAACCCTGATTCAGGCGGGAAAGAAACATCTGGCTGTGGTGTCGGTTCCCATCGGCACGAATGCCAAGACCCGCGAGTCACGCCTTTTCAAAAGCATCCCCGATTTTATTCAGCGCCAGGTCACGACGATCATCCGTATGTATGCGATGTATCAGCCGTTACGGGCGTTCTTCTATATTGGGCTGATAACCAGCCTGACCGGTCTTGTACCCATTGTGCGGTTTTTATATTTTTACGCCATTGGTGAGGGGGATGGGCATCTGCAATCCATTATTCTCGGCGGCGTTTTTCTGACACTTGGATTTATTTCTTTTCTGGCGGCGTTGCTTGCCGATCTGATCGGGCATAACCGGCAGTTACTTGAAATGACGCTGGAGCGGGTCAGGAGGATGGAGTTGGACCAGAACCAGAAATAATTATGGGGTCTCCTGCTTCGGCGTTTCGGGGCGAAACAACAGCGCCAGTGCGAGCAGGAAGAAATCGCCGAAGGTCGTCACAACACGCAGGCCAACCCCTAGCAGCAATGCGTGTGCTTCTCCGATGCTGCTGCCCAGCAACAAAACAAGTGCGGCTTCACGCACACCAATACCCCCTGGCGCACCAGGGGACATATAACCTGCCAGCCAGGACGCCACATAGGCAAAGCCGGCCATCGCAATGTGCTGCGCCTGCCATTGGCCGGAGAGAGCGGCCGATAAAACCCAGAATAAAATACCGCCGGATAGGAAAAATATTATATATTGCAACAATGCAATCGCAGGATGCGCGCTGCGCGCAAATTCCTGGATTTTAGCAACGCTCTGGAAGCGCGAAAAATAAGGGATCAGACTTGCCTGTGTACTGATGATCCATAAAAATGCTATGCCCGCGCCAACCGAAATATAGACCGAAGGTGACACAAGACGCGTAAAAATTTCAAGCGCATCCGTTTCAGTAAACGCCGCAAAACCCATGGCGGACAATCCAGCCCCAAGCGCTACCAGAATTGTTTCCGCAATGGATGTTAAGCCGACAACTGCTTGCGGCCATCCAAAGCTGCGCGCCAGAATTTGACGCCCTGCAAAATGAAAGACATTTCCTGGTATATATTTCGCTATATTCGTCCGTCCATGAAAAATCAGGACGCGGCGGAATGTTGGGCTCCTCGCGCCAAAGCCCCTGAGCACTGCGCACAGTCCGCCGACGATAAAAAATTGAAAAACGCCATAACCGGCGCAGACGGCAATCAAGACAAGATAAAAATCCGGACCAAGCTTTATTGCAGCAATCGTGGAAATATTGGAATTAAATCTGTGGGCAAGAAATAGGACGCTGAAAATCAAGACGGCATAACCGGCAATTTTTACAAGCCTTGCGGTCATGATTGAGTTGTCTGAGCAGCGGCGTCTAAATTTTTTAGTTTGCGTGCGGGATTTCCACCAACGATGCAATTGGCCTCAACGTCCTTTGTCACCACGCTGCCGGCGGCAATGATGGAATTGGCGCCGATTTCCCTGACCTGTCCGAGTATGGTGACATTGGCGCCGATCCACGCACCCCGCCGGATTATCAGAGGGACCGTACGCCTTTGCCAGTCCATTTTCTTCTTGCCGGCTTCGTAAATATGCTCATGCGTTTCAATAAGTATATGCTGGCTAAGCCATACATCGTCCTCAATTGTTACGCCGCCGCTATAGTCAATTTCAATTGAATGGTTGAAGTGGACTTCGTTGCCGATATTTAA
>Ga0209867_1000017_pt1 | contig 73930 bp, 59 predicted proteins | sample GWRWmT4_4Nov14_FD_187197 | JGI IMG/M metagenome (GOLD analysis project Ga0209867, IMG submission 187197) | Sand microcosm microbial communities from a hyporheic zone in Columbia River, Washington, USA - GW-RW T4_4-Nov-14 (SPAdes) (version 2) | ecosystem: Engineered > Artificial ecosystem > Sand...
GCTGTGATTTCGGGATGGTTTTCATCCGGAAAGCACAGCAGTTTCAACTCTTTATCCAGAAGGCAGCCTACCACAGGAAAATCGGTAGGGAAACCACGGCACCTGGCATTCGTGTTGCCAAAGTATATGCAGCCTACCACAGGAAAATCGGTAGGGAAACCACGGCCGGCGACACTAGCGAGAATCTGGATATGTTAGCCTACCACAGGAAAATCGGTAGGGAAACCACGGCGCAACGCCACCACGCACGTCCACAAACACAAGCCTACCACAGGAAAATCGGTAGGGAAACCACGGCTGATATGTGCCGCTTGCCGCCGCAACAATGAGCCTACCACAGGAAAATCGGTAGGGAAACCACGGCTGTCAGCAATCCCGATGCGCACCGGTCGCAAGCCTACCACAGGAAAATCGGTAGGGAAACCACGGCCCTGGCCACCGCGCACTTAAAAAGGAGATCAGCCTACCACAGGAAAATCGGTAGGGAAACCACGGCAGAGAGCAGGCGGAAGCCATGCTGGAGGCGAGCCTACCACAGGAAAATCGGTAGGGAAACCACGGCACTCTGCTATGATTACCAAGCCCGCCTAGCAGCCTACCACAGGAAAATCGGTAGGGAAACCACGGCATGCCAGTTTTGATCAAAAAGCCGCAAGAAAGCCTACCACAGGAAAATCGGTAGGGAAACCACGGCATCACTGCTAACTATTAGATATTAGCTTATAGCCTACCACAGGAAAATCGGTAGGGAAACCACGGCATTCAGGGACACGCGCCAGCCGCAGCGCCGAGCCTACCACAGGAAAATCGGTAGGGAAACCACGGCCCGGCTGGTATTGTAGCCCTCAATGACGATAGCCTACCACAGGAAAATCGGTAGGGAAACCACGGCGCTTCGGCGCTGTCCTGCCCTGCTGCGCAGGACTGGACAGCGCCGAACGCTGCGCGGCCTGACTCGGCAAAAAGATTCAATTATCCAGAAAGCTTCTGAGTTTGCGCGGGAGTCTGGGACGCCGTCTGGCATCTTATTGGTACCTATTGAATATCTTATGCATACCGTATAAGATAGCGGCGTTTACCACTAAGCAGTGAGACTCTCGTGGCCAAAGAAGTGCAAATGTCGATCAAAATGGAGCCGGAGTTGCGCGACCAGTTCATGGCCGTGGCGGCGGAAAGCCATCGCCCGGCCGCTCAGATCATCCGTGAGCTGATGCGTCTTTATATCGCGGGCAGCGAAATACCCAATGCGCTGACCGCAAGCACGATACGCAAGGCCCGTAAAGGCGAGGACGTGTTTGACGCCGCCAGCCCATCCGACCTGTTCAAAAAACTCGGCATATAATTCATGCGCCTGGCCCGCTACACTGGCCAGTTCAAACGCGACGTAAAGCGCGCCCAGCGCCGCGGCAAGGATATGGAGAAGTTGCGCCGCGTGATCAGCCTGTTGCTCGACGGCCAAGCCTTGCCGCACGAACTTGGCGATCATCCTCTAAAGGGCGAATGGAAACCAAGCCGCGATCTGCATATCGAACCCGATTGGGTTTTGATTTACTGCATGGAGGGGGAGACCGTCCGCTTCGAGCGAACCGGAACGCACTCAGATCTGTTTGGCCAATAAACCCAGCCCGCCCGCCTAATTATCCAGAAAGCTTCTCAGTTTGCGGCTGCGCGAGGGGTGTTTGAGCTTGCGCAGGGCCTTGGCCTCGATCTGGCGGATGCGTTCGCGGGTGACCGAGAATTGCTGGCCCACCTCCTCCAGCGTATGATCGGTGTTCATGCCGATGCCGAAGCGCATGCGCAGCACGCGCTCCTCGCGGGGCGTGAGCGACGCCAGCACCCGTGTGGTGGTTTCGCGCAGGTTAGACTGGATCGCGGCGTCGATGGGCAGCAGGGCGTTCTTGTCTTCAATGAAATCGCCGAGATGGCTGTCTTCCTCGTCGCCGATCGGGGTTTCGAGGCTGACCGGCTCCTTGGCGATTTTCAGCACCTTGCGCACCTTTTCCAGCGGCATGGACAGTTTTTCGGCCAGTTCTTCGGGCGTCGGTTCGCGGCCGATTTCGTGCAGCATCTGGCGCGAGGTGCGCACCAGCTTGTTGATGGTTTCGATCATATGCACCGGAATGCGGATGGTGCGCGCCTGATCGGCGATCGAGCGGGTGATGGCCTGGCGGATCCACCAGGTGGCGTAGGTGGAGAATTTATAGCCGCGGCGATATTCGAATTTATCCACCGCCTTCATCAGGCCGATATTGCCTTCCTGAATCAGATCGAGAAATTGCAGGCCGCGATTGGTGTATTTCTTGGCGATCGAGATGACGAGGCGCAGATTGGCCTCGACCATTTCCTTCTTGGCCTGGCGGGCTTCTTTTTCGCCCTTCTGCACGGTCTGCACGATGCGGCGGAATTCGGCGGTGTTAAGCCCGGTTTCCTGGCTGATATTGGCGATGGCGTCGCGGATTTCCTTGATCTTGGTCCGCTCGGCCTGGACGAAATTCTTCCAGCCGCGACCGCTCAAACGTCCGACGCGCCGGCTCCAGTTCGGGTCCAGCTCATTGGTCAGATATTGCGAAAGAAATTCGGCGCGGTCCACCCCGTGTGAATCGGCCAGGCGGATCAGCCGTCCCTCCAGCCCCATCAAACGCTTGTTGATGGAATAAAGCAGCTCAACCAGCGCTTCGATGCGATTATTGTTAAGGTGCAGTTTTTCGACAAGTTTTACAATTTCGGAGCGCAGCTTGTTATATTTGCGCTCCTGGGTTTCGCCCAGAGATTCATTGGCAAGCGCGCTGGAAATACGCGCCTCTTCCAGCTTGTGCAGTTTCTTGTAATTTGCGGCTATCTGGTCAAAGGCTTCCATAACCAGGGGCCGGATGGCGGCCTCCATCGCGGCAAGCGACATATTGTTTTCGGCGTCCGCATCTTCTTCGTCATCAATGGGAATTTCGGCCAGCACCTCTTCGCCATCATCATTGATCGTAATCTGGGGCGCGGCGGCCGGCGCGGCCTGTAATCCAACCGCCCCGGCAGGGTCAATGACAGGGAACATCGGCGTGGGCTGTCCGGGCCCCTTGCCGAAACTGGCTTCGAGATCGATGATATCGCGCAGCAGGACGCGCCCCTCATTCAATTCCTCCCGCCAGACGATAATGGCCTGAAAGGTGACGGGGCTTTCGCAAAGCCCGCTGATCATGGTTTCGCGGCCAGCCTCGATACGCTTGGCGATGGCGATTTCGCCTTCGCGCGACAGCAGTTCAACACTGCCCATTTCACGCAGATACATACGCACCGGATCATCGGTGCGCTCCAGTGATTCAGAGCCCCCAACGCGCACAACGGGCGTACCATTTACAGGTGCGATTTCCTTGCTCTCGGCAGCCTCTTCGGCCTCGTCGGAATCAACTACATTGATGCCCATTTCAGACAGCATCGCCATCGTGTCTTCGATCTGTTCCGGGGAAACTTCCTCGGAGGGCAACACCTGGTTGACCTCTTCATAGGTGACATAGCCACGTTTCTTGGCATTGCGGATCATCCGCTTGACCGCCTGATCTGTAAGATCGAGCAAGGGCGGATCTTGCGTTTCTTCGGTATTTGTCTCGGTGTTCGCCGTTGCTTCCGCCGCCTTAACCGCCATCAATTCTCTCCCGAACCAGAACAGCGCCAGAAAAACGCCACCGAAGGTTGATCTATTAGTTAAAAGAAACTATCGTAAATTATTAATATAACTAAATAATTCTATTGGCGTACCATGATCTGGCGTCCGAATCCAGCCATTCAGCTAAACCTTTGCATCCCGGCCAGACGCCGCACCAAACCCCGTAACCAGCCCGCTTTCCGCATCTTCGGCCAACTGATGCTGCAAATTCATTAAATTCTGCTCATTTTCAAGAGAAAAATCCGCCGACAGCGCCCGCACCGCCTCGTCAAGCGCCTGTTGCCGGTAATTTTCCCTGTGATGCCGCTGCACTGTCTGCCACCAGCCGGTTTCCGCATCCGCCAAGGCCACACCCGGCCCGCAAAACCAGTCACCTGATACCATGCTTGCGGATGAAACCCGGTCTAATATTTCCTCAAACCCCCGGTGCACAAGATGGCTACGCAGGCTATCACTTTCAAGGTCTGGAAAATCCGATGTCAGATTTATGATTGCCGCGCGCAACCTGTCAAGCGCAGGATCTGAAAATGTTAATTCGCCAAACAGCTCCATATGTCTTTCCAGTAACCGGGGATAATGCAGTACCCCTGAAACAATCACCAGTTCACGCCGCCAGCCAATATTCAACCCCTGCCCGGCGGCCGCCAATGGGCTGCGTTTTACCTCATTGCTGGCGGGCCCGATGCCGGTTTCGGGGCCGGTATTGCGCCACTTGCCCCCATATTGCCGGCTGCCGCCAGCTGCCTGGGACGCTTGCCGGCCCTGAAACTGGACAGGACGAAACAAGGCGGCAATGCGCTGACGCATATCGTTCTGATAATATCTGCGCACGCCTGGATCGCCTATCATTGCCAGCAGGCTCTGCATCCGCGCCTCGAAGCCGGCTTTGCGCTCCGGCGTATCGAGCGGCTGGCGGCTGGTTTCCGCCGACCATAGCACATCGGCAAGCGGTAAGGGACCAGCCAGATATTCCGCCATCTTACCGGGGCCCTGGCGCGAAATAATATCATCGGGGTCCAGCCCGTCCGGCAGCAGGACGAAGCGCAGCGATTGTCCCGGCGTCAGCAGCGGCAATGCGCGTTCAACCACTTTGTGCATGGCCCGCAACCCAGCGGCATCCCCGTCAAAACAGAGCACCGGTTCCGGACAGTAACGCCACAGCAGGGCCATTTGTGCTTCCGTCAAGGCAGTACCGAGCGGGGCCACGGCAGTGCCAAAACCCGCACGGGTCAGGGCAACCACATCCATATAACCTTCGGCGACAATGAAGCTGTCCTTACTTTGTCCCTGCCCCTTTCGCGCCGGTTGCAGGGCGCGCCGCGCATTAGCCAGATTGTAAAGGACATTGCCCTTGTGAAACAAAGGCGTTTCCGGCGAGTTTAAATATTTCGCCTGCGCATCAGCCGACATGGCCCTGCCGCCAAATGCGATGACCCGGTCACTGTTATCGGTGATGGGGAACATGATGCGGTCCCGGAAACGATCATACAGCGCACCGCCCGTATCGGGCTGGATGACCAGCCCTGCCTCAAGCAGCTGATCGGCTGTAAAACCCGCCTTAAGAAGCGTGTCGCGCAGCAAAGTGCGCGATGCCGGGGCATAGCCGATACCTATCTGGACCCGCAACTCAGGCGGCACCTGACGCCGGTCCAGATAGCTGCGCGCCGCAGCGCCCGAAGCAGACACTAACTGACTGGCAAAAAAAGCGGCGGCCTGTTGCAGCACATCATATTGGGAACGGCGTCTGTCCTGTTTGGCCTTGCCAGACAGGACATCGTCATTTTCGGATTTTGGAAGCTCTATCCCCAAGTCCGACGCCAGTTTTGCGACCGCCTCCTGAAAGCTCAGACTTTCCGTTTCCATCAGAAAGGTAATCACATCTCCGCTCTTGCCGCTGGAAAAGCAGTGATAGAAGCCCTTATCGTCATTTATTGTAAAAGACGGAGATTTTTCATTGCTGAACGGGCTCAAGGCCACAAATTCCCGGCCCCGGCGTATCAAACGCACCTTGCGGCCAACAATATCAGAGAGTTTTACCCGAGCCTTCAATTCATCGACGAAATTCCTGTCGAACTGCATCAGGTCAGAGCCCCTATATCAAGATAAAGCGATGCACGCCTTGCAGCCGGCAGCGGCTTACTGCAAAAGCAATTTGACCTCAGCGCTGGCCTTTTTGAAATCCATCTTGCCGGCATATTGTTCTTTCAGATTATTCATTATTCTGCCCATATCTTTCAAGCCCGGCGCTTCGATTTCCGAGACGATTTTCGCGCAGGCCGCACGGATTTCCTCATCCGTCATCTGTACGGGCAGGAAAGATTCGATAATCTCTATTTCCTTGCGCTCCTGGAGCGCAAGCTCCGGCCGCCCGGCCTCCTGATATGTTTGCGCCGATTCCTGCCGCTGCCGGATCATCTTCTGCATGATTTGCAGAATATCCTCATCGGTCAGCGTCTTATCCTCGCTGCGCAAAGCGATTTCCCGGTCTTTTGATGCCGCCAGGATCAGCCGTAAAGTGGAAACCTTTAGTGAGTCCTTGGCTTTAAGAGATTCTTTTAGGGATTCACTTATCCTGTCGCGCATGGGGCGATCCTCTGGAAGCCGGGCATCGGCGGACCTTAGTCCAAAGCGCCCCTCAAATGCAAATTTTTGAAAAATCGCCCAATAACCCGCCAATAGCGGTGAAAACTGAAGCCAGAAAAATTGACTGTTCATGTGATTATGCGTATGGTCCGCCAACTTTCACATATTCGCACTTACCGACGCGCAGAACCCCTGGTTCACGCAGGAGCCCCTTGATGCCCGCTGCTCAAATTTTTTCACCTGAACCCTGGTCACAGGGTTCGGATACGTTAAGCACGGCCGTTCTGGTGCTGGCGGACGGAAGCGCGTTTTACGGCCGCGGGTTCGGCGCCAGCGGAGAATCGGTGGGAGAAGTCTGTTTCAATACCGCCCTCACCGGCTACCAGGAAATTCTTACAGACCCTTCCTATGCAGGGCAGATCATTACCTTCACCTTCCCGCATATTGGCAATGTGGGCAGTAATGACGAAGATAATGAATCTGGCGGTATTGCCGCACGCGGCATTGTGCTGCGGGCCGATATCACCGAACCGTCAAATTACCGCGCCCATGAACATCTCAATGGCTGGCTGAAAAAACAGAATATCATCGGCATATGCGGGATAGACACCCGCACACTGACACGGCTGATCCGCGAAAAAGGCATGCCGCATGGCGTTATCTGTCATGATCCCTCCGGAAATTTCAATATTGCCGCGCTAGCCGCCAAGGCCGCCGCCTGGCCGGGGCTTGAGGGTATGGATCTGGCGATCACCGTAACAGGCCATCAGACAGCCGCCTGGAATGAAACCCGCTGGCGCTGGCGGAGCGGATATGGCCGGCAATCAAATCCAGGCTTTCATGTTGTCGCGGTAGATTATGGCGTCAAACGCAATATTCTGCGCAGCCTTGCTGATATTGGCTGCAAGGTAACCGTCGTTCCCGCGACGGCAACCGGTGACGAAATTCTGAGCCTTAATCCCCACGGTATTTTCCTTTCCAACGGGCCGGGCGATCCCGCCGCCACAGGAAAATATGCGGTGCCGGTCATCAGTCAACTGATTGACAGCGGCAAACCCATTTTCGGCATTTGCCTTGGCCATCAGATGCTGGCGCTGGCGCTGGGCGCGCGCACCGGCAAGATGGCGCAGGGCCACCACGGCGCCAATCACCCGGTCAAGGATCTGGAAACCGGCAAGGTCGAGATCACCAGCATGAATCACGGTTTCACCGTGCTGCGCGAAAGCCTGCCCAAGGGCGTGAAAGAAACGCATGTGTCCCTGTTTGACGGCACCAATTGCGGCATCCGGGTTGAAGGCAAACCCGTCTTCTCGGTGCAATATCATCCCGAAGCCAGCCCCGGCCCGCAGGACAGTTATTATCTGTTCGAGCGGTTTGTGAAGATGATGAAAGGGGCGGGTAAATGATAGCATTTTCCACGAAAGGTCCCCTCACCCTAGCCCTCTCCCCCAAGGGGAGAGGGAATCCCGCGCGGCTATCGCGTCGTTCAAACAAGGCTAACAAGAATCTGTTGCACCACCGATTTTCTCTCTCGCTAAACGGTGTCGCCCTCCCTCTCCCCCTGGGGGAGAGGGCCGGGGTGAGGGGTTTCCAGCGTCCGATCAATTCCAAGCGCCGCCGCGATCTGCGTCAGCACGCCTTCGATATTTGTGAAAATCTCGTCGTTCCAAAATCGCAAAACACGAAAGCCTTCCTGTTGCAGCCAGGCTGTTCGCTGTGCGTCTATTTGCGTCCCGCTATCGCTTGCGTGCTGGCCGCCGTCCATTTCAATGATAAGTCTAGCGTCGAGACAGCAAAAATCGGCAATATATGGACCGATGGGAGCCTGTCTGCGGAATTTGACGCCTTCGAAGCGCCGGTGACGCAGCAGCATCCACATCTTTCGTTCGGCGTCGGTTTGATTTCGTCTGAGCAGACGTGCTCGGGTCACGCTCATAAGATAGGCCCCCTCACCCTAACCCTCTCCCCCAAGGGGAGAAGGAATTCTGCCCAGATCTTTCGCTACCGTCAATCTTCCCTCTCTCCTGCAAGGACACTTCCCTCTCTCGTTGAGGCCGAGTGGAGAGCCAGGCACGGATCCCCCTCTCCCCTTGGGGGAGAGGGCCGGGGTGAGGGGTAATCATGCCTAAGCGCACAGACATAAAATCCATCCTCCTGATCGGCGCGGGGCCGATTGTGATCGGGCAGGCGTGCGAATTTGATTATTCCGGCACGCAGGCTTGCAAAGCGCTGAAGGAAGAGGGCTACCGCCTTATTCTGGTGAATTCCAACCCGGCCACCATCATGACCGATCCGGATCTGGCGGACGCCACCTATATCGAACCGATTACACCGGAGATGGTGGCGAAGATTATCGAGAAGGAACGACCTGATGCCCTGTTGCCGACCATGGGCGGGCAGACGGCGCTGAATACCGCGCTGGCGCTGGCGGATATGGGCATACTGGAAAAATATGGCGTGGAACTGATTGGCGCCAGCCGTACTGCAATTGATATGGCGGAAGACCGGCTGAAATTTCGTGAGGCCATGACCCGTATCGGACTGGAAACGCCGCGTTCCTTCATTGCGCGCAGCCGCGCCGAGGCCCTTGAAGGGCTGGAGAAGGTCGGCCTGCCCGCCATCATCCGGCCTTCCTTCACCCTGGGCGGGACTGGCGGCGGTATTGCCTATAACCGCGAACAATATATCCAGATCGTCGAAGGCGGGGTTGACGCCTCTCCGGTGGGCGAAGTGCTGATAGAGGAATCCGTACTGGGCTGGAAAGAATATGAGATGGAGGTGGTGCGCGATAAAGCGGACAATTGCATCATCATCTGTTCGATCGAGAATGTCGATCCGATGGGCATTCACACGGGCGATTCCATGACGGTCGCGCCCGCGCTGACTCTGACCGACAAAGAATATCAGATCATGCGTAACGCCTCGATTGCGGTGCTGCGCGAGATCGGGGTCGAAACAGGCGGCTCCAATGTGCAGTTTGCTGTCAACCCGGCGGATGGGCGGCTGATCATTATTGAAATGAACCCGCGCGTGTCGCGTTCCAGCGCGCTGGCGTCGAAGGCGACCGGATTTCCGATAGCCAAGGTGGCGGCCAAACTGGCGGTAGGTTATACGCTGGACGAGTTGATGAACGATATTACCGGGGTGACGCCGGCTTCGTTCGAACCCAGCATTGATTATGTCGTTACCAAAATCCCGCGCTTCACATTTGAGAAATTTCCCGGCGCAGATTCATCGCTGACCACTGCGATGAAATCCGTTGGCGAAGCCATGGCCATTGGCCGCACTTTTCAAGAATCCCTGCAAAAAGCATTGCGCTCGATGGAAACGGGGCTGTCCGGGCTGAATGAACTTCCCATTGAGGGAATGGGCAAGGGCGATGATCATAATGCGTTGCGCGCCGCGCTGTCGCAGCCCTCGCCGGACCGGCTGCTGCGCATCGCACAGGCCTTCCGGCACGGCCTTTCGCTTGAAGACGTGCAGGCGGCCAGCAAATTTGATCCCTGGTTCTTGCGCCAGATACGGGATTTGGTGGAGACGGAGGCGCGAATAATCGCCCATGGCCTGCCGTCCGATGCACAAAATTTCCGTATGCTGAAAAGCAAGGGCTTTTCCGATCAGCGCCTGGCGCATCTCACTGATACAATGCAGGCCGATGTGACCGCGCAACGTCATGCCCTTGGCGTAAGGCCGGTATATAAACGCATCGACACCTGCGCGGCGGAGTTTGAATCCCGCACACCCTATATGTATTCAACCTATGAAAGCCCGCCATCCCTGGGCGGGACGCCCGTATGTGAATCCGCCCCAACCGATGCGCGCAAGATCGTCATTCTGGGCGGCGGGCCGAACCGTATCGGCCAGGGGATCGAATTTGACTATTGCTGCTGCCACGCGGCCTTTGCGCTTTCGGATGCGGGTTATGAAACAATCATGGTCAATTGCAATCCTGAAACCGTTTCCACGGATTATGACACCAGCGACCGGCTGTATTTTGAACCTCTGACCGCCGAGGATGTGCTGGAACTGATTGCGGTTGAACAGCGCAATGGAACGCTGCATGGGGTCATCGTGCAATTAGGCGGGCAGACACCGCTGAAGCTGGCTGCGGCGCTGGAAGCCGCGAATGTTCCGATATTGGGCACGACGCCGGACGCCATCGACATGGCCGAAGATCGCAAACGGTTTCAGGAACTGCTTGCAGGGGTTAACCTGCGTCAGCCGGAAAATGGCACGGCAATGGATCTGGCCGAAGCGATCAGCGTTGCGCATCGCATAGGATATCCAGTGGTCATCCGTCCTTCCTATGTGCTCGGCGGCCGCGCAATGGAGATCGTCCACGACGATGCGCAACTGACCCGCTATATGACTCAGGCATTTATTGCGTCGGGTAAAAATCCGGTATTGCTGGATCGCTATTTGCAGGACGCGATTGAAGTGGATGTGGACGCGCTGTCCGATGGCGCAAGCGTTCACGTTGCAGGCATTATGGAGCATATTGAAGAAGCCGGCGTTCATTCCGGCGACAGCGCCTGCTCGCTGCCGCCTTATTCTCTTAAACCGGATATTATCGCCGAAATTTCACGTCAGACCGGCATACTGGCTAGGGCCTTGAAGGTTACCGGTCTGATGAATGTGCAATTTGCCGTCAAGGGCGATGATATTTTTATTCTGGAAGTTAATCCGCGCGCCAGCCGCACGGTGCCCTTTGTGGCAAAAACCATGGGTGTTCCCTATGCCAAGATCGCATCCAGAGTAATGGCGGGCGAGCCCCTGGCAGGGTTCGGTCTGGTCGAGAGAACCCCCGGACATGTCGCCGTAAAAGAGGCGGTTTTTCCCTTCGCCCGGTTTTCCGGCGTCGATACGCTACTCGGCCCCGAGATGAAATCCACCGGCGAAGTGATGGGGCTGGACAGAAATTTCGAACGCGCTTTCGCCAAGAGCCAGCTTGCCAGCGGTTCGGTTTTCCCGGAAACCGGAACGGCGTTTTTCTCGGTCAAGGAACGCGATAAACCCGCCATTCTTGAGCCGGCGCGCAGCCTGCTGGCCCTGGGCTTTAAACTGTTGGCCACAGGTGGTACGGCGCGTTATCTGGAACAGGCCGGGCTTCAGGTCACCCGGATAAACAAGGTTCTGGAAGGTCAGCCCCATATTGCCGACGCAATCAAGAATGGCGAGGTGCAGATCGTCTTTAACACTACCGAAGGGGCTCAGGCGATAGCGGACTCCTTTTCGATACGTCATAGCGCGCTGATGTCAAAAGTGCCCTATTACACCACGGCTGCGGGAATCAAGGCCGTCGTTAAGGGGCTGGAAGCCGTGCGCACCGGCACGCTTGAAGTTAGCCCCCTACAATCCTACATTCAGTAATCGCATGTTCAAATCAGTGTCGGCGGACACGGATTTGAAGCGCGCATGTTCCTTAACCTATGGATATCACAGGAAAAATGGAAAAGATACCTATGACGGCAGGCGGCTTTGAATCACTCGAAGCAGAAGTGCGCCACCTGAAAACCATTGAACGGCCTTCTATAATCAAGGCAATCTCGTCCGCGCGCGAGCATGGTGATTTATCGGAAAATGCAGAATATCATGCCGCCAAGGAGCGGCAGAGCTATGTCGAAGGCCGCCTGATGGAGCTGGAAGACAAGATCAGCCGCGCCCAGGTCATTGATGTCGCCAAGCTTTCCGGAAAGGATGTAAAATTCGGCGCAACCGTCAAGCTGCTGGATGAAGACACAGAAGAGAAAATTACCTATCAGATCGTTGGTGAAATCGAAGCCGATGTGAAGGCCGGACGTATCTCTGTCACCTCCCCGCTTGGCCGCGCCCTGATTGGCAAGAAAATCGGTGATGCGGTCGAGGTCAACACACCCGGCGGCGGTAAAAGCTATGAGATTTTGAGCGTGAAATATAAGGGTTAGTGCAGGCCAAAGCCCGGCGGGCTTGCCGCAAGACCAAGTTTTTCTGCCGCTGCATGCAGACTTTTGTCGCGTGTCCATAACGCGGCGCCGGGCGTCAATCTCACGGCTGCCAGCAGATGGGCGTCCACATAACCCATCCCCAACCCGAACAACCTGTTTTGATTGATAAAGAGCAGTAATTCAGTGTGGGAAGCAGCTGCCGCCTGCGGCAATTTTCGCAAGTCCCTAAGAGTAAGGTCTCGATTCGGCAAGTTTCCCATCGCAAGCTCGCCGATTACAAACGGATGTAACAGAATCCGGCGTGATTGCAACAATTGTTCAAGCAGAGTCTCACTTCGGCGTAAATGATCTATCCAGATCGAGGTGTCGGCCAAAATCATGCAATATTTTTGGATTTTCGCCGCGGAATTGACTTCATCCCAGGCGCAGTACCGCCCAACAGGGCCAACCGCCGGGCAGCCTCGCGTTCAACCAGCGCTTTAAGCGCCTCGCGAACAATCGCAGACGTCTCCGTCAGCCCCGTATACTCCTTCGCATCGGCAAGCAATTCGTCATCAAGTGCAATAGTCGTGCGCATTGGTTCGCCTCCACAGCAATATGCACGCAATATAGCATCAAATGATGCGATTATCAATGCCTGTAATTACCCGCATCAAAACCTCTCCCCGCCGGTCTGGCGCACGGCGTCCGGAAAATCGCGATATAGCGCGAAGCGCAAATTCGTGGCCATGGAGTTGACTGCGAAATGCTGCTCCTCCACCTCGCCGGTTCGGGTGGCAACATGTTGAAAGGCGGCGTCAAGCTGCGCCAGATCTTCGGTTTCGATCATGATGTGAAAATCACCCAGGCTGGGCTGACCCAGGCCCAGCTTGCGCCGCGTGATGCGCCAGCCGGAAATTTTTCCCTGATCACGCAACCGGCCCAAAAATGTGGCGATATTGGATGCGAAATCCATATCGCGCATACCGGGTTTCAGCTCACACCACACATGATAGATGTCCACGCTGCTTTTCCTTAAACTGGTTTTGTGCCGCGCAGGGAAATACGGTGCAGCACCCGTTTGAAGCCGTGATAATCATTGACCGGATTATGCTGCACACAGCGATTATCCCAAAACACCACAGCCCCGGGGCTCCATTGAAAGCGGCAGGTGAATTCCGGCCTCACCTGATGCGCAAACAGAAAACCAAGCAGCGGCGCGCTTTCCTCTACCGTCATATTTTCAAAATGCAGCGTGTGGCCAAAATTCACATACAGAATTTTACGCCCGGTCTCCGGATGGGTGCGCACCACCGGGTGAATGCCGACAAGTTCTTTCTTCGCCTCTTCCTTGCCGCCTTCCGGCAGGCGATCCTCGCGGGTTTTGTTGGCGTCCGCCTTGGCCGAACTGTTGACTGCCCGGAGGCCCGCCAGCATCACCTTCATGCCATCCGACAGCGTGTCATAGGCCATATACATATTGGCGAATATCGTATCCCCGCCAAAAGGCGGCAATTCCCGCGCCACCAAAATCGCGCCCATGGGCGGCACCGGCGTATAGGTGGTGTCGGCATGCCAGATGCCGCCGAAATTCACCTTCTCATGCGGTAGTTTCACCACTTCGACAATTTCGGGATAATCGGGCAGCCCCCGCAACATGGGGTATTCTTCCGGTTCGGAAAAACGCCGCGCAAAGGCAATATGCTGGGCGGGTGTGACCGTTTGACCGCGAAAAAAAATCACCAGATGCTCCAGCAGCGCCTGGCGGATTTCCGCAATTACTGCGTCACTCAGATTTTGCGATAGATCGACGCCGCCAATTTCCGCGCCCAGCGCGCCCGCGATGCGTTTTACCGTGATCATGCGGCATCCCCAGTTTCATTCCACCGTCACCGACTTGGCCAGATTGCGGGGCTGATCCACATCTGTGCCCTTGAACACCGCCGTGTGATAGGCCAGCAACTGTATGGGAATAGCATACATAAGCGGAGAAAGAAACGGGTCCACCTTCGGGAGGGCGACAGAGGCTTTGGCGTAATCGCCGATTTTCGCAATGCCCTCCGCGTCCGAAAACAGGATCACCTTGCCGCCGCGCGCCACCACCTCCTGCATATTGGAGGCGGTTTTTTCAAACAGAGCATCGCTGGGCGCAATCACGATCACCGGAACATCCTCGTCGATCAGCGCAATCGGGCCATGCTTTAATTCACCCGCCGCATAACCTTCGGCGTGAATATAGGAAATTTCCTTCAGCTTTAACGCGCCTTCCATGGCAATGGGATAAAGCGATCCGCGCCCCAGATAGATCACATCGCGTGCTTTCGCCAGGTCATGCGCAATTTCGCGCACATGATTATCACTCGCCAGCGCCATATTGATCATGCGCGGCAGTTCGGTTAACGCACGGGTTAAACGCTGTTCTTCGGCGGCATCAATCGTCCCGCGCGCCTTGGCAAAACCAATGGCCAGCGCCGCCAGTGCCGTCAACTGGCAGGTAAAGGCCTTGGTTGAGGCCACGCCGATTTCCGGCCCGGCATGGGTGGGAAAGATCACGTCGGATTCGCGTGCAATGGTCGATTCAGCCACATTCACGACCGAGGCAATCACCTGCCCCTGGGCGCGGCAATAGCGCAGCGCCGCCAGCGTGTCGGCCGTTTCGCCCGATTGCGACACGAAAATGGCCAGGCCGCCTTTTTGCATCGCGGCCTCGCGGTAGCGGAATTCGGATGCAATATCCACCTCGACCGGCAGCCGCGCCAATTGCTCGAACCAGTATTTGGCGACACACCCGGCATAATAGGCGGTGCCGCAGGCCACAATCGTCAGCTTGCTGATGGATGAAAGTTCGACATTCAGCTTTGGCAGATCAATTGTTCCGCGCAAACCGGAAATATACGCCCCCAGCGTATTGGCGATGGCGTCGGGCTGTTCATAAATTTCCTTGGCCATGAAATGGCGGTGATTGCCCTTGTCGATCATCGCGGCGCTGACGCTGGCGGTTTCTTTCTTGCGTGTGACCGCCTGCCCGGCCGCATTGAAAAATTCCGCTCCTTCACGCGTCAGTGCCACCCAGTCGCCTTCGTCCAGATAGCTGAGCGTCTGGGTGAACGGGCTTAGCGCCAGCGCATCCGACCCCAGAAACATTTCGCCCCTGCCATAGCCTACCGCCAGCGGGCTGCCCTTGCGCGCACCGATCATCAGATTATTTTCGCCGGCAAATATCAGCGCCAGCGCAAACGCGCCTTGCAGTCGCTGAAAGGCCTGCGCCGCCGCCTCGCGCGGGCTGCGCCCGGCCTTAATGCCATCATGCACCAAATGCGCGATAACTTCGGTGTCGGTTTCGGACGCAAAGACATGCCCCTTGGCTTCCAGCTCGGCGCGCAGTTCCTGAAAATTTTCGATAATGCCATTATGCACCACGGCCACGCCGCCCGACACATGCGGATGCGCATTATCCACCGTCGGCGCGCCATGCGTGGCCCAGCGCGTATGCCCGATGGCGGTCGCGCCCGGCAACGGCTCGGTGCGCAGCGACCCGGCCAGATTGCGCAGCTTACCCTCGGCGCGGCGCCGCTCAATGCCGCCATTCACCAGCGTGGCGATGCCGGCGGAATCATAACCGCGATATTCCAGCCGCTTCAGCGCGTCCAGCACCAGTTCCGATGCACCTTCCGCGCCCAATACTCCTACGATACCGCACATATTCCCGCCTTATAAATTATCCGTGGCCTGATTTTTTACCGGCAAAACGCGCCCGGAATCGCGCCGCCCAGCCGGGCTTTTCCACCTGTTGCGGCCGCACCAGCGCCAGCGCATCGGCGCTGACATCCTGGGTGATAACGCTGCCGGACCCGGTATAGGCGCCATCGCCAATTTTTACCGGCGCCACCAGGCAGGTGTTCGATCCGATAAACGCGCCAGCACCAATATCGGTGAAATGTTTTTCAAAACCGTCATAATTACAGGTGATGGTGCCCGCCCCCACATTGGCGCCCGCCCCGACCCGCGCATCGCCAATATAGGACAGATGGCTGACCTTCGCGCCTGCCTCAATATTCGCCGCTTTGATTTCGACGAAATTACCGATCTTCGCGCCCTTGCCCACATCCGCGCCGGGGCGCAAGCGGCCATAGGGGCCGATCTCGGCGCCGGCTGCGACTGTGGCGCCTTCCAGATGCGAAAAGGCTTTGATCTGCACCCCATCGGCGACGGTGACGCCGGGGCCAAACACCACATTCTGCCCCACCACCACATCGCGGCCCAGCCGCGTGTCATGGCTGAAATAGACCGTAGACGGATCAAGCAGGGTTGCCCCGTTCAGCATCGCCGCGCGGCGCAACCGGTTCTGCAAAATGGCCTCGGCCTGTGACAGTTCGACGCGGCTGTTAACGCCAAGGACCTCATCCGCATCCGCCTCAATAGCCACACAGCCAAGATTTCGTTTGCGCGCAATGGCAATAATATCGGTCAGATAAAATTCGCCTTTGGCATTGGCGTTACCGACTTCTTCCAGCAGACTGAACAGCACCGCGCCATCGACCGCCATAACACCGGAATTGCAAAGCCCGATCTTGCCCTGTTCCGGCGTGCAGTCTTTGGATTCAATAATCGCATGCAGCCCGCCATCGTCACCCATCAGCAGACGGCCATAGGGGGATGGATCGGCCGGCCGGAATCCCAGCACCACCGCGGACGCGCCGCGCGCGCGTGCGGCCAGCATTGCCTGCAAGGTTTCAGGCCTAACCAATGGGGTGTCAGCATAGAGGATCAGCACATCGCCGGTGAATCCGGCCATCTCGGCCGCCGCCGCCTTCACGGCATCGGCGGTGCCCAGCTGTTTGGCCTGAAGCGCGATGCGCGCATTGGGGGCCTGTTTTCGCGCCGCCTCGGATACGCTTGGCATATCCGGCCCCACCACAACGACACGCCGCGCCGCATTCAGCGCCTCGCTCAGCGCCAGCACATGGCCCAGCATGCTGCGCCCCGCCACCGGGTGCAGCACTTTGGGAAGCGTGGATTGCATCCGCGTCCCCTGCCCTGCGGCCAGAATAATCGTAGCTATTTTGGTAGAACTGCTCATGGATAGGCCCTTATGTACCGTCAACAGCGTTAACCATGCCATATAATGCAACGAAGCTTAGTATCGCGCCAATTCAATAAATATTTCTAACTCTTACGCTAATCTGCATGATATCGGCCGATTCGAAAGTGACCGGCCTCACAATAAGGGTTAATTATTTCCGGTTTGGTTAAGGAAGGGCAAATGACGCTATATGCGGGCTATACGATCGTGTTTGATCTGGATGGAACGCTGGTCGATACGGCTCCGGATCTGACAGCGGCGCTGAACCATGTTCTGATCCATGAAGGCCGACCGGCGCTTGATCAGACAGAGGTGCGCAATCTGGTAGGCCACGGGGCCAGGGCGCTGATCACGCGCGGCATGAGTCTGCACGGCCCCACCCCTTCGGAGCCGGAATTAGAGCGGATGTTGCAGCTTTTTCTGCGTTTTTATGGCGATAATATTGCCAATCACAGCAAACCGTTTCCTGGCGTTCGAGAAACGATGGCGCATTTTCGTGCCGGGCAGGCCCGCCTGGGCGTCTGCACCAACAAACCCGAGGGGCTTTCGCGCGATCTGCTTGCCGCGCTGAATATGACCCAGCATTTTGACGCTGTTCTGGGCAGTGACAGCCTCAGCGTGCGCAAACCCGACCCTTTGCACCTGCTTGAAACCATTCGCCAGGCCGGTGGCGATCCGGCCCGCGCAGTCATGATCGGCGATAGCGCAACAGACATTGATACGGCGAAAGCCGCCAATATCCCCGTGGTGGCGGTCAGTTTTGGCTATACGCTGACGCCCGTGCATGAATTGGGCGCGGACCTGGTTATCGACAGGTTCGAGGCCCTGACCGAGGTGCTTCCCCGCCTGTTACAGCTTGACCCAAAGGGGCAAAGCGCCCTATAGCATGCGCCGGTAGGGGCGATTAGCTCAGTTGGTAGAGCACTGTGTTCACATCGCAGGGGTCGCATGTTCGAGTCATGCATCGCCCACCACCCGTTTCGCCCGCGCCCTTGGCGCGGCCTTGCGAAACGGAGTGTCCCTCGAAGCCTTGGCGTAGAGGGACTTGTGCCGCTTGACAGAGCTTGCCGCAGCACGGGGCCAGTCCATGACCTACGAAAAATTCAATGCCTTCTGCGGCTCTATTCACGCTACGACTTATGTCATGCAATGGGGCGGCGCGCATGTCTGGAAAGTCGGCGGCAAGGTCTTCGCCATTGGCGGCTGGGATAGTGGCGAAGCCGCGATCACCTTCAAGACATCAGATATTGCCTTTGAAATGCTCAAACAGCAGCCGGGTCTGCGCCCCGCGCCCTATCTGGCGTCGCGCGGCATGAAATGGATCCAGCATTACGCCAAACCTGGGCTTTCGGACCGTGATCTGAAAGATTATCTGCGTCAGTCCCACAAGATAGTCTCTTTAGGCCTGCCGAAGAAGAAACAGAAGGAACTGGGCATCGGATAAGCCTGTCCATGCATTTTGTGATATAGACGGCATTGCCAGTGCCCCCCTCAATGGCTATCGTATGGCAGTCCTAACTCTGATCATGGATTCAAATTTATGTCCCAAGCCAAACTTTCCCCGCGCAGCCTTGTCACCTATCCGATCATTGACGCCGATCAGCATTATTATGAGCCGGATGATTGCTTCACCCGCCATATTGATCCCAAATTCCGTGACAGAGCGGTGCACATTGTGCGCGGCCAAAGCAAATATGCTCAGGTCTTTATCGGCAATGAGCGGTTGAAATTTTTCACCACGCCGCCTGGCGAACATGCCGGCCAGCCTGGCTCGTTCAAGGCCTTTCTGGAGAACCGGGCGGGCCCGCACGCATTGGCCAGCGGCAAGACCATTCCCTGTTCAGAATTTCCCGAAAGTATGCAGCGCGACGTGCGGATGAAATGGCTGCGCGAACAGAATGTGCAGGCGACGCTGATGTTCCCCAGCCTTGCGGTCGGGGTGGAGCATGAATTGCGTAAATTCGGACCGGAAGCGGTTTTCGCCAATGCCTCCGCCTTCAACAAATGGATCGCGGATGACTGGGGATGGAACTATCAGGATACCATTGTCAGCGCCGCCTGCCTCTCGCTTGCCGACATTGATATGGCGGTCGCGGAACTGGAACGGGTTCTGCGCGAAGGCGCGCGGATTGTAAATCTTCTGCCAGGCCCGGTGATGGGACGTTCGCCCGCCGATCCGCATTTCGATCCATTCTGGGCGCGCTGTGAAGAGGCCGGGGTTCCGGTCGCATTCCATCTGGGCAATGCCGGCATGGAGGAAACCTATTCCACCCTTTGGGGCGAGAAGCCGCATCCGCAGCATCACCGGGTGTCACCATTCCAGCGGGTGACAAGTTTTATTGAACGCCCCATTGCCGACACGATTGCGGCGCTGATCCTGCATAATCTGTTTGGACGATTCCGCAAATTGCAGGTGCTTTCCATCGAGAATGGTTCGGGCTGGGTAGGCCCCCTCTTGAAAAAAATGGAAAGCTCCGCCCGGTGGAGCGAAGCACGCGATTTCACCTTCGGCCCGATCCACGACAGGCCCGCGGCCATATTCAAGCAGCATATCAGCGTTTCGCCATTCCCCGAGGACGATCTGAACGATCTCGTCGCCAGCATTGGCCCTTCGCGCGTCTTGTGCGGATCCGACTGGCCGCATCCCGAAGCGATGGCAACCCCGATAGAATTCGCCGATGGATTGCCGGATTTGAAGGCGGCGGAGCTGCGCCAGGTGATGCGCGGTAACACCGCCAAACTGCTCGGCATAAAGGATACCGTTGCCGCCTGATCAGGTGCAATTTATTGACAGGTTGCGCGCAAGAAGGTGGATTCCCTCCCCCTGCAAGGGGGAGGGTCAGGGAGGGGGTCAATGCTGCGGTAAATTATATAAGGCCTTGCTTTGGGCAGTTGCTGCTGGACCCCCACCCAGCCTCCCCCTTTCAGGGGGAGGAGGAGATAGATGACGAACGTGTGAACAACATATCGAGACGTTACAACTAGAATAATAAAAACAAGGAGAGCGCCGGATGAGCTATGACGCGCCCTATAAGGGCATCAAGGTCGTTGACATGAGTCAGGCCATCGCGGGCCCCTATGCGGCGGGCATATTGGCGCGGCACGGCGCGGATGTGATCAAGGTGGAACCAGGACGCGGCGACTGGGCGCGCGGCATTGGCAAGGCCTATGGCGGCCACACGCTGATTTCGGCGCTGGTCAATCTCGGCAAACGCAGCATCAGCCTTGAGTTAAAAACCGATGGCGGGCGCGAAGTGTTGCGCCGCCTGCTGAAAGACGCGGATATTTTTATCGAAAGCTTCCGCCCCGGCGTCACCACACGGCTGGGCTTTGGCTATGAAGCGGTGCGCGCCATCAATCCGCGCATCATTTACCTGTCGGTTTCCGGTTTCGGGCAAAGCGGCCCGTTCGCCGAACGTCCGGGTACGGATGGCGTGTTGCAGGCCTTTTCCGGTTTTGTCGCCGACAATCGGGGACAGGATGGAAAACCGCACCGCTCCAATGTTCTGCTGATGGATATGTCGGCAGCGCTGTATAATGTGCAGGCGATACAGGCCGCATTATGGGCGCGGCAAAGCCAAAAAGAGGGCCGCTATCTGGATAACAGCCTGCTGGAAACCGCCGCCGCATTTCAAAATATCAATATCGCCGCCAAGGCGCTGGATACAGGCGAAAAGGCGCAGCCGCTGGTTTATCCCTATGGCGTGTTCGCCACGCGCGACGGGCTGGTTTCCGTTGGCACGGTGTTTGAGCGCGAATATAAGCCGTTCATGGAAATGCTGAACCTGCCCGAACTCGCCAATGATCCGCGGCTGCAATCCACCGCCGGTCGGTTTGCCAACCGCGAATTGATCGACGAGCCAATCCGCACAGCCATTGCGAAACTGACCACCGATGAATTTTGCAACGCGCTAACCAAATTGCGTATGCTGCATGAGCGCATCAACAGCTATAGTGAATTTATGCATCACGAACAGACCAAACAGATGAACGCGCTGCTATGGCATGATTATCCCGGTATCGGGCCTATCCCGATTGCCAATATTCCCGGCGCGGCGCGCCTGGGCGGGGATGCGCAATTGCTGCACTCGCCGCTGCTGGGTGAACATACGGCTGAAATTCTGGGCCAGCATGGCTATAGCGCCGCAGAAATTGCCGCACTGGAAAAAACGGGCGCCATCAACGCGCATCTGGCCGCCGCATGACGCAAGCCGCGCCAAAAATCAGGCTGCACAATGTCATCAAGACATTCGGTGATAACCGGGTGCTCGATGGCCTGTCGCTGGAATTACAGGCGGGGCACAATCTGGCGCTGATCGGCAGTGCGGCATCGGGCAAGACGGTGCTGCTGAAATGCATTCTTGGTCTGCATGCGATTGATGGCGGCAGTATTGCAATTGATGGGCAGGAAATATCCGGACTGGACAATGGCGCGCGGGAAAAAATTCTCGACCGGTTCGGTGTCGTGTTTCAACGATCCGCTTTGTTCGATAGTCTGCCGGTATGGCAAAATATTGCGTTCAAGCGGATCACCACAGGCGGCGCCAAACGCAAGGAGGCACGCGAGGCCGCGATCCTCAAACTGCAACAGGTCGGCATGAAACCGGAAACCGCTGATTTGTTTCCCGCCAGCCTTTCAGGCGGCATGCAAAAGCGCGTGGCGCTGGCGCGCGCCATCATGGAACAGCCGGACATTTTGCTGCTGGACGATCCAACTGCGGGCCTTGATCCAATCCTGACCCGGGTTATCAATGAATTGATCGCAAGACTGGCGGATGAGACCGGCGCGACAGTGCTTTCCGTCACCAGCGATATGGAGGCTATGCGCCGCGATTACACCCGCGCTGCCATGCTGCATGACGGGCGCATCATCTGGCAGGGTGCGACCGATGGTATTGATGATGCAGGCAATCCTTATCTTGATCAGCTTGTGAACGGCCGCCCGGAAGGGCCGATTAAAATGCGTCAGCGCAAACGCGCCGCCTGAGGATATGGGAAAAAGTCATATGGAAAAAATGTATTACGAAGAGCATGACGGCAACGGGCCCCATCTGCTGCTGGTGCACGGCATGCTGTCCGGGCGCGCGCAATGGGCGCGCAATCTGGCTGCGCTTTCCAAAAAAACCCGTCCCGTAGTGCTTGAATTATGGGGACACGGGCGCTCTCCCAGCCCCGGCGACCCAGCCCTTTATGAACCCGAAGCCATAGCTGCCCAATTGGAAGAGGTGCGCCGTAAACTTGGCGCGGAACAATGGTTCGTATGCGGACAATCTTTCGGCGCCACCGTCACCTTGCGTTATTCATTACTATACCCGGAGCGGGTGTATGGGCAGATTTTCACAAATTCCAGCTCCGCCCTCGCCACGCGCGAGAAAGCAAAGGAACTGTATGCCGACGTGCATAAACTTGCGGAAAACCTTTCCAAATATGGCCAGGAAGGTTTGAAGCGTATGCGCATTCACCCTATTCACGCCAAAAACCTTCCGCCCGGCGCGCAACAGGAATTGCTGGCCGATGCGGAACTGCTTAACCCCGCCGGCATTGCCAAATTGTTTCAGATCACCTCTCCCGCCGCATCGGTGGCGGAAATAGTGCATGATACGAAAGTGCCGACGCTGCTCGTGGCCGGCGAACAGGAAGAACGTTTCATCCCGCACCGGCGTTATGGCGAGGCAAATATTCCTGGCCTTGAGACGGTCGGGGTCGATGCCGGCCATGCCTGCAATATTGGCGCTTCCGATGCCTTCAATGCCGCCGTACTCGATTTCATACGGCGGCATAGCTAGGCATGGTGCCGGGACCGGTCAGCTGATGCTGTCGATCTGCATCCGCTGCACTGAGGCCTTGACCAGCGGCACCTCATTATCGGCCAGCGGTTTCATCCATTTCTTGCGTTTCAGCGCCGCCTCCAGATAGGGGGCGAGCGCCTCCTGTTTCTTCTTTTCACGTTCCGCGGCCTCAGCCTTGAATTCCGGCATGACCTCGGAGGCGAACAGTTCCAGAGATTCGCAAATATGTTCGTGTTTGTTGCGGCCCGCCTGTTGCATGAAAATCACCTGGTCAATCCCGGTATCCTGAAAAGCCCGAAGATGCACCTTCATATCGTCCGGCGTCCCGATGCCGGATTTGCGGTAACCCTGCTGTTTCGACTCTCTGATGATCTGTTCCGTGCGGTCGCCGCGTTGTTTCAGATATTCACCCCACAGATTAGTGCGGCCGGGCACGGTGTCATGCGCGACAAGCGCGTTCATCGCATAGGAAAAAAATTCAAATCCCTCATGCCCGCGCCGGATCGCTTCGGCACGGTCCTGGTGCAGCGAGAAATTCGAGACGATGGCGATATTAGGGTTCACAAAATGGCCGATCGGAACGCACTCCTCGGACTTGATGATGCCATAATAGATTTCCGACCAGGTCCGCGCTTCCTCCGGATTTATGAATGAGAAGGACAGCGCGCCAAGCCCATTGCGCGCCGCGACTTTGATCGTGTCACGGTTGGTGCAGGCCATCCACATCGGCGGGTGGGGTTTCTGAAAGGGTTTCGGCACCACATTGCGGCAGGGCATGGAGAAATATTTGCCCTCAAAGCCGGGATAGGGTTCCAGCACCAGCATATTGGCGACCTGTTCTGCCGCTTCCAGCGCCATGGCGCGCTTTTCCTTGGCCGGAATGTTGAAACCGCCCAGTTCCAGCCTTGTCGCCCCCTCGCCAATGCCAAAATCGAGACGTCCATTGGAAAGCAGATCAAGGCTGGCAATCCCTTCCGCCGTGCGCGCAGGATGGTTGTAATTCGGGATCACCTGACGGATGCCATGGCCAACGCGGATATTTTTTGTCCGCGCCGCAGCAAAGGATAGAAAGACTTCGGGGGACGAGGCGTGGGAATATTCATCAAGAAAATGATGTTCCACTTCCCAGGCATAGTCAAAACCCAGCCTGTCAGCCAGAACCACCTGATCCAGTGCTTCGTGGAACAATCTGTGCTCATCCCCCTCGTTCCAGGGTCTGGGCAATTGCAACTCGTAAAACACACCGAACTTCATGGCTTATCCTCCCTATTGGTATAATTTCTTGCGGGTAAGATTGAACCCGGCGCCACGGCCATGTCAAACAGGTAAATGCAGCGTCACTTTACAATGCCTTGCGGAATGTCAGGTTATGGCGCGACGCGCCCTGCTTCAACTTTACCACACCATGAAAAAACAGGCGGGAGGGGCCGCCCCATACCGCCACATCCCCATGATGGAGAAGTATCCGGCGCGGCCTGTCTTTTCGTGACATGCCGCCGAACAGAAAAGTCGCAGTGCTTCCCAGCGAGACGGAGACGATGGGGGCGCCGAAATCGCGTTCGTTCCTGTCCTGATGCAAAGAGACGCCCGTTCCTGCTGTGTAATGGTTTATCAGGCACGCATCGGGAAAAAAACTGGCATATCCGGCTGCGGCTGCCGCACTTTGCGCAAGGCTTACAAAACATTGCGGCAGCTGCGGCCAGGGAAGGCCGGATTCCGGGTCAATGGGGGCGTAGCGATAGCCCTTGCGGTCACTGACCCAGCCCACATCACCGCAATTTGTGATGGCGACCGACATGCGGCGGCCGCCCGGCACGATCATGTGGCGGAACGGCGCCTGAACGGCAACTTTCTGCGCCGCCGCGAGCAACGCGACACTGTCTTCAAGCGCAAACCCGCGTAGTATGAACGCCCCTTCGGCGAGTAATTCCCGCGCCCCCATCTGGTCAGCGCCGTCATCAAACAGATCACGCATCTGCTTCGCGTTGCAGCAATTTGCGTTTGCGCGCGATGCCCCAGTAATAGCCGGACAGATCGCCGTTTTTACGCACCACGCGGTGACAGGGAATGGCGACGCCGATATTGTTGGCCGCGCAGGCGCCGGCCACCGCCCGAACCGCATTGGGCGCGCCCAGACGTTCGGCAATGTCGCTGTAACTGACGGTTTTACCGGCAGGAATTTCGCGTAACGCCTGCCATACCCGTTGCTGAAACGCGGTGCCGCGAATATCCAGCGGCAGGTCGAGCCCGCTAGCGGGTTGCTCGATAAAGCCGAGCACAAGCGCCACCAGATTTTCAAAACCGCTGTCGCCGCCGGCCAGTTCCGCCTTTGGAAAACGGTCCTGTAATTCGCGCAACAGGGCATCCGGATCATCGCCGAGCAGAATGGCGCACACACCCTTGTCCGTGCTGGCGACCAGAAACGATCCGAGGAAACATTCCCCCAGCGCAAAACGGATAAGGTTGTTTTTGCCGCCATCGCGGTAATCGGTAGGGGTCATGCCCAGAATCCCGTTGGAATTTGCGTAAAACCGGCCGCTGGAATTATAGCCAGCGTCATAGATCGCCCCGGTCACGGAATCGCTTTGTTTAAGTTGCGTCTGCACTTTGTTAATACGGCGGGTATCCATATAGGCTTTTGGGGTAACTCCGGTCACCGATTTGAAGATACGGTGGAAGTGATAACGGCTGAGCCCCACCCCTGCCGCCAGTTCGCCCAGATGCGGCGACACATCCGCCGATTCGATCAACCGGCAGGCGGCGATCACCTTGACGCGATGCTCTTCGGCCAGCGAAGGCTGATCGGGCTTGCAGCGTTTACAGGGGCGGAAGCCGGCGCGTTCGGCGTCTTCGCATGTGGCGTGGAATCTGACATTTTCGCGCCGCGCCAGCCGCGCCGCACAGGACGGGCGGCAATAGACGCCGGTGGTTTTCACTGAATAAAAAAACCGGCCATCGGCGGCATGATCGCGCGCCATCACAGTGCGCCAAAGCGTGTCGTCATCCTGGGTTGAGAGTTGCATGGCTGTGATCCCTGTCTGATACATTACAGATCACTTTGTAACTCTTGCGGTTTGGACCGGCACTCCGTCTGTTGCTGTTGAATTGGGCGCGCCCCTCCCCCAACCCTCTCCCGCACCAGGCTACGCCAAGGCTGCGCCTGGCAAGGAGGGAGAGGGAGAGGAATGGGGATTGCCTAGGCCGCTGTAAACATCGGCATCGCACTGCCTTCGCCGGTGTCATAGAATTTGAGTTTAACCTTCTGGCCGATGGCCAGCTTGTCAAAATCGCATTCAACGATATTGGTCAGGATGGTCGGACCTTCTTCCAGGGTCACATAGGCGATGACATAGGGTTCTTTGCCCATGGTGACACTGTAGGTATAAATCACGCCATTGCCGGAACATTCCGAAAGCCCCGTCTTGTCGCTGAAACAGAACGGGCACAATGGACGCGGATAATAATATTTCTCGCCGCAATCATTGCATTTGCCGACATTCAGTTTGCCTTGCGCCGTTGCATCCCAGAACGCTTTGGTTTCAAAATTGACCTTGGGCGCGCGGATTTTTGATTTTGCTTTTGTTTCACTCATGAGTCTTGATTCCCTAGAATAAGTGTTGCACTTCCCATGCGCGCGCCCAGCAGGCCGCCGGTGCCATGCGCCAATGCAATATCGCAATTGGGGACCTGAACCTTTGGATGCGCTTCGCCACGGACTTGCCGGACCGCTTCCAGAACCTTGGTCATACCGCCGCGATTGCCCGGATGATTGCTGCACAATCCGCCGCCATCGGTGTTGAAGGGCAGCTTGCCAACGCCCGAAATCAGATTGCCGTCGGACACGAACTTACCGCCCTTGCCCTTTTCGCAAAAGCCCAGATCTTCCAGGGTTTCCAGCACGGTGATGGTGAAGCTGTCATAGATCGAGGCGTATTTGATGTCTTTTTGCGTGACGCCGGCTTCTTCAAACGCCTTGGGTCCGGACCAGCGCGCGCCGGAATAGGTCAGATCGACTTTGCCGCCCATCAGATGCTTGGGCGCTTCGCCCGCGCCCAGAATTTTCACGGCGGGACGTTTCAGCTTTTTCATGATCTCGGGCGCCACAACAATAACGGCGCCGCCGCCATCGGTGATAACGCAGCAATCATAACGATGCAGCGGAGACGCCACCATCGGCGAATTGACCACATCCCCAACCGTCACCACTTCGCGGCGCAAGGCATGTTCATTATATTGGGCATGGTGCGAGGCCGCGACCTTGATCCAGGCCAGCTGTTCGCTGGTCGTGCCATATTCATACATATGCCGCTGGGCGCACATGGCATACATATTGACGATTGTCGGACGAAAAGGCTGCTCAAATCCCGATGCGGACGGGGTTTCGCCCCCCATGCGGAACATCATGCCTTCCTTGGCGTCTGCTGCCGGGCGGCCCGCCAGGGTGATCAGCGCCACCTTGCAATGGCCCGTGGCTATTGCCTGCGCCGCATGATTGACATGCAGTACATAGGATGAGCCGCCGGTTTCCGTGCTGTCGATCTGGCGCACATTGTTAAGGCCCATATATTCGACCATATCAATGCCGCCCATGCCTGGGGCGTCGCCGGCGCAATAATAGGCGTCGATATCATCTTTGCTCAGTCCGGCATCCGCCAGCGCGCCCTTTGCCAGTTCCGCATGCAGTTGCGGCAGTGTTTTACCCAGCGCCAACCGCGTTGGGTGTTCATATATCCCCGCGATATAGGCTTTTCCCTTGATTGTCATCCAAGGCTCCCTTTTTGATGTTGTGAATGCAGATATCTGTCAGCACTTTATGGCGCATATCGCCGCCAAGAGTCCATGCTGCTTTAGCAATATTCAAATCATGTCAGATATCAGGAAGGGCTGACATTCAGGGTAAAACCAGCAATTTAACTCAATTTTTTAGTTAAAACCTGCTGGCCGCCATAATATTAGAACCATTCAAAACTCATGCCGCCCCCAAAATACGCAGTTGAATCTAATATGGGTGAACAAGTCCAGGTTTTACCAATTAGTAATATTACGGAATTATGGTGGCATCACTCAACCAAGGGTCCAGAAGATCAAGTAACAGGATCCATATTGGCTGAGGGGGGGGGACAATCGTTAATTCGCTAGACAAATCCCTTTAGTGGAAGCAACCAGAAGCCGGGGCCAAAAAACATGGTGAATCAGGATACAACCAGGAAAATTCAGGAAGTTTCTGGCAAAATCATCGAAAGGTCGAAATTGCTGAAGGATAAAATTCCGGCCAGGGAAATAATCCAGGGCATTCGCGCGACCAGCCATGTTTTGCTGACCAAATTTGCAGAGCTGCTTTCCAACAGTTCGGCGCTTTCCAGGCTCAGCATTCAGTCAAAACTGCTGGCGACTTATGTGATTGTCGGCGTTCTGACCCTCATCGCCTGCCTGATTTCGTTCAGCTCCTTCCGCCTGATTGACCAGACCTTCAAAAATGTAGCAGAGCGTGACATTGGCGGCATGACGGGCGCCTTTGATCTGACAGTCGCCACCAACCAGATTTCAGGCAATCTGCGCGCCCTGGCGGCTGCCAAGGATGATGCAACCCGCGTCAAGCTTCGCGACGAACTGACCGGCGAAATTGGAAGCCTTACGAAACTGATTGAAGCTTCTTCCAAACAAATGAAACAGCAAGATTTGGATAAATCCAAAGCCCTGGCCGGCGAACTGTCTAATCAGATCAAGACACTGGACATGCTGGTATCCGAAAATTTCAGCACCCGGCAGGAACTCGAAAAATCCGTAGAGCAGTCCCGTATTGTGCATGCGGCACTTCTTGAAAAAAGCCAGTATTTTGCCGACGCGGCTAATGACGCTGTTTTTGCTGTCATGGAGGAAATTTTTGCCGCCAACGCTGATAGCGGAGGAAATGCGGGCATTGCAGGGAATGACGCTGACGCAACCGGCGAAGCGGAAGAGTCGCTGGCTGCAAAAGGTGAGAATGACAAGGGAATAATTTTGCAGGACCAGATCAGCACCTTGCAGGGAATCTCTGATCTTGTCTCCAACGCCAATTTGGCTGTGGGTATTCTAGCCGAAAGCGCTGCACAAAGCGACGAAGCTGGCATTAAAAAGGTCAGTGAACGTTTCATTACCGCCATTGCAACCACCTCAAGCGGCCTGACGGCACTTTCCGAGGGCGCAACAAAGCAATCGAAGGAATGGAATGAGAAGCTGGTGGCTCTCAGATCAGATGTAACCAAACTGGCTGAATTGGGAGATTCCAAAAATGACATATTCGAGCAGGCCCTGCGGGCACTGAATGTTTCCACGAAAACCCGCGCCGCCCTGAATCAGGTTCAATCAGAGGCGCTGCAGCTGACCAACATCGCCAATGATCAGGTCGTCGCACGCCGCAAGGATGTGGATGCCGGTGTCGCCGGAGTGGAAAGTGATATTGCAAGCAGTGAAAACACGCTTATCATACTGGCTATTGCCACCATCGCCGCCGTTGCCTTTATCGCTTTCTATTATGTCGGACACAGTGTCACCCGGCCTTTGCGCGCCATGAACGGCGCCATGCGCACCCTGGCTGCCGGGGACTTGACGATTGAAATTCCGTTTCAGGATCGCCACGATGAAATTGGCGAAATGTCCGCTGCGGTACAGGTTTTCAAGGAAAATGCGCTTCAGATCGAGCGCGCAAAATTAGAACGCGATGAGGCGCGGACCCGCGCTGCCGAAGAAAAACGTCAGGCTATGGAAGCGCTTGCCGCGAGCTTCGAAGACTCCGTCGGACATATTGTCGAGGCAGTTTCGACCAGCGCGCTTGGCATGAAGCAAACTGCGGAACAAATGTCCAGCATTGCCGCCAATGCGCGTGACCGTAGCGATGCCGTCAGCCAGGCAGCATCAAGCGCCAGCGGCAATGTGGGAACCGTTGCCGCCGCTTCAGAGGAACTTACCTACTCCATCAGTGAAATCGAAAAGCAGATGTCAGCTTCCAACCTCGTCGCTCTCACAGCCGTCGAGCGCGCTGAGGCGACCAATGAAACCATGAAAGTGCTTTCTGAAACCGCCGGTAAAATTGGCCAGGTAGTCGAACTGATCAATCATATCGCCAAACAGACAAACCTGCTGGCGCTGAACGCAACGATCGAGGCGGCACGCGCAGGTGAAGCGGGCAAGGGCTTTGCTGTCGTAGCAAGCGAAGTGAAAAACCTGGCCAACCAAACCGCCCATGCCACCGAAGAAATTTCCAATCAGATCAACGCCATGCAGAATGTGTCGTCCGAAGCATTGGAAGCGATTGCGGTCATTCGTCAAACCATTGGGGAAATCAGCGAATCTGTCTCTTCCGTTGCCTCGGCCGTGCAACAGCAAAGCAGCGCCACGCAGAACATTTCCCAGAACACACAGGAAGCGTCCGCATCAACCCGCGAAGTTTCAACCAATATCGCTGCGGTACAGGCCGCCAATGACGAAACCAGCGAAGCAGCAAACGCCGTTGTCAGCGCCGCCGGCGATCTAAGCGCCGAGGCCGATAAGCTGCGCAATGAAGTAAACCGCTTCCTGGTCCAGGTTCGCGCAGCGTAAGTTAGAAGTCCTAACCCAAAGCCCGGACGGCGTGGATAAACATATCCACCTCGTCCGGTTTTGTATCGAAGGCCGTTACCAGACGAATGACGCCTTCATCGTCGCGCCCCCACACATGAAATCCAAATCCCTGTTCGCGTAATGCCCTGATCATCGCGGCCGGGATGCGCGCAAAAATTTCATTGGCTTGCACCATATGTAAAATTTCCACTGAAGATATCGCGTGCAAGCCCTCAGCAAGACGCTTTGCCTGGGCGTTGGCGTTGGCCGCTAGCTGAAGCCACAGGCCATTTTCCAGATAGGCTTCCAGTTGCACCGAAAGAAATCGCATCTTGGAAACCAGATGCCCTGCCCGTTTGCGCCGGAACACAAAATTTTCCGATAATGCCGGATTAAAAAACAGAACCGCTTCTGCGGCCAAGGCGCCATTTTTGGTCGCGCCGAATGAAAGCACGTCGATGCCCGCCCGCCAGGTTATGTCTGCGGGTGAACATTTCAGCGACGTAATTGCGTTGGCTATCCGCGCCCCATCCATATGCACATATAATTTATGCTGTCTGGCAATCGCTGCCAGCGCTGCAATTTCGTCGGGGCGATACACCGTGCCAGCTTCTGTAACCTGGGACAGGCTTAGCACCGCAGGCTGAGTCTGATGCTGATCGCCGGGGCTGGTGTCCCTGAGGCAGCGCGACAATATTTCCGGCGTCAGCTTCCCATGATCACCCGGCAGCAATTGCAGTTTGGCGCCAGAGGTGAAAAATTCCGGCGCGCCGCATTCATCCGTCGCGATATGCGACTCCTGATGACAGAAAATCGTGCCCCATGGCGGGGTCAACATGGCCAATGCCAACGCATTGGCGGCGGTCCCCGTCGCGACCGGGAAAACCAGTAAATCCGTTTCAAAACAGGCTGCGAAAAGCGGTTGCAGCCGCGCGGTAATGGCGTCCGCCCCATAGGATGGCGCCCTGCCCGCATTGGCCTTCATGATTGCCGCCATAATCTGGGGCGCGACAGGGGCCTGATTATCGCTGGTAAAGTTGGCGCTCATGCTGTTGTTTCCACTATTTGCAGCCGGACAGGGACAAAGCCGGCTTCCTCACGCAGATAGGCGCGTGTTTCTATTCGTTCAATATCAACCGCGCTGATCACCCAGATCATTCCTGTCTGCCAGGCTGCTTCCAAATCTATCTGCGACGGTTCGGCCTTGCCAGTGGGATGCGAATGATACACGCCTATCATGCGCGGGCCGCCTGCCCTGGCCGCCTTCTGTGTGCTTAGCAAAAGCGCCGGATCGATCTCAAACCTGTCACACAGGCCGGGGGGCGCGACATTATTGCTTTGCTTAATCCCTGACACCTGCCAGCCATCATCCGTCCGGACGCCCAGCATTATTCCGCAGCTTTCGCGCGATAAGCCGGACCTTGCATGCGCCTCGATGCGGCTTACATCCGTCCGGTTAATCCGAAGGCTGCGCCCGGTCATTGCGGCGCCTGCGCCGGATCAATAGTCGCAATCACTTTGCCGCTTGCCATATCCAGAATGATGATTTTCTGGCTTTCGCCGCGCTCCACCAGCAAGACCAGCCGCCCGCCATCCACCTGCATGTGCATCACTTTGCCTGCCATTTCCGGCGGGAGGGCAATGTGTTGCGCGGCCTTTGCGTCATAATGATCGGCGATACGGCCCGCCTGACGCACCATCCCTATCACCAGCGCGATCGTGCCAATGACAAGCAGAACGCCCATAATGATTACAGCAGACTTGAGCCCGCGATAATTTTGCGTCACAGCTTGGTTCATGAACACTCCTATCAATGAAGCCGCCATCACGCTTACCGTCAGCGGGACAGAGGGTGGTACGCGGCTGGACAAATGGCTTAGCACCCATATCTCCGAACTCAGCCGGTCCCGCTTGCAGGCGCTATTGGCGGCCGGCCGGGTTCAACGGCTTGGGCGGACGATAGACGACGCCTCCTACCGGGTCAAACCCGGCGATATATTTTATATCAGTATCCCCCCCGTGGCCGATGCCATACCGGAAGCTGAGGACATCCCGCTAAGCGTCGTTTACGAAGATCGCGAACTTATTGTCATTGACAAGCCTGCCGGGCTGGTGGTGCATCCGGCCGCCGGCAATTGGCGGGGCACCCTGGTGCACGCCCTGCTGGCACATTGCGGCGACAGTCTTTCCGGCATTGGCGGGGTGCGCCGCCCCGGCATTGTGCACCGGCTGGACAAGCAGACCAGCGGCCTGCTGGTCGCCGCCAAAACTGACCGGGCGCATGCCAGTCTGGCCGCGCAATTCGCCGCCCATACGGTAATGCGCAGCTATCTGGCCTTTGTCTGGGGCGCCCCACACCCGGCCCGGGGCCGTATTGTCACCCGGATCGGACGCAGCCCCGCCAACCGGCAAAAAATGGCGGTGCGGCCGCATGGCGGACGCGAGGCGATTACCAATTACGAGATTTTGCAGCATTTTGGTGATGCGCAACACCCCATTATCAGCCTGCTGCGCTGCCGTCTGGAGACCGGGCGCACCCACCAGATTCGGGTGCATATGGCGCATATTGGCCATCCTATCGTCGGCGATCCGGTTTATGGCGGCGGACGCCGCATGGCAAAGGGGTTGCCGGAAGAGGTTTTGCAGGCCATCGCAGCGCTGGGACGGCAGGCCCTGCACGCCACAAGTCTGGGTTTCATTCACCCCGTCACAGACGAATTAATTAGTCACGACAGCCCCTTACCAGCGGATATGGCGGCACTGGCGAATAGTTTGGAACGGATGTAAAGTTAACGCCAGCCCTTATAAATGGATGGTAAACTCCTTATATTGAGGTGGCTTCAATGTGTAGCCAGGACGCGGGATATAGGCCTGGAAGTTTTTTTGTGTCTAGAGAGTGGGAATGTCCGAAATAACTGAAAAAAAGACTCTGCCAGTACTGACCCCGGATGGCGGGCTTTCACGCTATTTGCAGGAGATCCGGCAATTCCCGGTACTGGACCCGGAAGAGGAATATATGCTGGCCAAGCGCTGGCGCGAGCATGAAGATAGCGAAGCCGCGCATAAAATGGTGACCAGCCATTTGCGCTTGGTCGCCAAAATGGCCATGGGCTATCGCGGCTATGGCCTGCCGATCGGCGAGGTGATTTCCGAGGGCAATGTCGGCCTGATGCAGGCGGTTAAGCGCTTTGAACCGGAAAAAGGTTTCCGTCTTTCCACCTATGCCATGTGGTGGATACGCGCTGCCATTCAGGAATATATTTTGCGCTCCTGGAGCCTGGTGAAAATCGGCACCACGGCAGCGCAGAAAAAGCTGTTCTTCAATTTGCGCCGGGTGAAAACCCAGATTCAGGCGCTTGATGAAGGTGACATGACCTCCGAACAGGTTGCGCTGATCGCGAAGAAACTGAGCGTGCCGGAACAGGAAGTCACCAATATGAACCAGCGCCTGTCCGGACAGAGCATTTCGCTGAATGCGCCGCTTAGCCTGGATGCGGATGGCGAATGGCAGGATTGGCTGGTGGATGACAAGCCAAATCAGGAAACAGAGCTGGGCGAGAGCGAAGAGTTCAAAATCCGCCATGCACTGCTGCTGGAAGGGCTGAAACATCTGACCGACCGGGAAAAGGAAATTCTGACCGCCCGCAGACTGCGTGACGAGCCGGCGACACTTGAGGATTTAAGCCAGGAATATAATATCAGCCGCGAAAGGGTGCGCCAGATTGAGGTGCGCGCATTCGAAAAACTGCAACGCGCCATGCGCCGCGCGGCCAGGGAGACGGTCCGGAAATAATACCGGCAGGCGCAGCCCCGCCTGACCCTGTTGGCATCTCCCCGGTGGCGTCAAATTTTAATACCGTGCCCGGAAAATGCCTCGGTTACTTGACCCCGCATGCAGCCTTCCTTAAAAGAAAGCCTCAATATGTTGCGCTTCAGACATAGACCCGAACCCCAATCATGGCGGGGGTGACAGAGCTTGTCCTCAGGCCGGCAGGAGACCGGTCCCTGGGGGAGCCGGGTGATTTTCTCAGATCAGGATTTCTTCGTCAAACCAACCATTACGGGTTTAAAACATGTCCTACCGCACACTTGATGATCTGAATGTTACCGGCAAACGTGTCATCGTTCGTGTCGATATCAATGTGCCGATCAAGGACGGCAAGGTTACGGACGCCACGCGCATTGACCGGGTTGTGCCCACCATTCAGGAACTGGCCGGTAAAGGTGCGCGGGTTATTCTGCTGGCGCATTTTGGGCGGCCCAAGGGGAAGATCGTCAGCGATATGTCGCTGGCGCCGGTGGCGGAGCCATTATCAAAAGCACTGGGGCGGCAGGTGCTGTTTGCGGCTGACTGTATCGGTCAGGTCGCGCAGGCCGCCATTCAATCGCTGCATGATGGCGAGATCGTGCTGCTGGAAAATACGCGCTTTCACGCGGGCGAAGAAAGCAATGACAAGGATTTCGCCAACAATCTGGCGGAGCTTGGCGAGATCTATGTCAATGACGCCTTTTCGGCGGCGCACCGGGCACATGCCTCGACGGAGGGCATCGCGCATCTGCTGCCCTCGGTTGCAGGGCGGGGAATGCAGGCAGAGCTTGATGCATTAGGCAAGGCGCTGGGCAAACCCGCACGCCCGCTGGTCGCGGTTGTAGGCGGCGCGAAGATTTCTTCCAAGCTCGACCTGCTGGGTAATCTTGTTCAGAACGCCGACTGCCTGATCATTGGCGGCGGCATGGCCAACACTTTTCTGGCCGCGCAGGGCAAGCCCGTCGGCGCATCGCTATGTGAACATGATCTGGGCGAAACCGCGCGCGCTATTCTGACGAAGGCCAAAGCCGCCAACTGCGAGGTGGTGCTGCCGCATCATGTCGTTGTGGCGAAAGAATTCAAGGCGAACACACAGTCGAAAACCGTTTCCATCGACGCCGTCGCTGCTGATGATATGATTCTGGATGTGGCGCCGGAATCGGTCAAAGAAATTATCGCCCGCTTTGAGAAAGCCAGAACCCTTGTCTGGAACGGCCCATTGGGCGCGTTTGAAATTTCCCCCTTTGATGCAGGCACCAAAGCCGCCGCGCTGGCCGCCGCAAAACTGACAAAATCGGGGCATCTATTGTCTGTTGCAGGCGGGGGCGATACAGTTGCAGCACTTAATCAGGCCGGGGCCGCAGATGATTTCAGTTATGTTTCAACAGCTGGCGGCGCGTTCCTGGAATGGCTTGAGGGCAAGCAATTGCCGGGCGTCAAGGCGCTGGAGACCGCATAATTCAACTTAACGACAGGAGGATATACAATGGATTTGATCGCATTAAATAAAGTGGCCAACAAAATGGTCGAAACCGGCAAGGGCATTCTGGCCGCCGATGAAAGCAGCGGCACCATTAAAAAGCGCTTTGATCAGATCAAACTGGAATCGACCGAAACCGCGCGCCGCGATTACCGCGAAATGTTGTTCCGTTCCGAAGGCATGAAACATATTAGCGGCGTCATTCTGTATGATGAAACCATCTGGCAAAAAGCCGCCGACGGCACGCCGCTGGTCAAGCTGATTGAGAATTCAGGCGCGGTTCCCGGCATCAAAGTGGATGAAGGCACGGAAATAATCGCAGGAACCGCAGGCGAGCTGATCACCAAGGGGCTGGATAATCTTTCAAACCGCCTGCCAAAATATTATGAGGCCGGTGCACGCTTCGCAAAATGGCGCGCAGTGATCGATCCGGTTGCCGGACGCTTTTCCCATACCGGCATTATGGCCAATGCGCATGCCCTGGCCCGTTATGCCAATCTTTGTCAGGCAAACAATATTGTCCCTATCGTGGAACCAGAAGTTCTGATGGATGGCGATAATGACATTGACGCCTGTTACACCGTCACCCAGTGGGTGCTGAAGGAAACCTTCCAGCAACTATATTTCATGAATGTGGCGCTGGAGGGCATTGTGCTGAAACCAAACATGATTGTGCCCGGCAAGAAAAGTGCAAAAAAAGCCGGTATTGCGGAAATCGCCGAAAAAACCGTCAAATGCCTGAAAGATTGCGTGCCGTCTGCTGTGCCCGGCATCGCATTCCTGTCGGGCGGGCAGTCGGACGAGGAAGCCACCGCCAATCTCAGCGCCATGAATGCGCTGGGCGGATTGCCGTGGAATCTGACCTTCTCCTATGGCCGCGCCTTGCAGCATCCAGCGATCATGGCCTGGGCCGGTAAACCGGAAAATGTGAAACGGGCGCAAACCGTATTCACCCACCGCGCCAAAATGAACGGCCTTGCCACCAAGGGCACCTACAAGGCGGCGATGGAAAGCGAACTGGCGGCGTGATTTCCACTTTCTGTTTCGCACTTCGTGTCACCCCGATTCATTCCGGGGTGGCAGATTGAGCTCCAGGTTCACCCTCTGATGTCAACAACTGCCGATCCCGTCATCTGCCGCCTGTATCTGATCACACCGCCGCAAATTGTACTGGCGCAGTTTGCCGATGATCTGGCGCGCGCACTTGATGGCGGAGATGTGGCCTGTGTGCAATTGCGGCTTAAACATTGCCCGGATGATGAGATCAAACGCGCAACAGAAAGGCTGATGCCGATCGTGCACCGGCATAATGCGGCATTCATCCTCAATGACCGGCCTGATCTTGCCAAATCCGCGGGCGCGGACGGCGTGCATATCGGCCAGCAGGATATGCGCCTTGCCGAGGCGCGCCAATTGCTCGGTCCCGATAAAACCATCGGCGTCACCTGTCATGATTCCCGCCACCTGGCGATGGAGGCGGCGGAGGCGGGCGCAGACTATGTGGCCTTCGGCGCATTCTTTCCCACCATCACCAAGGATGTGGAAACCCACGCCGCGCCCGAACTATTAACCTGGTGGCAGGAAACATTCCTGATCCCCTGTGTCGCCATTGGCGGCATTCAGATTGAAAATTGCGGTCTGCTGGCGCAGGCCGGCGCGGATTTTGTTGCCGTCGCCAATGGTGTGTGGGGACATCCGGACGGCCCCAAGGCAGCCGTGGCCGCCATTAACCGCAGGATTGCCAGCAACCGCATGGCCTGACATCCGGCGACATGCCCGCTTCCCGCCCGCAGCCGCGCAACAACCAGCCCGGTATTATTGCGGCGGCATGCCCAGGATTTTTCGCGCCTCTGCCGGCGTGGCCACGCCGCGCCCATGTTTGCGGGCGATATCCGCAAATTGCGCGATCACTTCTGAATTGGCAGGCGCACCTAATTCCGTATACGGATAATCGCCGAGGCCGACGGCGACATGACCGCCTGCCCCGATGATTTTATCGGCCAAAGTCAACAGATTGCCGCCATAATTATACACGGTCCACACGAACTTGATGTTGGCGGGCATCACCCCCAGAAAGGCGTCGAGGCCTGCGGGCGTGCCGGGATGGCCTGCCAGTATCTGATCGCCGGTCAGGGTCAGGCCAACATAGATCGGCTCATCCAGCAGTTCCATTTCATGGAACGCGATGATCTGGCGCAAATAGGAAATGTTCCACGCCACCGCGCAGGGTTTCAGCCCGGCGGCACGGATTTCCCTGGCGAAATAGATCAATGTCTCCGTACTATTGAGATACATCTGATCCTGGGTGATATATTTGCGCGCCACCGGATCATAGACGTCGATATTGGTGCTGCCCATATCCATCGGCGCGAAATCGGGCCGGGTGCGCTTGTCGCGGGCCATCTCCAGCACATGCGCCAGGCGCCCTTCTTTTGTCGCCGCCAATGTATTGGCCCCCAGTGTGGGATGCACCAGCAGATCGCAGACCTCATGCACGCGGGCGATGGTTTCGGCATAGCGCGCCGCATCATGGCACGGTGCGCCATTTTCCTCGCGCGCATGAAAATGCACGATGCTGGCGCCCGCATCGCGGCAGGCTGCGGCATCGCGGGCAATTTCTTCGGACGACCAAGGCACATGCGGATTGCGCTTGCGCATGGCATATTCATTGACCCGCGCCTCAATGATCAATTTTTCCATTTGTAACGCCTATCCCTGCCAGAAAATGGCGGCGGCCAGACGCTACAGCGCCCAGCCGCCGGAATATCACCCAAAACTGCGGACGAATTTACCGATGCCGTCAATCGCCTTGGTGGCTTCCGGCAGATAGGGGGCAAACAGGTGCCAGACATGCGGCATATGCGGCCATACCTCGCATTTTGATTTAACCCCCGCGGCCAGGGCCTTTTCGTGGCAGCGGGTGCTGTCATCCAGCAACGTCTCCGCATCGCCGACATGGAACAGCAAGGGCGGCAGACCCTTGAAATTGCCGTAAAAGGGCGAGGCCAGCGGGACATCCTTGGCTTTCTTGCCATTCAGATACATGGCGGCAAGCGGGCCCACCCCCTCCCCGCCTGCGATCGGATCAATCTTGGCGCGGGTCTTCATGGATGCTCCGGTGCCTTCCAGATCCGTCCAGGCGGAAATCGGAATAGCCGCATTGGGCAATGGCTGTTTCGCATCACGCAGCGCCATGCAGGTGGCCAGTGTCAGACCGCCGCCCGCACTGTCGCCCGAAATAAAGGTGCGGCGCGCCGGGGTTTTGCTGAAGGGGCCATTGGCCAGCATATATTTGAAAACTTTCACCGCGTCTTCCACCTGTGCGGGAAAGGGATGTTCCGGCATCAGGCGGTAATCAACCGCCAGCACAGCGCAACCCGTCGCCTTGGCCAGACGCGAGCATAACGCGCTATGCGAATACAACCCGCCAGCCATATAACCGCCGCCATGCAGATACATCAGACGGCGCCCCGTATCCGTATCATTGTTGGTGTGCCAGGCGCAGGGCACGCCATCCACGGTGAGCCGGTTCATGCTGCCGGAAAGCTTCATGGTATCTTCGCTGATTTTTGCGTAATCGTCGAAGCTCTGGCGCAGTCCCTTGACGGGATCCCCGCCCATCATCGCGCCGCGCATGATTTTGCGAATATGATCATAAACCGCCAGTGTCGCCGCAGAGGGTTTTGTGCCTTTTGCAGCGGGTTTCGCAGCGGCGGGCTTCTTGACAGCCGTTTTTGGGGCCGGCTTTTTAGTGGCGGCGGATGCGGGTTTTTTTACGGGTTTCGCCGCCGGTTTTGCGGCGGCTTTTTTGACCGGTTTGGCGGATGCCTTTGGCGCAGCTTTTTTGACGGGTTTTTTAACAGGTTTAACGGCGGCTTTCGGGGCTGCCTTTTTTACGGTGGTTTTCACGGCTTTCGCGGCAGGTTTTTTGGCGCTTTTCACGGCAGCTTTCGCCGCCGGTTTTTTAACGGCCTTTACTGCTTTTTTGGCAGCGGGTTTTTTGGCTGCTTTCTTGATAACCGCCTTTTTGGCAGGTTTTGCTGCTGCTTTTTTTGTAGGGTTTTTTGCGGCCATGAATATTCTCCCCTGCTTGATCAGTCATAAGTTCTTCGCACTGGCGCGATCGCCCAAAAGCAGTGTAAGCGGAAATCTATCCGTCTCACAATATAAGACTATCTGTTTTCCGCCTTTTGTATGCCGCGCGGGTCTACACGATCATTGACAAAAAAAGGCTTGCCGTCCGGTCCAATATAGAGACGTCTTTGTTCTTCAAGATTGAAGGGGCGCGAACCCAGCCGCCCGAACACCGCAATCTGGCCGCCAGTTTCATCCACCGCGCGGTCACGATCCAGCCCTTTGGAAATTGCCGCCGCAGGCGCGCGGGTTTTACGCCAAGCGATCAGCTCCGGTTTGGGTTCGGGGCTGAAGCCGTAAAAGCGTGGCTGGCTGTCGGGCGAAGTCAATTGCACCACCCGGATGCCGTTTTTGCCATCGGCCACATAGGCAAACAGCGAGGCGTTGGTCGAACCCACCGTCACGTCGCGCGCATCATTGATCTGGCCATCCGCATTATATTGCATATAGAGCTTTGGTTTTTCCGGGTTTTCGACATCCACGATCATCAACCCGTCCGCACCCGCCGCCACATAGGCATAGGTGCGCGCGACATAAACCCGGCGCGCATCCGCCATCACAGCCAGCGCGCCCGCAACCGGTTTCGGGCTGCGCGGCTCGGTGACATCCAGCATCTCAAGTCCCCTGGCCGTGGTGACGAACAGATAACGGAACTGCACCGCCGTGGCACGCGGATCATTCATCGCAATGCGCGCCACAATGCCTGGTTTTAACGGATCGGCCATATCCACAACCACCACCTCATTGGGCGTGGCGATATAGAAGATATTGCCTGCAATGGTGATATGACGCGCGCCCGTAAGCGCCCCTTCCGGGTTCCAGGTCAATGCGCGCTTGAGCTGGTTATTACGCGGCTCCCCATCGACAAGGGTGGTCACATCGGTGACGATCAGGCCTTCTTCGGCATCGGTAATAAAGGCGTAGCGGTAGATTTCCTGCATTTTCTGCTCCTGATTGGTTTTCAGGATCAGATCGCCTTCATTCTTCAGAATATTGATATTCTGGTTGGTGGGCAGCGCCATACAGGTGGCGTTTTTGCTGTTCAGATGCGTGTCATGGCCCAGCGGCGAGAAGGGCGCGCTGATGATGCGGTCGGAAAAACCCTTATTGGCGATGGCGTTGACATCATAGGCCTGGAAGCCGTTGCGGCCTTCGGCCACATACAGATATTCACCGCGTAATTGCAGGCAGCCGACATCGCCGGATTTCTGTGTATAGGCCTCGGGCAGCTCGCGTTTGCGGTCCTGATGCGCCTTGAACCAGTCGGGATAGGCATAGCGGTGCAGATAGCTGCCGATAACCGCCTGCGGCTCGTCCCATTCGGTGACCCGCACCGCCTCAAAGCCGCCTTCGCCGCCGACATAGGCGTTGAAGCCGACAAAATTCACGAAGTTTGTGCCGTGCAGCAGCAGTTGCGCCATGATGGCATTATTGTCATTGGCTTCAGACAGATGGCAATCGGTGCAGGTCTTGGTTTCGGTCTGGCGTTCGGTATGCGGAAAATGCGGCGCGAATGCCTGGCTGGAATAGCCGGACGCGGCAATCGGCGGCTGCTGCACATAGAGCCGTTCGCGGTTGATATTGGTGGACGACAATACCAGCGCCGAGGATGAGCGCACAGGGGCAATGGTGTTGCCTTTGACGCTAGCATTGACGCCAAGCTGGAACATGTCGTCGCGCGCCACCTGCGGATTATAGGTGGCGTAGTTACGTGTCTCGCCGCCTTCAAAATGCTGTCTTGGCGTTTTCCAGTTGGCCTCAATCGGCAGATGGCACCCGGCGCAGCTTGTGGTCCAGGACAGATGGCAGGTGAAACATTCCATCTTGTCATCCGCATGGGCCAGATCCTTTGGCTGCACGCCCGGCCCCCAGCTAAAGGGGTTATCGCCGGTTCCCAGTTTCGCCATAGTCTTGGCGCGCGCCGCCTTGGCATTATAGTTCTTATGATCCGGATTGACCGTATCCTTGACCAGTGTCAGTTCCCATTCCAGATTGGGATCCACCATCGAGCGCTGATATAATTTTCCGTCCATCCACTGAAAGCGCCGCTTGCCAAACGGCGTATAGGCCAGCGACAAATCATTGCCGTCACCCTTCGCCGCCGGGCCGCTGGTGCGCAGCGAGGGATAACGCTGCGCCGTGCCATGGCAGTCGTCACAGCGGATTTCAATCGCCGCCGCCACCTCGCCATACAAATGCCCGTCGCCATGCATGTCCTGTTCGAAATGGCAGTCAACACACTGCATGCCCTTTTCCAGATGGATGCTTTTCAGATGCACCGCCTTCTGAAACTTTTCCGGGTCTTCCTGCGGCACAATCGCGCCCTTGGCGTCGAGCAGATTGCCCTTGCGGTCACGCTTGAAAACAGCGCGGAAATTCCAGCCATGACCATGATAGTCCGCAAACTGCGTATCCTTGAGTTTGGGATTCAGCAGCGACACATCTTTCAGGAATTCCGGATCGGACCATTTACCGCGCACAACGGCCCCTTCGGGATTACGTTTCAATGCATCGCGCTGTTCCGCAGAGCTTGGATAGCGCTGCTTTTCCGGCCACATGAAGGGGGCGTCGGATTCATAATCCCACATTGTGTATCCAAGGAATGAATTCACAAAGATATTCGGCTGATGCATATGGCAGTTCATGCATTGCGCCGTCGGGATGGCCTGGGTGAAGGCATGTTTGATCGGATGGCCGGGCTCATCCTTGGGGATCACCGGATCGGCGGTTTGCGTCAGGCCGGTATTGCCGTCTTTCGCATAGGGGCCGGAATGGAACGGGTCGCGGTCATTGGCATAGGGCACATGGCAGGCGCCGCAACCCGAAGTGCGGAAATCGCCCGGATTGTCATTGGTGCCGAGAAACCACATGAACGGGTCATTGAGCCGCGTCTTGTGAATATTGATCACCGGCACTGCGATGCGCAGCCCGGTGCCGGGGCCGCGCATGGATTGTTTCTGATCGGGGCGGCCCGGTTCCTCCAGCCGCTGGATCAGGCCGGTGGAATTGGGCAAACCCACTTCGGGAAACTGCGTCACAATATTGCGGCCGCCGCGTTCAAAGACCCGGAAAATATCTCCCGGCGGAATAACCTCCCAAGCCGGCAGCGGCAGCATCTGCGGGCGCACGCCCCGCGCCTCCATCTCCGGTGTGACCTCGCCAATGGCTTCCAGCTTCGCGACTTCACCCTTGTTCGTATAGACCTCGCCCAGGAAATAATTTTTGAAGGGCAGAATGCCGTTATTATAGGACGCACCGCCCCACAGCAGCGCGCCGGTCGCCATGATCGAGCGTTTCGCCCGCAGGACAATATCCGCATGGCAATTGCCGCAGGCAAGATCCGCCGCGCGGTAGTCGCTGGGATTGACAAAGCGCACATATTCCGGCGCCTCGCGGTTGAGCAGGGTGAAGCTGCTTTTGGGATTGGCGCTGCTGGGATAATGCCAGCTATTGGGCAGCGTCGGCAGCACATGCGCCTTTTCCTGTGCGGCGAAATAGGCCGCATCACCCTTGGCCGCGCCATCGGGCTTGTGCACCTCGGCGCTGCCGCCGTGGCAATCGACGCAGCCCAGAATGACGCCCGGGCTGCTGTGCATGCTGGCGCTGTCCGTTGAGGTGTGGCAGCTCTGGCAACCGGCGCTTTTTGCCGCCGCCTCAGCCTGGCTTTGCGATGCAGGCGCCGGGGGCGCGGGGGTGTAAATTATTTCTCGCGGTTTTTCTTCGCCTGACGCATAGGCCGCAGCCGCACAGGTGAACACCATGCCAAGCAGTAAAAACAGAAATCGCGCCAGTGCCATGTTCAATACGCCAGTGTCAGGTTAGCAAGCACTGTATAAAAATGCTCATTCCTGGTGTGATACAGATCCTTGAACCCCTTACCCGGCAGCAGCGCCGCATAGGACAGACGGAACACGACATTCTGGCTCATATAAGGCCGGTAGATTGCCGATGCCGACAAATCCCAGCCGATAGATTCACGAATACCGCCTTCGTTGCGCAAGGTTTCCAGCACTTCGGTTTCATTGAATTTCAGATGGTTGAAATTTGTGGAAAGACGCAATTGCGGCAGCACATCCAGATCCGCGCCCGCGCCCAGCAGCGTCACCCCGGGATTGACAAAATTCGACTGTCCATGCTCCTTGGATGAACGCAGATCCGGCAGTACGCCATTGCGCGGCGACAGCGTGACGGGGCCGCCGCCGATCAGAGGAATATTCTGACGAATCCAGAAACTGGTATCCGCGCCGGCAAATTGCGGATTTTCAAAAATGGCGGAAAACCCCTTGGATTTATCATCGAAGGGATCCTTGTCGCCGCTGGCATACAGGAACGAGCCCCGCAGGCGGGTCCAGCTATAATCGACAGAGGGCTCCGCCGCGAAGAAATAGGCCGTTATGTCGCTTTTTTCTTCGCTCAGGATAGAACTGTCTTCCTGCCCAAACGCATAATAACCGGAAACCGACAGATTGGCCCGGCCAAAATGGCCGTCGCCATTATAACCGAGATAGCCAACCTTATAATCGCGCGCGCGAGACAGGCCGACGGAAACCGGGCGTTGCAGAAATTCATTCGTATCGTAGAAATCTTTTTTCTCGGTATTGCGGTTATAGATCGCCGTCACCTGGCTGGTGAAACCCAGCACCGGGAAATCCTGATAATAGAGATTTCCGATAAAAATATCATCGTCGCGGATTCTCTTGCCCGTATCATTCAGACCGCTATTGGTGTCCTTTTCCAGCCGCCTGAACCAGGCCAGATTATACTGAAAGATATTATTGTTGCGGGTTCCGAACAGGCGCACGCCCAGCTGATTGTCGAGGAACATGAAACCCCGGAAATCCGCATTGAACGGTTGAATGCCGACACGTATGGAATCAAAATCATAGCGGTCCGACACATTGCGGATGTGATAATCCAGGAACAGTTCCTGCATGCCAATATGGTTGTCGGAACGGGTCTTGCCGCGCTCCGGATTGCGCCGCACCAGGCCCAGCTCCTTGACCTTGACATAATTATAATTGAATACCGGCGTGATGCGCAGTTCCAGATCTGGCGGCTTGAACGCGGTATTGCCCTTGATCAGGGTCAGATTGGTGATCAGGTTCTGGTTGAAAACATACTGATCCGGATCGCCAAACAGATCATTGGTTCCGGGCCGCGACGTGGTGGCGAAACCGACCGGCACGGGAAATGCGCGCGGTTCATAGACAGTGTCGGAAATGACATTGAACAGCACAAACCCGTCTTTGCCAAAGACCGGCTTGTCCCCCTTCAGCACATTGTTGTTGTAAGGGTCGTACCATTTGCCCTTTATGTCCAGCCCTTCCAGAATACGCCAGCGGTCGGGAACCGGTACAATATCACCCTTGGTCTGCAATTCTTCGTAACTGCGCGGGCGGCCGGTCGCTACCGGCGCACCCAGGCGTTCGCGCGGATCGCCGCGCACGGTGTCATCCACAGCTTCCTCGCCCGGGCGCGGCCTGCGCAGGACCTGCGCCATTTGCTGATATTCCGTGCCCTGACTATTGGCGTTTACGGGCAATGCAGGTAAATTACCGTTCAGAAACGAAGACGCGCTGGCAGCGCCGGTAACCGCCATCGAAGGACCCGTATTCAAAGGCGGCCCGGCGGGTGCAAGACCGGGAAAAACCACCGGTATGACATCCGGCACGGGCGGCGCCTTACGCGCTTCATTGTCCGCCCAGCCGGCAGTGGCCGGCAGGCACAAAATGAAAGCGGCAAGGAAACTACGCACCTTATTTACCCTCGCACGCACGTTGTTCACCCGAATTCAAAAATGGCGAAAAGGGACAACTGACATAGCGCAACCTTATGCCGTAAGGCGCAAGCTGATCAGACCGGATGGCCGCGGGCGCATGCGATACTCCCGTACCCAATCCTATGCTGGCATTATGCAGCCCCAGAAAAGCCACCATATCATCCTGATCAATACCATCACCCGACACGCCAATCGCGCCGACAAGCGCCCCGTTTTTGTAAATCGGCGTGCTGCCTGCAAAAATCTGCAAACCATTCGCCAGCGGGTTCAGCCCGGATGTGTTCGACAGGACAGGTGTGCACCCCAGCCCGGTATCATTAACCTGGCCATTGCCATCGGGATCAAAATCACCACGTCCATCACCGGTAACGTCCAGATTGAGATTACGTACAAACAGGATGTGATTGACGATATTACCAACCGCCAGATCCAGTTGCAGGCCGGTCGAGAACGGACTCCAGGATGCAAATGGCCGGCTTAGCGGGCCATTGCCATTGCCATTCACCCCGTCTGGATAAAAAGGCCGCGCCAGATTGCCTATGGCGCGATCCGTAAACGCCATGCCGTCAGACAATGAGCCCGCACCCAAAAGCGCCCGCATATCCGCCGCATAATTCGGAACGCCGTAGGCATGGCCGGGAATCAGGCCGTTTATCGCATTGGCCACCACGCGGATGGATGGAAGGACATTCGGGTTTTCCAGATTTGCGCCGGCATTGCGTTTTGAAAAGAAAGCCGCGCTGCGGGCCTTTTGCAGCGATACGTCGATGCCGAAAATAGGCGCATCGGGCGTTCTGGCCTGCGCCAGCACCCGGCCTTCGGCATCCACAATGGACACGGTCACCTGCACAAAGCTTTGCAGGGGCCGGCGGATCTGCGCCCTGGAGGCAACCGCCACGCGCAAGGCATGCCCCAGAATAACCGAGGCTTCGGCGCCTGACAGAATCTGCCCGTCATTGACCGCTCCCGAAGCAACCGGGAAAAAGGGCGTGTCGGCGCCTGTGGTCAGCACATAGGGCACAAACCCCGCCGTGTCCGCCACAATGGCATAGCCCATGCCATCGGTGGCCAGATTAACGGGCCGGATGCCGGAGCCGGTAGCGCCATAAGTCTGCCCGGAAAGCGGAACGCCATCCGTATATCCGGGGACTGCCACGAAATTAGCCGGCGCAACCGGTGGCGCTGTACCGGGATTGGAGGCCAAAGACCGTGTAGTGGCGTCCGAAAAACGCAGCGTCTTGCCTTCAACTGTTATTCTGCTGGCCACAATGTCTGGGTTCGGTGCGAACCCGGCCGTTCCGGCCAGCGCGACGATTTCATCCACATCCGTGTCCGTGTTACGGATATCTGCGTCCAGCCCATAAATCCCGTCTGCGGCCACACCAATACCGCCCACAACCAGCCCCCCCGCATAAAGCGGCAGGCCGCCCGGATCGGCAGACAGGCCAAGCGGAGAGCGTTTGGGGCCGCGGAACTGATCAAGCGGCGCGGGCACTGCCCCATTGAAAAACCGTCTGCTTAGATCGGAACAAGGCAGAGAACTGAACTGCACACCGAACAGCGGGCCGCCCGGCGCAATCAATTCTCCCGGATTGAAATTCTGCTGCACGATCTGGCTGGCCGTGCGTGTACTGAAGGCATTGCCGCCGGATGAAAGATAGGCGCCCGTCACCGCCTTGGCGATCGCGGCCATGGTGGAAGGCACCACATTGGCAAGCCCATCAATGCCGGTCCCAATATTGCGCCCCGAGGTCACGGTAACTGTTTGCGGCGCGCCAGGCATCTGATACACCGCCAGCACATTGCCGACCCGATCCGTCACCGCAATGGTTGCTTGTGTCCCGCGCGCACTGGCTTCCTGCGCGGCCTGGGCCACGATGCGATTGACATCGGCCAATGAAAGATGCTGCGCCCTGGCGCCCCCCGCCCCCAGTATAGCCGCCGCCAACAGCACACAGGCCGCCAGCACGGCCGAGGCCATAAGTTCCTGAAGTGATCCCCGCAGCTTTGTCATCGCATCAGTTCGCCCGCATCACATCGAAATAACCGAATTTCAGTTCGCCATTGACCCTGTAGTACAAAGTGACCCGGATCGGAAAATTCTGAGCCGACAAATCCTGGTTAAACACCTTGAACAGCATTTGTCCATCCACCGGCACAAAGCCACTGTCCGCCAGATTCTCCGGATTGCCATCCCAGGGCTGGAACACCCCCTGCCGGTCACGCATCAAGGCCGGGCTGCCGGCCATCTGCACCACAATATGCGAGGCCGCCACAGTCTCATTTCCGGTGTGAACCGGTTTTTCGACCGTCCCCGAACGCACATCCTCCAGAACTGTTGCCGGTAATGGCGTGCCGGCCGCGCTCAGTTCCGGCGCAGCAGTTCCCGGCATGGCCGTTAGCGCAAGCAACAGCAGGGGCGTCAGGCCTTTAAGAAGCTTTCGTATCACTGCACCTGTCACCGCATCCGTGCGCATTGCCTATTTATCCCCTGCCTGCTGCGTAACAGGTTGCGCCATTTCAGGTCCGCCTTGCGGGCCGTTCGATACCGTTTCCTGGGCCGCATTTTGAGCCGCCTTCCGGGCGGGAACCATTAATGGCGCACCGGGAAGATGGAAGTCATGACAGTCCGTGCATGTAGACGGCACCTTGTTTTTGGCCGTCTCGCCGCCGTGGCAATCCTTGCAGACTGCAATTTTGGGTAACAGGACATCATTTGCCTTTTTAGAGGTTTTCGCCGCATGGCAGGAATCACACTTCAACATATCAGAATGCGCGGAATGATCAAAGCGGCCGAGCGGCAGCCAGTTTTTTTGCACGGTTGCCGGGACAACCGCCCAGTTCAGCGGCCCCGTTCCCGGCGCGGTTGAAACTTCGTGGCATTTGCCGCACATGGTTTTGCCAAAGGCCTGATCGGCCACGCGTTGCGCCTGCGCATCCGCCCATTCGAGCGGATTGGTCTGACGCTGGGAAGGGATCTCAACCAGTTCCCCGGGGCGGCGGCGCTCCGTATCAGGCGCAGGATCCTTTACATCATCAATGCCGCCGCGCAATCCATAATCACTGTAAAATTCCCTGATCAGCATTTGCGCATTATGGACCTGGCCATGCGGCAATGTCCTGTCCGGACGCCGGGGATCGAACACCAATTGATGACAGCGCTCGCACGCGCCCTCCATGCCAATCGGGTTGAAACTCGGAGCGCCCTTGGTCAGCACATGACAGCCATCGCAGTCCAGCGTCTCTTTACCTTTCGGGCCGCGAACGCCTTCTTCTTTCAAATGCAGCTCATGCGGAAATTTCAGGCCCGATCTTTCGTTCAGCATATCTGGTTCCGCCAGGCTGATGCGTGTGATCTGGCGCGAAGCAGGGTCGGTTACGATACTGGCTCTGAACTCGGGATGCCCATTCTCGAAATTATCTGCATTTTTGAGGTTCAGCCCCGGCGACGTTTTTTCAATATTATTGTGGCAATCAACGCAGAAACTTTCTTTTCTGATGGTAAGTGAGCTGTCGCCATTATGTTCCTGATGGCAGCTATTGCAGGTTTGTGCTGCCAGCGCACTGAACTGCGGAACAGCAGCCAGATCAGCTTTGGCGGCATCAAAATGATGGGATGTTTTTTCGTGACAGGAGGCGCAGGCTTCATCCTCAACCTGAACAAAGGGCTTTTGGTGGCAAAGATTACACTGATCGGAAATAAATTTGTGTGACGAAGAGATCGGCCCGCTATCCCATGCAATGTCGGGACGCAAACCGACCGTTTTTTCCGCCGTTTTCTCGACATGCTGGAAATAATAAACGATCGGCGCCACGGCGAACATGGCCAGCATCGCAAGGATGCCAACCCATGACCATATTCTGCGCCGCAAGCCATAATCGGCGAGCCGAAGGGTGCTGCGCTCCACCAGCTGGGCATAATCATCGCCCAGGGGCCGGACCAGCTCCACTTCAATGGCCAGGTCCTTGCCTTCGGGGGGATCAACCACAGTTACATCAAACGGCCCGATGCCGATGACATCCCCTACGGCAACCGGCCGGCCACGCGCGGGCTGACCATTGACGCGCACATCAGACAGTTTCTCAACCTCGATGAACAGGCCGCCCTGACGCTGGTGAATAACGGCATGCTCATAGCGAATGCGCGGATCGGCAAGATAAACTTCTGCATTCGTGCTGCGGCCGAAATGTACCGCTTCGACAGATCGTTCCTCGCTCCTTCGGGACACTCCCCCCTTGGTGCGGCGCGAAAGGTATGAAATGAGAATTTCCATCTGCCGCTTACCAGTAGAAAAATACAGAAATTATATGGGCGATCAATGCGCCTAGCAGCGCAAATGAAAGTGGCACATGAACATACAGCCATATGTCCAGCAGCGCCTTGTAGCGCACGTCACGGCGCGCGCGCGCCAGCAATTCTTCTTTACGCGCAAGCAGGCCCAGCAATAAACGAAACCCTTCGGCCTGTCCGGGTGTTGCGTTATCGGCCAGATGCCGGACATCCCGGCTGGCGATTCGGGTCGCACAATCGGGATCCTGAGCGGATAATTGCCGCAGGACCCCGCCGCCGATACGGGTGTTTTGCGCCGCCTTCAACACGATCTGATTGATTTCATCGCCAAGCGCCAGTGCGGCCTCGCGGCATTCCGCATCCAAATCCGAAATTTCATGCATCATCTGCACCAGCGTCATGCCGCGCCGGTTATTGGTCATCAGTTCCGGCACCCGCAGATAGAAGAACAGGCCAAAAACGCCACTCACAATCACAATGATCATCAATGCATAAGCCAGGGTATGCACATTCCAGCCGAACTGAAATCCCGTATGCAGGGTGCCGATAATGATCAGCGCGAGCCCCAGATAGACATGGGCACTCAACCAGTCTTCAAGCGGCGCGCCATCCCCGCCATAGCGCCGCTTGCGGATGCCGAACCACATCAGCCAGACAATCAGGAATGCCCCAAACCCGCCCAGAACATAGCCAAGCCAGGTGCCGCCATTTGCAATGCCATAGACGGGTTCATGCAGCCAGTACAGCAGCACCGACAGCACCACGATAGCCGCCGCCCATTTCAAATATCTGAAATTCCTGAAAATCAGGATCGATTGATGCATTTAACTCCCCGCAAACCCCAAGCCCCGTTCGATGCCAGCTGATTATAATCCCTGAGAAACGACTTTGAAAAACTCCGATGGCTCCACACGCAGCGCCGCGCCCGTTGGACAGGCCCGCACACAGGCCGGCCCGCCTGCAACGTCTTTGCACATATCACATTTAACTGCTTTTTTAGGCCCCCCCGCCGCCTTGTCACTCCCGGGCCCCCATTTGCCGCTGACCGCCTGTCCGGGGCCTGGCCCGCGGCCGAACAACAACCACTGCAAAAGCCCGGGTTTTTTCGGCGGCTTGGCAGCCATATGAATAACGCCATAGGGGCAATTACGCTCGCAATTGCCGCAACCGATGCAACTGTCAGTAATATAGACCTCTCCATTGGCGTTGCGCCGCAAAGCGTCCGGCGGGCAATCCACCATGCAATGCGGATGTTCGCAATGCCGGCACGAGGTGGGAACATGGATGGTCTGGAAGGTCGGACCGGCCTCACGGTTCAGACGCGAAGTTCCCTGATGCGTTTCGGCACATGCCTTTTCACAATTGTCGCAGCGCACGCAAAGCGCTTCATCAATCAGCAAAACGTCCGTTGCCTCGCCCAGGCCCTGTTCGATCAGAAACTGGATAATCCCCCCTGCCTCTGGCTGTTCCGTCGTTTCAATATTTTCCAGCATGCGGCCGCGATAGCGGGCCTCGATAGTCCGGCGCACCTTTTCATTGCGGGCCATGAGGGCCTGAAATGGCACGCCGTCCAGGCGCAGCGCCTCAACCGCCACGGCGGCACGGATAGTCGCAGAACGCGGCGCGTTACTGATCAGCGCCATTTCACCCACATAATTGCCGGCCGCGACATAGGAGATAACGGTTTCCTTGCCCGCGACCTCGCGCGAAACCGTGACCGAGCCGCGCTGGATCAGATAAAGACAGTCGCCTGCTTCGCCTTCGCGGAACAGAACCGAGCCCTGGTCGAATTTTTCCACGCGAACCGTGCTGATGAGATCCTGCAAATCCTGCAACGGAATCCCGGGGGCAATATAGGTCTGGATTTGCCGCCCGACCGCCACCTGGTCCATGACCCGCTTCATCGATTCCACAGAATTGATCAGCTTGATCATTGATCGCCGTGGCGTCTCTATCAGCAGGGAAGGCTTGTTCGCCATGACCGTGGCTGTGCGCCTGCGTCCCGACAGCAGGCCCATTTCACCAAAGAAATCGCCTTTGCCCAGCGACACCACCTTGTTTTCATCGTCCGGATCAACCTGAATATTCACACCGCCATCGACAATGGAATAAAAGCTGTTGGTGTAATCATTGCGTTCGAAAATTATATCGCCGCCGCGCGGCACATGAACATTACTGTCCAGCAGAAATTCGCGTAATTGCAGGGTGGTCAGGCCTGCCAGCAGGGGCACGGATTCCTGAATCATGGCCAGCACTTCGGCCACCGTCTTGTTGCCGGGAATACCGGCGAATTTCTTCTCCAGCAAGGGTTCATCAGCCGGTTTGAGCTGATTGCCCCGGATATATTCGATAACCTCATAGCCCTGATTCATCGCCTGCTTGATCAGCGGATATCCGGCAAGCGCCCCGATCACATACAGGCCGGGGACGTTGGATTCATATTGCCCGGAAAGCTCCGGCAGTGAGGAAGGGTCGGCATTTGGGAAAACAATGCCGCAGGATTCAACGAATTTACGCGGCGGTGATGCGCCAAGCCGGGCGATGATGCGGTCGCATTTCACCTTGGTTTCGCCTTGCGGCGTCTTAACGACAATGCCGTCATCCTCGACACGCACCGTATCGGCATTATAGAAGCACTCGATCTGGTTTTTTTCGATGGCCGCCATAATGGCGTTAAGATTGCCCTGTTTGACACGGGCAAATTCGCCGCCGCGATTCAGAATAATGACATTGTTCTGCTTGGTAAGCGCCAGAGCATTTTCAATGCCGGCGTCACCCGCGCCCACCACCACAATCGTCTCATCGGAATATTCATCCGGATCATTGAGCTGATATTGCACCCAGTCCCGATCCTGGCCGGGAACGCCGAGCAGCCGGATATTGCCCTGAAGACCGATGGCAAACACGACATATTCAGAGTTGATCGTAGTTCCATCGGAAAGTTTCAGCGTGAAATCGCCTTTAGCACCGCTGATCCCCGTAACTTCGGAGTTAAACCGGACATTGGTCTTGAGATCTGCAATCTGCTTTTCCCAGGTGCTTAGCACTTCTTCACGAATGCCGATCTGGAAACTCAGTTCGCTGCGCAGCGGTAACACGTCGGGCGTCGCCATAACCAGCTTGCCCTTTTGATATTTGTATATCGTATCCGAAAGGTGATCGCGCTGCTCAAGCAGGACATGGGAAATACCGGCTGCGGCCGCCCGCGCACCGGCGCTCGAACCTGCCGGCCCCGATCCTACAATGGCAACCTTGTAGCGTTCTTGCATATGATTCTCTAATGAAAAGCCTTGAAAGCTGCGTATGAGTCGTCGTGTTGTCCTGTTTTATCCCATTTAATCATAGTCATACAGTTAGCATGGGCGCGCAATACATCAATTCAACCGCTTTGCCATTTTTTTACGGAAAAGCCCGCCATTGGGTTTGATATGGATCAAGTTTTGTCAAGTTCGCTCAAAGCCGTTGTGACGGCTTTATGGGCTTCGCTATCCGGCGGCAGCTGACTGCGCAAGCGTTCCCAATAGCCGCGCGCCTGCGCCTTTTCGCCTTTCTGGGCCGCGAAAACACCTAAAAACCACAACGCCTGATTGTTTTCGGGTTCTATGGCCAATAATTGCCGCATGGTCTGGGCAAACCGGTCATTCACTGGCCGTGTTTCACCGGCGGCCTGGAGGGCTTCGCCATAGGCCGTCAGTACGTCCGCACGCCCCGGTCCTGCCGCAACCGCCTTGTCCAGGGCCGCAATTTTCTCGGACGTACGGCCAAGCACCCCATAGGCACGTGCCAGCCGCAACCAGCCATCGACATTGTCCTTTTCAGACGTTTCCAGCCGGGAAGCAAGGCGCGCCACCATGCTCTCTATCATTTGCTTGCGTTCGCCTTCCGGCATCGCGGCTGCCGCCGCCATATCATCGGCGTCAGGGCCCGGCTGCGGCGGCGGAACAGGCGGGCCCGGTATAGTAACCGGCTGCGGCGCCGGTCCGGGCAACATCGCCGCCAGATCAACTCGCAAAAGATCTGCCACTTCCTGGGCCTGCGCCCGCACCGCACCCGCCCAGGACACGCCCGGTTCGGCCTGTTTCAACAGGGCCACCCAATCCTCCAACGCGCCTTTGGCGTCACCTGATTGCGCCCTGGCCAGCCCAAGATAAAATTGCGAGCGCGGCTCGGTTGGGATGATTTCCAGCACTTTGCGAAACTGCGCCTGTGCATCTTCGCCGACCAGCCCATTATTCCCCTGCACCAGCGCTTCGGCATATTCGGCCAGCACCATGGGTGCGGGCTTGTCACCCGCCAATGCCACAGCTTTGGCATAGGCGGAAATTGCTTTTGGATAATCTTCGAGCGTCACATAGGAGCGGCCCAGCAACATCCATCCCTGAATATCTCCAGGCGCCGCAGCTAGACGGGCCGCAAGTTTTTCAGTTAATGCCAGCATATCCATATGCTCGGTGTCTGCTCCCGCAATCTGTGCAGCCGGACGATCCGGCGTCTGACCGGGCGTGCCGAACATCATATAGATGCCGATCGCAAGCAATGGGATCAAAAGCGCGGCGCCAGCCGCTCCGATGCGCGCACCACGCCCCTCACCCGCCGGCTGCGCTCCGCCGGATGCAGATAAAGCAGTTTCATTATCGGCCAGCAGCATGCGGCGCGCGATTTCAAGCCGGGCTGCGGCGGCATCTTCGGCGCAAATCACGCCGCGGCCAAGCTCGCCTTCAAGCTCCGCCAATTGTTGACGATATACCGCAAGCGCATGCTCACCCCGGCCGGCGCCGCCCGCGCGCCCGCGCAGCAGCGGCAGCGCTACCAGCGCGGCGGCGCACGCAGCCATCCCAGCTATGATGATCCAGAAAATAATCGGCATGCCGGAACCGGTAGCACATTGCGCCGGTCCAGGTAAGTTGGAAATTCAGATCTTTTTTGCGGGGTCAGCGGGGTCTTCAGGTTCCGCCAGCCGCAATTTGCTTTTATGCGTTTCTATTTTTTCGTCGCTGGTCAGGCGCTGTCCCTGAAAATAATATTTCTGCCAGGCCTGCTTGATCGTCGCCGGGTCATTCCGGCCCAGATTGGCCAGAAACTCGGTGCGGCTTTTCATCCATGCGTCAAATTCCGCCTTCAGTTCCGGCTCTGCATCCATGACCCGCATTTCGGGCTGAAAGGATTCCAGCATGTCATGATGGATGGGAATGATCGTGCAGAAAGGTTCGCCCTTGTCGAAGCGCACAATGCCTGGCGCCGTCATTTTCCAGTTCATTGTAAAGGGAAATGGCAGCCAGTCGGTCTCGATGATACCAGACAGAGCGTAAATACCGTGTTTGGGACGGTTCATCGGCGCCGTGGCCAGCAGATCCCAGCCCGGCGGGGTACGGAACATATAGCCCATATGGAATGTCACCACCCCCATCGAAAAATGCGAAAGAACCAGATGTTCAATATGCGGAAAATTATCCAGCGCACGGATTTGAATGGCTTCTTTTTCGGGGCGGCCGTTCCAGGCAATCTCGAAAGAGGCCGGGCTAAGAATTTCCCAGCCATAGCCATTGGCGATATTGAGCGGAAGGCAACGATAGGCAAAACGGTCCGGCGAGGCGTCCATCCAGTCCCGCACCGGGCTGGCGGGAACCATTGGCGGCGGGTCTGGAACCAGCCTATAGCAAAGCAGCTTCACTTACGCCCGCCCCGATACGCCGGAAATATTGCCCGGATTGATTCCGAGCCGTGCCAGCGCCGCCTCCCATTTCGTTTCCAGGCTGGCGGAAAAAATCAGGTCCGTATCGGCGTCGCAGTGCAGCCAGGCATTGGCCTGAATTTCATATTCCAGTTGCCCCGGCCCCCAGCCGGAATAGCCCAGCGCGACGATCACCTTTTGCGGGCCCTTGCCCTCGGCCATATCGCGCAGAATGTCGAGGCTGGTGGTCAGGCCCACATGTTCCTTGACCGCAAGGGTGACGCCCTTCAGAAAATAATCATCTGTGTGCAGAATAAACCCGCGCCCGGTTTCCACCGGGCCGCCCAACTGCACGCGGATATGTTCGGTTCCCGGCGCGCATTTCATATCCAGTTGCTCCAGCAGATCGGGAAATGAAATCTGCCCGGCATGTTTGTTGATAATCAGACCCAGCGCGCCATTTGGAGAATGCGCACACATGTAAATCACGGTGCGCTTGAAGCGGGGGTCGCCCATATTGGGCATGGCGATGAGCAGCTTTCCAGCCAGGGAAGGGCCGCCCCATCCGCCGCCGCCGCCCGGTGTTGCATCAAAGGGCATGATTGCCTCCCTGACTCTAGGGTTTAAGGTTCCTGCCAAACATATCGAACAGCCGCTCCCAGTGGCGCTCCGCCGATGGCTTATGATACATGCCCGCGCGCTGAGGAAAAGCAAAACCATGATCCGCGCCCGGATACCATTCTATCCGGTACTTGATATTTAATCCCGACAGATATTTTTCAAGGGCGTTGATCTGTTCCGGCGGGGCGTAACCATCATGTTCCGCACAGGCGAAATACATCTCGCCCTTAATATCCTTGGCGAACAGATGCGGGCTGTCTTTCTGATCCGTCATCAGCGACACGCCATAGATGGAGGCCGATACCGCCACCCGGTCTGCGTGGCGCGACGCCGCCCGGAAGGCAAACGGGCCGCTCATGCAATAGCCGACAACACCCACCTTGCCCTTGCGCGCCGCGGCCTGGGTATCGGCATAGGCCAGCATCGCCCCCACATCCTCCATCACCAAATCATTGGTCAAAGAACGCATCAGTTCAAACATGCGTTTGCCGCCGCCCGGATCCCGGCTCATGTCAAATTCCGGCGTGGTGCGGTAATAAAGATTGGGCAACATCACATAATAACCGGCAGTGCCGATACGCCGCGCCATATCGTGCAGCTCTTCGCGTTTGCCGGGCGCGTCCATCAGGAACAGCACCACCGGATGCGGGCCGCCTTCTTCGGGGTGGGTAATGAAGCTGTTCATCACTCCGTCTTTGGTTTTGATGTCGATATGGTGCTCAATCATTGGGGCCCGCCCTTTGTTATAGTGTTAATCTATTTTCACAATGACCTTGCCAATGGCCTTGCGCGCGGCCAGTGCGTTCAGCGCCGCCACGCTTTCCGCAAGCGGAAATGTCATGGACACATGCGGCTTCAGTTTACCCTCGCCCCACCATCCGGTCAGCACCGCCATGGATTCGCGGACCTGTTCAGGAAAATCCCGGCTATGGGCGCCAAAAGCCACACCGACCGCCTGGCACTGGCGCAGCAGCAGGCGGTTCGCCGGAATATCGGCAATGGTTCCGCTGGCGAAACCAATGATCAGCAAGCGCCCATACCGGTTGATACAGCGCAGCGCCTGTAGCGTCGCATCGCCGCCAACCGGATCGAAAATTACATCCGCGCCTTTTTCCCTGGTCAGGCCGAGCACGGTATCCTTGATCGGTTCTTCGGTATAGTTCAGCAGATGATCCGCGCCATATTGCGCGCACACTTTCAGCTTGGCGTCCGTGCTGGCGGCGGCGATCACCGTCGCCCCCATCAGCTTGCCCAGTTCCACCGCCGCCAGCCCCACGCCGCCAGCCGCCCCCAGCACCAGCAGGGTTTCGCCACGTTTCAGGCCGCCGCGATCGGCAAAGGCGTGATAGACCGTGCCATAGGTGACAATGAATCCGGCCGCCTGTTCATAGGAAACAGTGTCCGGAATGGAGTAGACGCTCATCGGTGAGCAGCAAACCTCTTCGGCCAGGCAACCGACGCCGGGCTGCGCCATCACCCGGTCACCCACTTTGAAGCCGCCTTTGGCCTTCGGGCCGGCCTCAATCACCTCGCCGGCGCATTCCATGCCCGGCGCAAAGGGCAGCGGCGGCCGCGTCTGATATTTGCCCTGCACCATCAGGACATCGGGAAAATTCAGCGCGCAGGCCCGCACCCGGATGCGCAGATGATCCTCGCGCAGTTGCGGCGAGGGCAGCGTGGCGATCACAACATCTTCTACCCTACCGATTTTCTTGCAGACCGCCGCTTTCATTATACTACTCCGAAAAAACTGAATGGTTTTTGGTCAGTTGTCATATCTCAAAGGATATTCGTACAACATCACGATCTTTCTCCACCTGCTCCTGAAAGGGGGAGGCTGGGTGGGGGTCCGACAGCGACCGCCCAGAACAAGGCCGCATTATAATTTACCGCAGCATTGACCCCCTCCCTAACCCTCCCCCTTTCAGGGGGTGGGAATCCCATCCTCTCGCGAACAAGCTTTTGAGACGTTCAGCCAGTCTACGCCATTTATCGCGGGCGGCAAAAGATGTTATAAAACTGACGGTGATCCGGGCCTGGTCCATGGAATCAGAAATTGAGAATATAATTCAACAAGATGGGAAGAGCGTCACATGTCAGCAGCACAGCAGAAATCCGCGGCTAAACCCGCCCCGCATTATGACGCCATTGTGGTAGGCGCGGGGTTTGGCGGGCTGGCCATGCTCAACCGGTTGCGCAAGCTGGGTCTTTCCGTCCGGGTGCTGGAGGCCGGCGACGGCGTTGGCGGCACCTGGTATTGGAACCGCTATCCGGGCGCACGCTGCGATGTGGAAAGCATGGAATATTCCTATCAGTTCGATGAGGCCCTGCAACAGGAATGGGAATGGCCGGAACGTTATTCGCCGCAGCCGGTCATTCTGAAATATCTCAACCATGTCGCCGACCGGTTTGATATGCGCAAGGACATTCAGTTCAACACCCGGGTCAAAGGCGCGGTGTTTGACGAGGCCGCACACCGCTGGACCGTGACGACGGAAAATGGCGAAAGCCTGACCGCCACTTATTGCATCATGGCGACCGGGTGTCTTTCGGCTCCCAACACGCCGGCCTTCAAAGGCTCTGACAGTTTCAAGGGAGAAATCTATCACACCGGCAAATGGCCGCATGAAGGGGTGGATTTCACCGGCAAGCGGGTGGGCATTATCGGCACCGGTTCATCGGCCATTCAGTCGATCCCCATCATCGCCGGACAGGCCGCGCATCTGACCGTGTTTCAGCGCACGCCGAACTATTCCGTTCCGGCGCGCAACCGGCCGATTGATCCGGAACTGGTGCGCCAGATAAAATCGGATTACGCCAATTTCCGCGCCCGCGAAAATCAGCAGCAAACCGCATTCGGTTCGCGCTTTGAGACCAGCAATGTCGCGATTCTGGATATTTCCAAGGCGGAGCGTGACGCGCTGTTTGAAAAATACTGGGATATTGGCGGGCTGCTGTTTTTATACGCCTCCAGCGATCTGCTGCTGAACCGCGCGGCCAACGAAACCGCGGCCGAATTTATCCGTGGCAAAATCCGCAGTATCGTGAAGGACGCGGCCACCGCCGAACTGCTCTGCCCCGATACGGTTGTGGGGTGCAAACGGCTGTGCGCCGACACCGGCTATTTTGAAACTTTCAACCGGCCGAATGTGACGCTGGTCGATGTCAAATCCGCGCCGATCGAGGCGCTGACCCCCAAAGGCCTGCGCACCACAAAGACCGAATATGAACTGGACGCCATCATATTCGCCACCGGTTTTGACGCCATGACCGGATCGCTGCTGCGCATGGATATTCGCGGCCGCAAGGGACTGAGCCTGCAACAGAAGTGGGCGGAAGGGCCACGCACCTATCTGGGCCTGACCACGGTTGGATTCCCCAACATGTTCATTATTTCCGGGCCGGGCAGCCCGTCGGTGCTGACCAATATGGTGCCCAGCATCGAGCAGCATGTGAACTGGATTTCCGATACCATCAGCGATCTGCGCCAGCGCCAGCTAGACTGCATCGAGCCGGTGGTTGAGGCCGAAAATGCCTGGGTCGATCATGTCAATGAGGTGGCAGGCTATACTTTGTTCCCGACCTGCAACAGCTGGTATCTGGGCGCCAATATTCCCGGCAAACCGCGCGTGTTCATGCCCTATCTTGGCTTTCCCGCCTATGTCGAGAAATGCAATCAGGTGCGCGCCGCCAACTATGAAGGCTTCGCGCTGAGCAGCGCAGCCGCTGGAGGGTAAGGGGGGCCACGTCCTTTTAGAGCGGTTTGATTACAAGTTTGACCATGCAACACACTCTAACCTGTCACCCCGGAATAAATCCGGGGTGACAGAGTGGATGGGCCGATTCAATCTAAAATCATACCGATCTAAACGGAGCAGGCTTTAAACGCGATGACCGCGATGTTACTGATGCGCGGTCATCCCAACTCCGGCACATTTTCAGGCATTTGAAGCAAAGCTGGCATCTTCCACATGCAGTTGGACACGGCGTTCCCCGCGCCAGATGTCGGCGCGCAACTTTCCGGCGACATGTAGCGGGCCGTTGCGCATCCCGGCCAGCAGGGCCTGACCCAGCGGGGTTTCCGCACAGCCAAACGCGATACCGGACAGTTTCTGCCCCCCGCCCGCCGTCAGCACAAGCCGCACATGCCCTGTGCCCACAATGCTGGAATTTACAATATTGGCATTGGTAATGACAAACCGCGGTTCGGGATTGCCCGCCCCGAATGGGCCGGCCAGCTCCAGCGCGTCAATCAGTTCTACCGTCGCCGCACCCGCCGCCAGCACGCCGTCAAGGGTTATGTCGCCCGCATCACTGGCGGCATCCACCTGGGGGCCAAGACGGTGGATTAAAAAACTGCGCAGCGCGTCTATCTTCTGCGCTTCGACGGTCAGCCCCGCCGCCATCTTGTGGCCGCCGCCATTACGCAGCAGGCCGGCCTGAGCTGCGGCAATCACCGCACTGCCAAGATCAACGCCGGTGATGGAGCGGCCGGAGCCTTTGCCAATGCCCTGTTCGTCAATCCCGATCACCAGTGCGGGCAGGTTAAAGCGATCCTTTAACCGGCTGGCGGCAATACCGATCACGCCGGGATGCCAGCCTTTGCCCGCCACCAGCACCAGCGGTTCGTTGGCGTTGCGCTGTTGCGCCTGCGCAAGTGCTGCTTCCAGCACCATCGCTTCAATGGCCTGGCGCTCGCGGTTCAGCAAATTTAATTCCCCGGCGATAATGCCCACCTCATCGGGATCGTCGCTGGACAGCAGGCGCGCGCCCAAATCGGATTTGCCGACGCGCCCGCCCGCATTGATACGCGGGCCGAACACGAACCCGGCATGATAGGCCGTGGGCGCGGTGTCAATCCCGGCAATTTCCGCCAGTGCGCGCAGACCCGCATTGTGGCGGCGCGCCATCACCTTCAGACCCTGCCGGACCAGCATCCGGTTAACCCCGGTTAGCGGCGCCACATCGCAAATCGTGCCCAGCGCCACCAGATCAAGCCATTGCAGTAAATTCGGTTCATTGTGACCAGCGCGCTTATACCAGCCTTGATTGCGCAAACACCGGTTCAGCGCCACAAGCAGCAGGAAGCAAACGCCAACCGCCGCCAATTGTCCGTGTCCGGAGCAATCATCCAGCCGGTTTGGATTGATGACCGCGAACGCATCCGGCAGCAGGATATCGGCCTGATGATGGTCCGCCACGATAATATCCATCCCCGCGCCTGTTCCCGCCGTCAGCGCCGCATAGGCCAGGGTGCCGCAATCCACCGTAATCAGAACGCGAACCCCCTGCCCGGCCAGCGCCGTCAGCGCCGCCGCATTGGGCCCATAGCCTTCCTGGATACGGTCGGGGATATAAAGTGTCAGCGGCACGCCGATAGAAGCGAAAAAACGCTTTAACAGCGCCGCCGAGGTGGCGCCATCCACATCATAATCACCAAACACGGCGATGCTTTCCCCGCCCATGACAGCCTGCGCCAGGCGCGCCGCCGCGCGCTCCATATCCATCAGGCTGGCGGGATCGGGCAAATCATTTTGCAGGCTTGGGCGCAGAAAAGTTTCCGCCGATGCGATGGAAACCCCGCGTCCAGCCAGAACCCGCCCCAGAAGTTCGGGAATATCATAGCCCTGGGTCAGGGCCAGGGCGGTGCGTTCATCATAATGGCGCAAGCGCCAGCATCGGCCATTCAGCGACCGCCCGACCCCGAGAAAAGGCGGCGGTAATGGGGTCATGTCAGGTGAATTTGCTTTCACTGGCGTGACGCGCGCGAATCCAGCGCACAGTGCCGCTGGCCGAACGCATCACTACAGTATGCGTGGATACCGCCCCGTTGCTTTCACGGTGAATGCCATCCAGCATGGAGCCATCGGTTACACCGGTCGCGGAAAAGATCACATCCCCTGACGCAAGTTCTTCCAGAACATATTTATGATCCAGCACTTTTACGCCCATCTTGCGGGCGCGCTCACGCTGCTCGTCATTGGTAAACAACAGCCGGCCCTGCATCTGCCCGCCAATACAGCGCAATGCCGCAGCCGCCAGCACCCCTTCCGGCGCTCCGCCCGAACCAATATAGATATCTATGCCGGTATGGGCCTGGGTTGTTGCAATCACACCCGCGACATCGCCATCCGGGATGAGTTGAATACGCGCCCCCACGCTGCGAATGCTTTTGATGATTTCGGCATGGCGCGGGCGGTCCAGCACACAGGCCGTGATTTCATGAACCGGCACACCCTTTGCCTCCGCCAGGGCGCGGATATTTTCCGCCGGCGTGCGGTCCAGATCAACAATGCCCTTGGGAAAGCCGCTTCCGATCGCCAGCTTGTCCATATACACATCCGGTGCATTCAGCAGATTGCCTTTCTCGGCGAACGCCACCACCGCAAGCGCATTGGGCATCGCCTTTGCGGTTATGGTCGTACCTTCCAGCGGATCCAGCGCAATATCCAGTTCCGGCCCGCTTCCGGTTCCGACTTTTTCACCGATATACAGCATTGGCGCCTCGTCGCGCTCGCCCTCGCCGATGACGATAGTACCGCGCATATCCAGCTTGTTCAGGGCCGTGCGCATGGCGTCAACGGCGGCCTGGTCGGCGGCCTTTTCATCGCCGCACCCGATCAGGCGTGAGGCGGCAATCGCCGCCGCTTCCGTGACGCGCGCAATTTCCATGCTGAACACCCGGTCCAGGACTGGTTTCGTTTCTGCCATGGTCTATCTCCTAAGCCGGTTGGCGTTGCTCGTTAAAGTTTTTCAATGCGAATGCGCACAGGGGTTTCGATGACCTGTTTGAGGCCGGAAAGCTGTGTCAGCACCCGGTTCATGCAGGCTTCTTCGGTGTCATGCGTAATCAGAACGACCGGCACCCCTTCACTGGGAGACCGGCCGCGCTGAATGATGCTGTCGATAGATACGCCATGCTCCGCCATGATGGCCGTAATCCCAGCCATGACACCCGGCTGATCGCGCACGGTGAGGCGCACATAATTAGCCCCATGATGCTTCTCCATCGGACTGGAAGGCGCGCGTTCAAGCAGGCTGCAAGGTGCGGCGAAAGGCGGCAATATCCGGTTGCGGGCAATATCAATGATATCGGCAATCACGGCAGACGCTGTGGGGCCTGCACCGGCCCCCGGACCTTCAAAAACACTTTGCCCGGCATAGTTTCCTACAGCGACGACGGCATTTGTGACCCCGCCCACTTCCGCAATCGGAGATCCCAATGGCGCCATGCAGGGATGCACCCGCTGTTCAATACCGTGCGCCGTGCGCCGCGCCAGCCCAAGCAGCTTGATGCGGTACCCGAACTCCCTGGCAAAGCGGATATCGAGCGCCCCGACATGCCGGATTCCCTCAATGAAAACCCCGGGAAAATTCACATGCGCGCCATAGGCAAGACTGGCGAGAATGGTCAATTTATGGGCTGTATCAATGCCGTCCACGTCAAAGCTCGGATCGGCTTCGGCATAGCCCAATTTCTGCGCTTCAGATAAAACCTCGTGGAAATCCGCGCCGGTGTCTTCCATCTTGGTCAGAATATAATTGCAGGTTCCATTCAGAATGCCATAGACCCGCTCGAACCTGTTGGCCGCCAATCCTTCCCGGATGGCCTTGATCACCGGAATACCGCCACCCACAGCCGCCTCAAAACACAGCGCCCGATCTGCTTTTTCGGCGCGCAAAGCCAGCGCGCCTCCATGCAGCGCAAGCAGCGCCTTGTTTGCCGTCACCACATGTTTGCCCGCATCAAGCGCCGCTTCCACGGTTTCGCGCGCGGCCCCTTCGGCGCCGCCGATCAGTTCGACAACCACATCGACATGCGGATCCCTTGCCAGCGTCCGTGCGTCATCGTGCCAGGTAAAGGAAGACAGGCCGCCTACACCCCGGCTCTTTGTCCTGTCGCGCGCTGAGATGGCGGTTACTTCGAGGGCGCGGCCGCAACGCTGGCGCAACAGATCCTGCTGTTCTGCAAGCAGGTTCAACACCCCCACGCCTACCGTGCCAAGGCCCGCGATTCCCAGCCGTAATGGATCACTCACCTGGCCCCGCCCCCATCAATAAGAGGCTGCTTTGCGCTGGTCGGATGCCTGCCCCATAAAGGTTTCCGCATCCGCCATGAAGCGCCGTACATTGCGCGCCGCCTGCCGGATACGCTGTTCATTTTCGACCAGGCCAATCCGCACATGCCCATCGCCATATTCCCCAAAGCCCAGTCCCGGCGCCACGGCAATATCGGCATGCTGTAACAGCAGTTTCGAAAACTCCAGCGAGCCCAGCGATTTAAACGGTTCAGGAATCGGCGCCCAGGCAAACATGCTGGCAGGCGGCGACGGAATATCCCAACCCGCGCGTCCCCAGCTTTCGATCAGCACATCACGGCGCGATTTATAGGTTGCGCGTATTTCCTCAACACATTCCTGCGGTCCGTTCAACGCCGCAGTGGCGGCCACCTGAATCGGCGTGAATGCCCCGTAATCCAGATAGGATTTTATGCGCGTCAGCGCCCCGATCAGATGCCGGTTGCCGGCTGCAAAACCAATGCGCCAACCCGGCATGGCGTAGGTCTTGCTGAGCGAGGTAAATTCAACCGCAACTTCCTTTGCGCCAGGAATTTGCAGAATGGATGGGGGCGGATTGCCATCAAAATAAATCTCGGCATAGGCAATGTCCGACAGGACAATGATTTCATGCTTGCGGGCGAAGGCGATAATCTCTTCATAGAATGCCAGATCCGTGACCTGCGCCGTGGGGTTTGATGGAAAGTTGACGATCAGCGCCTTGGGCGGGGGCACGGAATGGCGCACCGCGCGGGAAAGGCTTTCCATGAATTCACGCTGCGACTCCACGGCGGGGATGTGCCGGATCGCCGCACCGGCAATAATAAACCCGTAGGGATGTATGGGATAAGAGGGATTTGGCACCAAAATCTGATCGCCCGGCGAGGTGATCGCCATCGCCAGATTGGCCAGCCCTTCCTTGGACCCAAGGGTTGCGATGATTTCGGTTTCGGGATCCAGATCGACGCCGAAACGGCGGGCGTAATAACCTGCCTGCGCACGCCGCAGCCCCGGAATACCTCTTGAGGTTGAATAGCGGTTGGTGCGGGGTTTCTGCACATTTTCGATAAGCTTGTCGACTATGTGCCTGGGTGTCGGCATATCGGGATTGCCCATGCCAAGGTCGATAATGTCCTTGCCGGCAGCACGCGCCTGCGCCTTGAGGCGGTTAACCGACTCAAAGACATAGGGTGGCAGGCGCTTGATACGGTGAAACTCGAAGTCCATGGCGATTTGTTTAACTCTTATTCCCGAATGTGTACTTTCTTATAGGCTTATTCCAGAAACAGGTCCACCCGCCGGGCGGCTGATTCTGCGTCGGCATACCCAGCCGAGGCACCGGACTGGCTATCCCCGACCGCCTCAATGATGATACGGGCCGCATCCACCCCCTGACGCACCAGCTCATCCGCAACCGCCGTCGCGCGCGCCTGGGATATTTCCCAATTGGCAATCATGCGCTGGCTTTCCGGCTGGCCGGCGGCAGAACTGGAGGCATGCCCCACCACACGGACCATGCCGAAGCCATTGCTGGCGGCACGCGCCACTTGAGCAAGGGTTTGCCGGTCATTGCCGGATAGCTGTGACGATCCCGAAGCAAAGGGAATAGTTGCGAAGGCCCCGCCACCGCGTCCTGAAAGTACCGGCGTGACAGGCAGCGCGGCTGGAATACCGGGTAAGGGCTTGCGCAGCGTTTCCTGATAGCGCTGGGCCACGCCTGCGGGCAGCGATGCCGCAAGATCCGCAGGAAGGGGCTGCGCCGCCGATGGCTGAAATCCGCTACTGCCATAAGCCCTGGCTGTCTGAACCGGCGCCGCCGGCACAGGCGCAGCGCGCGGCGCAAGCGGCATCACCGGCGCAGTGGCAACTGGCGAGGCTGCTGGTGCAGAGGCAACAGGCGCAGGGGCAACAGGCCGGGGCGCTGTTCTCTGGACCGGCGGCGGCGCAACAGCAGGCGCCGGGGCCGCTGGCGGCGGTGTAACCGGCGCAGCTTCCTGTGCCGGGCGTGCGGGCGCTGGCGCGGCTGGACGGGGCGATGCCATCGCCGCGACCTTGCCGCCTCTTAGGGCCTCATCCGTATATTTGGCCTGTTCGCGGTCAGCCACCAGTTCACCTGCCAGTTCCTCGCGCTGCGCTGCCGCGGCGGGTGCTTTTTCAGCCGCCCTGGTGGCCGCATCGCCCTCTGGCACGTCGGCCAAATCGGGGTAATCCTCGTTCTGGGCGGTATCTGCCTGGCCGGTCTCAGAAGCCGCATCAGTGCTGCCGCCATCGCCACCGTCCTTGCGCCCCGTCTTATCGGGTACAACGCCATCTGCATCTGCCTCCAGCGGCGGCGGCAGCGGTAACGGGCTGTTGTCCGAGTAAAACGGATTCATACCGGAACAGCCAGCAATCATCAGCACAGCAAGGGTAGCCGCCAGCATCGCGCCAACTCTTCCGGGGCCTGTTTTGCGCCCCTCCCTATCAAGCATCAAGCCCTCCAACCCACTGGATATCTTTATCGGTCAATGATTCGCATTCGCCGAGCATAGAAATTATACGCTTATTTAGCCTCCAGGATGGCATTTTAGCTGCAATAATGACTATATTGAGGCTTCATACAGCATAAGTCAGCCTGTGACATAAATTTGTGACAGACTGGGATTATTTTGTGACAAACTGGGATTGCAAGCAAATGAATCAAGAAAAACCGGGTTTTACCATTCCGGACCCCGCATTGTTTGCGCGCAATATGCTTAAGGCGGCAGAGCGTGGCCAGCGCCTGATTCAAAGCCTGATGCAACAGCAGATAAAGCGTCAGGCGGCGCCGCCGGAACTGGGCGACCCGAACCGGGTTCGTACCATCGCCCCCGCCTTCCTTGATCTTGTCAAACATCTGATGGGCAATTCAAATTATCTGATTGAGGCGCAAGGCAAATTGTGGCCGGCCTATCTGCAATTATGGCAGAACACCGCGCGCCGCATGCTTGGCGAAGAAGTCGCCCCCATTGTGGCGCCGGACAAGAGCGACAAGCGTTTCAAGGCCCCGGAATGGAACGAAAGCTTTGTCTTTGATTTCATCAAGCAATCCTATCTGCTGACGAGCGACTGGCTGATGCAGACCGTGAATGGCGTGGAGGGGCTTGAACCCGCAAACGCCCGCAAGGTCAATTTTTACACCAGGCAGTTTGTGGATGCGATTTCGCCGTCAAATTTTGTGCTCACCAATCCGGAAATATTGCGCGCCACCATGACCTCCAATGGAGAGAATTTACTCAAGGGGCTTGAAAATCTCGTAAGCGATCTTGAGCGCGGCGATGGCAAGCTGGCTATCCGCATGACCGATCTGGAGGCCTTTGAGGTCGGACGCAATATTGCCGTCACGCCCGGCAAGGTCATATTCAGAAATCCGCTGATAGAACTTATTCAATACACCCCCACCACCAAAACCGTGTACCAGCGGCCGCTGCTGATCTTTCCGCCCTGGATCAACAAATTCTATATTCTTGATCTGACGCCTGAAAAATCGTTCATCAAATGGGCTGTTGCGCAGGGTTATACCGTGTTCGTCGTATCCTGGGCCAATCCGGATAATGAACTGGCCAATAAGACCTTTGAATCCTATCTTCTGGAAGGCGTGTATCCGGCGCTGGACGCTGTCGAAAAGGCGGCGGGCGTGAAAGAAGTAACCGCGATCGGCTATTGCATCGGGGGCACGCTTTTGACCGCCGCCCTGGCGCATATGGCCGCCAGGGGTGACACGCGCATCAAGGCGGCGACTTTCTTTGCGGCGCAGGCGGACTTTTCCGAAGCGGGTGATCTTAAGGTTTTTATCGACCCGGAACAGATTGACGCGCTGGGCGAAAAAATGGACCGCGCCGGCGGCCTGCTGGAATCAAACGAGATGTCCAACACCTTTAACATGTTGCGCTCTAATGATCTGATCTGGTCGTTTGTGGTGAATAATTATCTGCTGGGCAAGGAACCTGCCCCGTTTGATCTGCTCTACTGGAATTCCGATCAGACCAACATGCCGAAGGAAATGCATCTGTTCTATCTGCGTGAGTGCTATCTGAATAATACGCTGTCCAAGGGGGAGATGGTGCTGGGGGGAGAAAGACTCGATCTTGGCAAAATCACCATACCGGTATTTTTGCAATCATCCGTGGACGATCATATTGCGCCATACCGTTCCGTTTACAAAAGCACTAGGCTGCTGGGTGGCGATGTGACCTTTATCATCGCGGGGTCAGGCCATATTGCCGGGGTTATCAACCCGCCCGCCGCCAATAAATATCAATATTGGAAGAATGAAAATTTGCCTGACACTGTCGAGGAGTGGCGCAAGGGCGCGACGGAATATCCCGGATCCTGGTGGCCCAACTGGCATATCTGGCAGGCGGCAAAAAGCGGCAAAAAAGTGCCCGCCCGCATTCCCGGCGAGGGCAAGCTGCCGGTTCTCGGGGACGCGCCCGGAAGCTATGTGCTGATAAAAGGGCGCTAACCGGCTGACAGCGAATGGCGTCCCCTAGGGGAGGGGAAAATCTACAGGTCATTTTCCCTAATATCAAGCCATTATTTGATATTTTACCCTAGACGTGGGGTATAAACGTGGGGTATAAACTGCCACATGCCCCGTCATATTGAGCAACGCCGACAATGCTGGTATGCAGTCCTGAACGTCCCCGCCAAGGTACAAGTGAAGGTTGGCCGCAAACGATTTCGTGTATCGCTTAAAACTTCCGACAAAAAAGTTGCCGAGCGTGAGGCTAAAGTCCACATAGTGGACTGGCAACGCCAGATCGACGCCGCGCGCGGTGAGACCACCGCACGGGCTAAACTTGACGCCCAGCAATATGATCCGGCCTTTTGGCGCGATGCCTTGCGTCGGGCCAGGACGCCCGAGGATCGCGCGGCCATCGAAGCGCAAATCGATATGGTGGCCTGGGAAATCGGCGCAACCAATGTCGATAACGGTGAAGACCCCAAGCGCGATCCCGAAGCGGTGCAATTCTACTTTGAAGCGACGGGTGCCCGAGTGGCAACTACGGAATATCTGGATGAATGGATCAAGTCGCAACAGGTGAAAGCCAAAACGGCGAAGATGCGGCGGGCCACGATTGAACGGCTGGGTGCGAAATTCCGTATGCTGAGCGACGTGACAAGGAAGGAAGCGCGCCGCTGGGTTACAGAACTTCTTGCCGAATTGAAGCCCGCGACGGTGCAACGGATGCTGAGCGATTGCCGGACCTATTGGCTCTATCTCGCAACCATTGAAATGGTGCCCGAAGATAGCGCCCCGTTCGACCGCCTTGGATTGAAGGTCGAGAAATCGTCATGGCTGCCTTTTGAACCGGCGGACGTGTTAAAGCTTTCGCGCGAGGCCATCGTGCGCGGTAACGCCCAGCTTTCGGACCTGATCAGGCTTGCGATGTATAGCGGTGCCCGCCGCGAGGAACTGTGCAGCTTGAAGGTCGCGCATGTGAGGCATGACCGTTTCGAGATTGTGGACGCCAAGACGGCGGCGGGCGTTCGCACCGTGCCAATCCACGCCGAACTTGCGCAAACCATGGCCCGGCTTATCGCGGAAAGTAAAGACGGCTATGTGCTATCGGGCCTGGCCATGACCAAGTATGGAAATCGCGGCGATGCGCTGGGAAAGCGGTTCACGCGGCTAAAGCGTGAACTGGGATTCGGTGACCGCCATGTTTTCCATTCCCTGCGCGGTACCGTGATAACCATGCTGGAGCGCGCGGACGTGCCCGAAGGCACCGTGCAGGACATAGTAGGCCATGAACGGTCAACATTGACCGGAAGCACCTATAGCGGGAAAAGTACATTTGAGATGCGCCGCGATGCGCTGGCGAAGCTGGTGTACTGATCCCGTATTTTCTCAGGGGCTTTTGGCGTTAGCGTTAAACAAATGCTACAGAGGAAGACGTTGCCGCTGCACATCGAAGGTTTCACATTATTGCTTTGACGCCGCGCTAATGGAAACTAAATCGTCACCCCCAATAGCTTGATAAATACATCATTGGCCGCCACACCAACGCCAACCCCCGTCGCTTCATAGTAGACGTAGGTATCACCTCCAAAAACCGCGTATGATACTCCATGGTCAGTGGTGTTGGCGGTGGCCATTGCCGTGGCGATTTGCATGGCCGTCGAACCGGGTGCCAAAGCGCTAACGGCAGCTTGCACGCCCGCCTGCTGCGGAGAGTCGATGTTGATCAGGAATGGGTCTTCAATAGTTATTCCATCGGTACCGAAAACAAAATCAGTTATTATGTCACCGGTGGTAAGACCGGTCGCGGCACCAGCGGTTGTTGAGAAGTAGAACACATCTCCGCCCAAACCGCCCGTCAATATGTCTTGGCCATCACCGCCAGCAATAAAGTCATTACCTGCACCGCCGCTGATCACGTCATTGCCTTCATATCCGCTAAGAAGATCATCACCGCCGCCGCCATCAATTATATCGGCACCAATACTACCAGCCAAAATATCCGGACCTTGACCACCTTTAAGTGATCTGAGAGGGGCAACTAAAGGTCCTAAAAATACCGCGATACCACCTGCGGTCATAGCAGAGGCGTCAATAGTCGCATACAGAGAATTGGCAATATAGACAGCGGGGGTCGCCGCATCGGGGTTTGCGGCACCGCCGGTAATCGTGATGGTCTTTAGGGAAGGCCCATATATGCCATACACGATCTGCAATGGGGCTTCAGCGTTAATCGTCAATGACTGTGCTGCTGTCCCAACATTAAGTTGAGCAATTTCGTTCGCTGCAATAGTTGAATTAACAATTACCGAGATAGGTGCGCTCGTGAAGCTGATAGGCTCAGTAAAGAACCGGTGTGTGCCACCGGAAAGGTTCACAGTTCCCGTGCCCCCTAGCTCTGCATAGCCGATATTCACAGTACCAAATTTCGTCACTCCGTCGCCGATAATCCCAACGCTCGCCCACATGGGAAGGTTTGTAATGGTGGTCTCTCCAGAGGAGCGGTCAAGATTCACCACCATATCACCCCCGACCAAGGCAGAGTCAAAAGTAAGTGCCCTACCGGAAATGTTGTGCAGATTGATCACTTCAACGTTGCTGATATTGGCGTTCGGAAAGGCGACGGTGCTTGCAGTATTGAACAGAATATTCAAAACGTCCCTGCCACCCCCGCCGTTAACCGTATCCCCCGCAGTCAATGTCTGGCCTGAACCCACATCGCTATCCACGATGGCGTTAAAGACGTCATTGCCACTGGTGCCAGTTAAAATGTCGGTCCCGGATGTCAGGTTGAATGTGCTACCGAGCATATTGGTAATCGTAGCGTTTAGTGTGTTGTTCAAGGCTGTTAGAGCCGCCGTCAAGCTGGCCGTATCTTTAGTCACGCCGCCATAGGCGTTCTTGGCGGCATCCAGGCCGAAGTCCAGGTTCAGACGTTGCAGTTCGGAAACAAAATATTGTCCGACCACTGTCTTGTTATTGATCAGCGCCGCATCATCTGGGCTGCCTTGGGGGCCGAACGCACCGCTGATAATGTCGATGATGACACGGCCAACTGAAATGGCCGGATTGGCTAATTGCGCAGTCCAGTAGGCGCTTCCCGCTGCATCAATTGGACGGTTAAACAGATTGAGATACACGCTGTTCAGGAATGTTGCTGGCGCGCCTGCTGCGGGGTTCGCGAGAAAGCTATATAGGGTTGTCGCCTCTGGTTGCACACTGAAGCTGCTGGCGATAGCGGTGAGCGACATGCCACCATTGGCGTGGCCAACCCAATAGTTCAAGCCAGCGGGATCAGGCGCACGGTTGAAATAGCCGGTATAAATTTGCGTAATGCTTTCACTAATTGTAGGCATTTCAAGCATCCAGCATGGTTTGAAATCTGATCATTCCAGAATCATACGCTAATTGGCCTCAGAAGGATTGGCAAAAAGTTATTCTTTGGATTTACACAAACGGGCTATCACTTTTTCCAAATCCGTTTGCCGGGTGGCCCTATTTTTCGGATTGTGCAGGGTGTCCCTTTATTTTTTTGAAAATTCTTTGCGCCGATCTGGCTCTTACCCAGCGCGCAAACCGTACCCCGCCCCCGAAGCTCATGCCATCCACCATGCCAAGCTACGGCAACCTAACCCCAGGCATCTATTATAGGCCAGTCGAAATAAGGCAGAGCTTGTTATGCAATCTTGGCGAACTTACAGACGCACGTAACAATCGGATGAGTGCCCAAACCACCTCAAAATCGCCAGTTCCACCCCTAAGTAAATGGATCGGGCCAGGCGGCGGAAACGCCAGCGCAGTGCGCCGATGCCAAGCAACCCTGCGCCAAGCAGGCTAAACGTTGCCGGTTCGGGGACGCTGGAAGATGACACTGGGTCCAACAAAAACGAGCGCCAGCTGCCGTTATGAATACCATACCCGATAATTTGCCCGGAAGTATTTATGGCGGCTGCCACATCCAATTGCCAACCTGTGGGGTCGATAAGCAAATCGTTCAGGTCAAGCATGCCGGGACCAACATCCCACAAAAATGCCCGATTACCGATTGCGCCCACGCTTCGCCCCACCACCTGGCCGTTATCGTTAATGCCATAGGCGTAACTGTAATTACTTCCTCCAGGCAGATCGCCAAGATCGATCATGCCAACACCGGACTGCCATAAAAACCCTCGATATCCGGTTATGGCACCACTAATCCCCACCACCTGGCCGTTGTTGTTAATGCCATTGGCAACGCTGTAATCAAGCCCACCCGGCAGATCGCCAAGATCGATCATGCCAACACCGGATTGCCACAAAAATGCTCGGGTACCGGTCGTGGTAGCACCAATCCCTACCACCTGACCGCTATCATTGATGCCAATAGCATGGCTGGTATCACTCCCCCCAGGCAAACCGCCAAGATCGATCATGCCAACGCCTGACTGCCACAAAAACGCATGTCCGCCAGTTGCCCGAGAGGAATACCCCACCACCTGACCGCTGTCATTGATGTCAAAAGCAAGGCTGGCATCTTCCCCACCCGGCAGATCGCCAAGATCGATCATGCCAACACCGGATTGCCACAAAAACGCCCGTTGGCCGGTTGCGGCAACGCTATACCCTACCACCTGACCACTGTCATTGACGCCGTATGCGGCGCTGTAATCATCCCCCCCGGGTAGGTCGCCTAAGTCGGTCATGCCAACGCCTGATTGCCACAAAAAACCTCGATAGCCGGTCGCTGCACTACCGATTCCCACCACCTGACCGGTATCATTGACACCAGCGGCGTAGCTGGCATCTTCTCCACCCGACAGGTCGCCAAGATCGGTGATGGTATAGAGTGGGGAGGCTAATGCCCCACCCGCCAGCATTAACGAAGCAATCCCCGCCGCCAACGTTCCTACCACTTGAAGTTTCATTCTTTTGTGCCATTCCGCAGATCGACAAAAAATTGTCAGTTACGAGCCCTGCCAACGTATACGGATAATTGCTTCGGGTATATGCGCTTCTCTAGTTGACCCCTCCCCAGA
>Ga0209867_1000018_pt1 | contig 73642 bp, 72 predicted proteins | sample GWRWmT4_4Nov14_FD_187197 | JGI IMG/M metagenome (GOLD analysis project Ga0209867, IMG submission 187197) | Sand microcosm microbial communities from a hyporheic zone in Columbia River, Washington, USA - GW-RW T4_4-Nov-14 (SPAdes) (version 2) | ecosystem: Engineered > Artificial ecosystem > Sand...
GGCCTCGCCATGGTGTTCACCGGCATGCGGCATTTCCGGCATTAACCATCACGGGTGTTAAAACGGGCCTGCAAAATATGTGACTGCTGTCACTTGGCAAAAGGGTTCGGTGTCACCATGTAGGGCCTGTGACTTCGACTTGAAGCCCCCCTCTTTCGAATTGAAGGACACGCTCCTGGTCCGTGCCTCGGACTCTGAGTGATCAGAACAAAACTACCCCATACGCGAGTGTGGGGTTTTTTTTGGGTATAATACCAACGGCCCTATGATCTGACCTGTCATCCTGAGCGAAGCGAAGGATCTCCCCGAAATGGATGGGGATTCTTCGCTTCGCTCAGAATGACACAACGGGTCTGTTCATAGGGCCGCTGGTATAAATGCGACGGCGCGTTACCGCGTCGGAACGGGAACCTCGCCGCGATAATCGTAAAAGCCGCGTTGGGTTTTCTGGCCCAGCCAGCCGGCCTCGACATATTTCACCAGCAGCGGGCAGGGGCGGTATTTGGTGTCGGCCAGGCCGTCATGCAGCACCTGCATCACCGCAAGGCAGGTGTCCAGGCCAATAAAATCCGCCAGTTGCAGCGGCCCCATCGGGTGATTGGCGCCAAGCCGCATGGCGACATCGATCGCCTCCACATTACCGACGCCCTCATACAGCGTATAGACCGCCTCATTGATCATCGGCATCAGAATGCGGTTGACCATGAAGGCGGGAAAATCTTCGGCGTTCGCCGTGGTCTTGCCCAGCCTGTTGGTGAATTCGCGCGCCTGCTTGAAGGTTTCTTCGCCCGTGGCGATGCCCCGGATCAGCTCGACCAGTTTCATGACTGGCACAGGGTTCATGAAATGCAACCCGATAAACTGTTCGGGCCGGTCTGTTGACGCCGCCAGGCGTGTGATGGAAATGGATGAGGTGTTGGAGGCGATAATGGCGTCTGGCCGCAGCATCGGACAGAGCCGGGCGAAGATGCTGCGTTTCACATCTTCCTTTTCCGCCGCTGCTTCTATTACCAGATCAACTTCCTTGAAGCGATCAAGATCGGCGACGGGGGTGATGCGGGCCATGGCGGCCTGCTTGGCCTCGTCGGTCATCAGACCGCGCTGGATCTGGCGCGACATATTGAACGAAATCGTCGCCAGCGCCTTGTCCAGGGCCTCTTTGTTGACATCTTCCAGCAGCACATCAAAGCCGGCGGCGGCGCACACATGCGCGATGCCGTTGCCCATTTGACCGGCGCCAATTACGCCAACCTTGTTTATCGTCGCCATTCGGGGATCATCCTTTGTTGAACCAGGTCCAATCCCTGCTACGTTTCCCGTCCATTTTTCACCCGGCTCTCAGAGGCCAAGCTTTCCCAGTTCCGCTTCCAGTTCCGGCACCGCCTTGAACAAATCCGCCACCAGGCCATAATCGGACACCTGGAAAATCGGCGCTTCTTCATCCTTGTTGATGGCGACGATGACCTTGGAATCTTTCATGCCGGCCAGATGCTGAATGGCGCCCGAAATACCCACGGCAATGTACAGATCGGGCGCCACAACCTTGCCGGTCTGTCCGACCTGCATGTCGTTCGCCGCATAGCCTGCATCGACCGCCGCGCGCGATGCGCCGACGGCTGCCTTGAGCTTGTCCGCAACCGCTTCAATCATTTTGAAATTATCGCCCGATTGCATACCGCGGCCGCCAGAGATAATGATCTTGGCCGAGGTCAATTGTGGCCGCGCCGAATCCGACAGGCGATCGCCGACATATTCCGACAGGCCGGGATTTTTCGCCGCCGCGATTTTCTCGACAGTGGCCGAACCGCCCTGGCCAACGGCCTGGAATGTTGTGGTGCGCACAGTGATGACTTTTTTGGCATCGGTTGATTGCACGGTCTGCATCGCATTGCCCGCATAGATCGGGCGCACAAAAGTATCGGGCGCTTCGACTTTTACGATTTCGGAAATCTGCGCGACGTCCAGCATGGCGGCGACGCGCGGCATGAAATTTTTCGACACGGTGGTGGCGCTGCTCAGCACCGATGTGTAATTACCCATCAGGCCAACCACCAGTTCCGCCACATTTTCGGCAAGCCGCGCCGAATAAATCGCGTCATCGGCCAGCAGAACTTTTGTCACGCCGTCCAGCTTCGCACTGGCTTGCGCAACCGCATCGCAATTTTGTCCGGCCACCAGAATATGCACATCACCGCCCAATTGTTTGGCGGCGCTGACGACCTTTGCGGTGGCGTCGGACAGGTTTGTATTGTCGTGGTCAGCTACTACAAGCGCACTCATACTCAAATTACTCCTGCTTCATTGCGCAGCTTGGCGACAAGCTCTTGTACGGATTCTACTTTTACACCAGCGGAACGCGTGGGCGGCTCGGTGGTCTTCAGAACTTTCAGGCGCGGCGTGATGTCCACGCCATAATCTTCCGGCGTCTTTTCATCAATGGGTTTCTTGCGCGCCTTCATAATGTTGGGCAGCGACGCATAGCGCGGCTCATTCAGCCGCAGATCAACCGTGATGATGGTGGGCAGGTTCACGCGGATGGTTTGCAGGCCGCCATCCACTTCGCGGGTTACTTCGGCCTTGTTGCCGTCAATTTTCACTTCACTGGCAAAGGTGGCCTGCGAACGGCCCAGCAATGCTGCCAGCATCTGACCGGTCTGATTGCTGTCATCATCAATCGCCTGCTTGCCCAGAATGACGATATCCGCGCTTTCCTGTTCGGTAATGGTCTTGAGGATTTTGGCGACGGCAAGGGGTTCAACGGTGGCGTCGGTTTTTACCAGAATGCCGCGATCCCCGCCCATGGCCAGCGCGGTGCGGATGGTTTCCTGCGCCGCTGCCGGTCCGATAGAGACAATAATGACCTCGGTGGCGGTTCCGGCTTCTTTCATGCGCACGGCCTGTTCGACGCTGATTTCGTCAAACGGGTTCATCGACATTTTGACATTCGCCAGATCGACGCCCGACCCATCGGCCTTGACCCGCGCTTTTACGTTATAATCAATTACCCGTTTGACGGGCACCAGAACCTTCATTGCCACACTCTCCAAATCAAAATATTTGCTAATTTATCCCGGTTTGGGAAAACCGGTTATCTCGCAGGTGCGAAAACTAGTATTCGCAACCGCTGCTGTCAACGAATCGTAACGTTCGGCTCCATGATTTTAGGTAAAAAATACAATTACCGGTTCTGCCCCGGCTGCCATAAAACATCTGTATTACCGTCATTGTTCACATGGCGGCCAATCACAAACAGAAAATCCGACAACCGGTTGATATAGCGTAGCGCCGCCGGGTTAACTTTTTCACTATCCGCCAGTTCCACCATCAAGCGCTCGGCGCGCCGGCTAACTGTGCGCGCCAGGTGCAGATAGGCCGCCGCCGGGCTGCCCCCCGGCAATATAAAGGAATTCAGCGGGCTTAACCGGGCGTTCAGGGCGTCAATTTCACGCTCCAAATGGTCCACCTGGGCATCGGCGATGCGCAACGCCTCTCCGGGCTTTTCGTCTGGTGCTTCGGGTGTGCAAAGATCCGCCCCCAGATCGAACAGATCGTTCTGGATGCGCCCCAGCGCCGCGTCAGCGTCACCTGTGGTATGCAGTCGCGCAAGGCCGATGGTGGCATTGGCCTCGTCCACAGTGCCATAGGCGGCTACCCTCAGATCATATTTACGCACCCGTCTGCCGTCGCCAAGACCGGTGTCGCCCCTGTCGCCGGTGCGGGTGTAAATTTTATTCAGTTTTACCAAGTGATCAGCTCCCGGCGAAATAGAGTGCGCCCATAATGATAAGCACGGCAACGAACTGCAACGCCACGCGCAGGCGCATCAATTTGTTGCTCCAGTTACGGTTGAATTCACCGCCCCGGAACATGGCGAAGATACCGACGCAAAGCACCGCAAAGGTGGCGCCAATGAAAACCGGCACCAGTGTATGTAAAAAACTTCCCATGCCGCCTGTTTATCCTATTCGATAGACACGGCTGGCGCAGCCTGCAAACAGCGCCGCCTTGTCGCTTGCTGAAAATCCCGCCGCGATGCGCTTGAACGCATTCCACAGTACACCATAGGAGACGGACCGTTTATCCACCGGAAAATTGCTTTCGAACATGCAGCGTGCCGGTCCAAACACGTCGATGGTGTGCAGATAATAATCGCGGGTGGCCGCCGCCAGTTCTTCCGATGTGGGGGGCAGCGCATTTTTGTGCCAGCCGAAACCGTTCATCGGCATGTTGACGCCGCCGATTTTCACATTGACGTTCGGGCATTTCGCCAGCTCGGCCATGTCTTTTTTCCACTGCACGAAAATTTCCGCCCTTTTGCCCTCATAGGGGCCAATAGCAATCGGGCCGCCGAAATGATCCAGAATGATCGTCAGATCGGGCAGGGCGCAGGCAAATTCCGTCAGATCGGGAATTTGCGGATGATAGAAAAAAGAATCGAAAGACATGCCGCGCTTGACCAGTTCTGCTGCACCCTGACGAAATTTCGTCTCACCCAGCATGCCTTTTGTCAGGTGCGAAAATGTTCCCTGAAGCTGGGGATTTGGATCCCAGGCTGTAATATGACGGATGCCGCGAAACCGGCCTGGCGCCGCAGCCATATGGGCATCCAGCACCTCGCCGACAGCGGAACCCAGGGTCAGATCGGCATGTCCAACGATTGCAGAGCAGGCCCGCATCGGTCCGTACAGGCCGCTGGCGCTTTGCGCCGCCACCCCATTGACGAATTCGGTTTCCCCGACGGGGCGCAGATGTTCGGGCCCGGAGCAGCGGTACATGGCCCCGCACTCCACGAAAACTGTCGCCACAACATTATGGCCGCTATTGGTGTCGGCGCATAATTCATCCAGAAAATACCGGCTGCCGGGGTGGTCCCATAAATGGTGGTGGGGATCGATGATGGGCAAGCCGGGTTCCAGCGCGGCTTCTGCAACCTGGGCCAGCCAGACGTTCTGATCGGATATCTGTCGCATTTGCCTTACTCCCCTTATTTTATGAAAATGCACTGGATAAACTATAAAAGCTATGCCAGATAGCTTGCATCATATATGTGCATGGCTGTTTAAGCCACTTAACATAAGAGCGAAGAAGATAGCTGTGCGCCGTCGTGACGTCCTGGCCGGTATGGCCCTTTCCCCATTCCTTGGCGTTCTGCCCGTAACCGGGCAAGAAACGGCGGCCCCTGTTTACACAACCAGGTTGGGGGATCCGTTTCCTTTTAATGCGGGATATGTACGTAAACTGGCGCAAAAGCTGGCGTCGAAGAAATTTGCGCCACCGGTCCTGACCCTGCCTAAAGAACTGGAAAATCTGACCTATGATCAGTACCGGGATATTCGGTTTCGTCCCGATCAGGCGGTCTGGCGCGATGAAAAGCTGCCGTTTCAGATGCACATGTTCCATACAGGCTTCTTCTTTACGCAGCCGGTGACGATCTTTTTGGTGGAAAAGGACGAATCCCGCAAGCTGCTGTATTCAAGCGACTTTTATTCGTTTGGACCCAGTGTGCAGCCGCCGCCGCCGGAATATGATCTGGGATTTGCCGGTCTCCGGCTGCATACGCCGATCAACAGGCCAGATTATTTCGATGAAATGGCGGTGTTTCAGGGGGCCAGCTATTTCCGCGCGGTGGCCAAGGGTCAGGCTTATGGCCTGTCGGCGCGTGGCCTGGCTATCGATACGGCCGAGCCAGGCGGTGAGGAATTCCCGCTTTTCCGGTCTTTCTGGGTTGAAAAGCCACTGCCGGGGTCAAGCTCGATCGTTGTGCATGCGTTGCTGGATAGCCCCCGGACAACTGGCGCCTACCGTTTTACCATGCGTCCGGGCGTCAGTACCGAAATGGATGTGGAAGTCACCCTGTACCCCCGCACCAATCTGGAGCGTGTCGGCTTTGCGCCGCTGACCAGCATGTTCCTGTTTAGCCCGCTGGACCGGGTTGGCGTGGATGATTTCCGCCCTGCGGTGCATGATTCCAGCGGTCTGTCGATTCGCAATGGTCAGGGAGAATGGCTGTGGCGGCCTTTGTCGAACCCGACCAGCCTGCAATATAGTGTTTTCATGGACCATAGTCCGCGTGGGTTTGGCCTGTTGCAGCGCGAGCGCCGGTTCGAAAATTATGAAGACCTGGAAGCGCACTATGAACGCCGTCCCAGCGTGTGGATTGAGCCCATTGGCGATTGGGGGCCTGGGGGGGTGCATCTGATCGAAATTCCGTCCAAATCCGAAATTAATGATAATATCGTCGCCTATTGGCGGCCTTCCGATCCGATACCGGGCGGTTCGGAATATGTCCTGAATTACCGGATGCAATGGACCAACGCCCCAGCACCGGCGCCTGACGTCGCACAGGTTGTGGCAACCGGCATGGGTACAGGCTGGAATGCGCCGACCCGTCTGTTTGTGATTGATTTCGTGGGTGACACCTTGAACCAGCTTGCGCCGGAAACAAGCCCAAAGCCCATCATTGAGGCGTCGGAAGGCAAAATACTAAATCCCGTCGTGCAACCCAATCCAGAAACCAAAGGCTGGCGGTTAAGTTTTGAACTTGAAACCGGCGGGGCGCAGGTGGTTGAATTGCGCTGTCATCTTGCCAACGAAACGGTACGATTGTCGGAGGTCTGGGTTTACCGATGGACACTTTAGGGGCGCAATCAAACGCGCCCTCCAGCACTACTGATAGGATGCCGGATGATAGCATGCCGGAATTTATCATGGCGCCGCCGATGCCGCCGGAGATGCCAGCTGACATGCCCGCGCAGTCTTTGCGGCAATGGAGCGATGATAACACCCGAATTTTTCCTGCTACATCGCGATCACAGGCGCTGTACCGGCGCGGGATTTTGTTTGCGGGTACATTAGCGCTGACCCTGTGGGCCGCATTCGGCATGTACCAGGTGATGGCGGTCAATGATCTGACCAATATCCAGATTCTGATCATGGTTCTGTTTGTTCCGAACTTCGCCTGGATTTCCTTCTGGTTTATCAGCGCGCTGATGGGCTATGTGCTGGTGCTGTGGCCGCAGCCATTATTGCGTGTGCCAAAACTTTCCCCGGGCAGCACGATGATCCTCAGCAAACGGACGGCTTTGGTAATGCCTACCTATAATGAACCGCCGCACCGTATCTATGCCAACATACAGGCCATGTATGAAGCGCTGCGCGAAATGGGCGCACTGCGCTCTTTTGATATTTTCATCCTGAGCGACACCACCGAGGCGGCGATCTGGCTGGAAGAAGAAGAAGGCTTTCGCGATCTGCGCGCCCGCACCGGCGGCGATGCAAATCTGTTCTACCGGCGGCGGCCAAAAAACATCGCGCGCAAATCCGGAAATGTGGAAGATTTCTGTTCCCGCTGGGGCATGAATTACGAACATATGATCGTGCTGGATGCAGACAGCCTGATGACGGCAGAGGCGCTGGTGCGGCTGGCGGCGGTCATGGAAGTGCACCCGGAAGCGGGCATTATTCAGACCGCGCCGCAGATCATCAATGGCGGCACATTATTCGCGCGCCTGCAACAGTTTGCCGGACGCGCCTATGGTTCAGTTGTGGCGGCGGGCCTTGCCTACTGGCATATGGGTGACGGAAATTACTGGGGCCATAATGCAATCATCCGTACACGGGCGTTTCTTGAAAATGCCGGCCTGCCGGTCCTGCCCGGCCGTGCGCCCTTTGGCGGTCACATCCTTAGCCATGATTTTGTCGAGGCCGCGCTGATCCGCCGGGGTGGCTGGAAAGTGTATATGGCGACGGAGATTGAGGGCAGCTTTGAAGAAAGCCCCCCGGGGCTGATTGATTATGCGGCGCGCGACCGGCGCTGGTGCCAGGGAAACATGCAGCATATGGCCATATTACGCACACGCGGCCTGCACTGGCTCAGCCGTCTGCATCTTGGGCTTGGCATCTTTGGGTATCTCGCTTCGCCATTCTGGTTGAGCTTTCTTCTGGTCGGCATGTTGCTCAGCTTGCAGGCGCATTACATCCGCCCGGAATATTTCACCAATGAATTTCAGATTTTCCCTACCTGGCCGGTGATCAATCCGCAACGCGCGGCATGGTTATATGTTGGCACCATGGCCGTGCTGCTGGGGCCGAAAATCCTTGGCGTCATGCTGGTGATGCGCAATTCCATTCAGGCTGCGGGATTTGGCGGACGGCTGGCGATCCTTGGCGGGCTACTGGTGGAAACCTTTCTGTCTTCCATGACTGCGCCCGTCATGATGCTGATCCAGACCTCGGCAGTGATCGGTTCGCTTGCCGGGCGTGATGTGGGCTGGCGCACCCAGCGGCGCGGCGATGACCGGGTGCCCTTTCGCGAGATTGCGCTGCGTCATCGCGGGCATACTATTCTTGGCGTAGTGATTGGCGTAGCTGCCTATGCAGTGTCGCCGATGCTGCTGGCCTGGATGTCGCCGGTGGTGCTTGGGCTTTTGCTCGCCATTCCGCTGTCGGCGCTGGGGGCCAGCCAGCGCTGCGGTCAGGCAATGGCGCGCGCAGGCCTGTTGCTGACGCCCGAAGAGGCAAATCCGCATCCGATTATACTCCGTTCCCGGATCATTCAGGAAGAATTGGGCCGCAAGGGCATGCCGGTGACGGATCCGGTATTGCGCATCGCGATGGACGCAGATTTGCGCGCCCTGCATCTGGCCATGCTGCTTCCGCCGCGCGGCAGCGTCAGAGGTGATGTGGATGTGGACTTCGTGGTGGCGATGGCGAAGCTGCAACAGGCAGACAATATCGAAGACGCCGTGCGCTTTCTGTCCGCGCGTGAAAAACTGGCCATATTGGGCAGCGCGGAAGGCATTGCGCGGCTGGTAATCCTTGCCCAGCCGCGCATGGACGTGGCGACGGCGGCCGAGTAACCCCAGGCCGCCGCCGTGTTTATTCCGCCGCCTTTTTAAGCGCTTCGTTATAGTGCTCGCCCACGCTGGTGCGCCAGATATCGCCGGGGCGCGCATTGGTGCATTCGCCGTTCTCGAACGTCGGCACGCCATTGACCAGAATGGCGCGATAGCCGGTGGCCTTTTGAATCAGACGCCGCCCGCCGCCAATGATGGTTTCATACACCGGCTTTTCCGGTGTCACCGCCAGTTTGTCGAGATCATAGATCATGATGTCCGCAGGCAGGCCGGGCAGCAGCATGCCGCGCCCGGTCATGCCGATGCTGGCCGCCGCCATGTGCGACAGACGCCAATGGGCTTCTTCCAGCGAGAGCACTTTTTTGTCGCGCACCCATTTGGCCAGCAGGATGGTGGGATATTTGCCCAGGCTGAGGAATTGCGTATGCGCCCCGCCGTCCGACAGGCCGGGGATCACATAAGGGTGCAACAGCATTTCCTGATTGGCGGCATCATCCATATTGGCGAAATCTTCGATGATGAAATTGGTCTCAAGCCGTTCCGCCACATTGATGTCGCAGAATACATCCAGCGGGTTCTGCCCACGCTCGGCGGCGATCTGCGAGACATATTTGCCAACAATTTTCGGATCTTTCGATTCCATCACCATCAGCCGCGCCCAGTTGCCCGACCATAGCCGCTCCACATGATGATCCAGATCATGCTGCAGGGTTTTGCGCACTTCCGGATTGGCCAGATTGGCGATGCGCTGTTCCAGCGGGCAGGCCAGCGCCTTGTTCCAGGCAGGCATTTCATCGAACAGATTATATTCGATCAGATTGAACAGGGATTCCAGTTCATGGGTCAGGCCCAGACCATTCACCTGCACCCGCGTGTTCATGTCTTCCAGCAGCGCCAGCGCTTCCTTATAGGCGCCGGGGCGGTGGCCTTCCTGGATCAGGGCATTGTAATAGATGGGCCGCCCGGAAATATTGGCCCAGCGTTCGAGCATTTCGGCTTCATTAGGCCCGATCTTCAACTGCTTGGGCGTGACTTCGATGGAGCCGACATTGAATTCGCGCGCCACAGCGATCAGCGCCTCGGTTTCCGCCATCGGCGCGATCAGGCTGGGAAGCACAGACCCGTCAAAATCGCGGTCGATCAGATTAAGATCGGTGGACAGCCCCATGGCGCCCGCGCGATAGCCGTCGCGCACCACTTCCTTCATGGCTTCCAGCTCTGCGGGCGTCACATGTTCGCGCTTGCTGTCATCCGTACCCAGAACATAGCCGCGCACCGGGGATTGCGGAATATAGCTGGCGACATTGATACCCAGCCCGGCCTTTTTCATGGAATTGAGATATTCGGCCTGCGTCACCCAGTCCCAGCGCATGCCCTCTTTCATTGCGGAATAGGGAATGGCCTCCACGCGGGTCATACGGTTCATGGCGCGTTCGCGGTCATGCGGATGGCAGGGCGCAAAGCCAAAGCCGCAGGCGCTGATCACGATCGAGGTAATGCCGTGCCAGCACGACTGGCTGGCGTACGGGTCCCATTGCAGTTGCGCGTCATAATGCGTGTGCACGTCAATCGCGCCGGGCGCCACAATCAGATTGGTGGCGTCAATTTCCTGTTTGCCCTTGCCGGTCACGCGCCCGATTTCGGCAATCCTGCCGTCCTTGATCGCAATGTCCGCCTTGAAACGCGGCATGCGGGTGCCATCCACCACCGTGCCGTTGCGAATTACCATGTCAAACCGTGTATCAGCCATAGCGCCACCTCCTCCAAAAGTTTATTTTTATAAGGAGCCATACTGGACGGCGCAGGCCGGAAAACATGTTGACAACACTGTATGCCGGACCAGGCGGCTCCCGTAATGAGACAATGCTCAGTAAAACTTGTCAAGCGGGAAAGCGCGCGTATTAATTCAGCGTTCAGCGTCCAGCGGCGAAGCGACGCGGCAATGACGATGAGGCAATGACGATGAGGCAATGACGATGAGGCTAAGAACGGACGGACCTGAGATCATCCCGTTTTGGCGGCCGCTCAGCCTATTGGCCCTTGCTGGCGGCAGAGGCAAAGCGTACGGCTTCTTCGGCTGCGCGCACCATGGCCTTGGCCTTGGTAATGGTTTCCTGATATTCCGCTTCCGGGTCGCTGTCGGCGACAACGCCGCCGCCCGCCTGAATATAAATCACCTTGTCCTTGACGACCGCCGTGCGCAGCGCGATGCAATTATCCATTGATCCGTTGGCGGAGAAATATCCAACGCATCCGGCATAGACGCCGCGCTTTTCCTTTTCCAGTTCGTCAATGATTTCCATCGCCCGGATTTTCGGCGCGCCACTGACCGTGCCCGCCGGGAACCCCGCGCACAGGGCTGTAATCGCATCAAATTTAGGGTCTATCAGCCCTTCGACATTCGACACCAGATGAATGATGTGCGAATAATATTCGGTCATGAACTGGCCGGTGACCCTGACACTGCCGATTTGTGACACGCGCCCCACATCATTGCGGCCCAGATCCAGCAGCATCAGATGTTCGGCGCGTTCTTTTTCATCCGTGATCAGATCATGCGCCATCACGGCGTCCTGTTCGGGCGTTGCGCCGCGCGGACGCGATCCCGCGATGGGGCGAATGGTCACCACATCATCGCGCAGGCGCACCAGCAATTCCGGGCTGGACCCGACAATGGCGAAATCGCCAAAATCAAGAAAGTTCATATAGGGCGACGGGTTAATCCGCCGCAGCGCGCGGTACAGCGCAAAGGGAGGCAATTCAAACGGCATGCGGAAACGCTGGCTTGGCACGACCTGAAAAATATCCCCGGCGGCGATATATTCCTTCGCCCGCGCCACCATCGCATGATATTCCGCCCGCGTCGTATTGGATTGTGGCTCAGGCAGGGGTGTCAGGCTGTCCAGGCGGTAATTTGCGCCATGCGGCAGCGGCTTTTCAAAATCCGTCACCACATCATTCAGCCGCTCGTTTGCCTGATTATAGGCCGCGCGCGCGCTTACGCCGTTCTGCGGCCATACCGGGGTGACAACACTGAGAATGTCCTTCACGCTGTCAAAAATCACCATGATCGACGGGCGGATGAAAATACTGTCGGCCAGGCCAAGCGGATCAGGGTTGGGGCTGGGCAATTTTTCCATCAGCCGCACCATGTCATATCCCATATACCCGAACAGGCCGGTCGCCATGGGCGGCAGGCTGGCAGGCAGATCAACGCGCATCTCGCGCACCAGCCTGCGCAGTGATTCCAGCGCGCCTTCCGCGCATGGCTCCCACGCATTTTGATCCGTGCGCGCCTTGCGGTTGATCTCGGCGCGCTCACCATAACAGCGCCAGATCAGGTCTGGCTTCATGCCAATGAACGAATAGCGTCCGCGCGTCGCGCCACCTTCAACCGACTCGAACAGAAAACTGTATGGTTGACCATGGGCAAGCTTCAACATCACCGATACGGGCGTATCCAGATCGGCAACCAGATTGGTCCACACCACCTGTGGCGCACCGGCGTCATAGGTTTTGGCAAAAGCAGTAAAATCGGGATCAACCTGCATCATTATTGCTCTTCAAACAGGCTGTTCAGCCGGTCCTGGTTTATTTCCACGTCATATCGCCGTTCCAGCACTGACTGATATTGCGCCAGCACATCCTCGGAGAAGTTCCTGGATAAATCCCGGCCCACTTTTGCGGCAGCGTCACTTTTATCGGTCAGCGATGGCGGCCTGATTTCATGCAAACGCGCAATGACATAGCCCCCGCCGGGGGCCGGTTCGGCAAAGCTGTCGCCTGGTTTTCCGGTGAACAGTTTGGCGGCAAGCGCCGCACTCATCTGTTCATCCGTAAAACTGCGGCCAAAGGCAGGGCTTTTGGTAACTTTGAGATTCAGGGGCCTGGCAATTTCCGGCAACGGTTTGCCTGCCTGGACGGCTTTCAGCATTTCACCAGAAAGCTGTTCCAGTTTTTCACCAGTCTTTTGGGCGCGCCATGCGGCGGTGACCTCGTTGCGCACATCGGCCAGCGGGCGCACGGCCGATGGCGTGACATTATCCACCCGCAACACATAATAACCGCCATCCTTGTTTTCCCGCAGATCACTTTCCGATCCTGCATCCGTATCAAAAACATCGGTGATGAATTGCGGGTCCATGGGCATATTCTGAACGGGCCTGCCATCGGGGCCGTTGCCCTGACGGTCAACACCCGCGATGGTGTGCAGCTTCAGGCCGAATTCCTTCGCGGTTTCTTCCAGCGACGCCCCCCCGGCGCGCGCATCTTCCAGCTGGTTCGCCCGCTCGACGGCCAGGTCAGTGGCGCGGGCAAGCGCCAGATCTTCGGAAATGGTTTTGCGCACTTCCTCAAATGGTTGAATCCGCTCCTGACGCGCGGCGGTAATCTTGACCAGATGCCAGCCCAACGGGCTTTTTAAGGGCGCACTGACTTCGCGTTCCTTCAGGGCAAACACCGCCTCGGCAATTTCCACAGGCAACAGGTCTTTGGTGACTTCCACAAGCTCCAATTCTTTTTCACGCATTCCGGACGCCTGTCTGGCCACTGCCGCAAAATCCTTGCCTGCCTTGATCTTGTCGTGGGCGGCTTTTGCCGCTGCTTCGTCGGGCAGTACAAACTGCTGCAGATTGCGCATCCCCGTAACCGTAAATTCCGCCAGCCGGGCGTCATATTGTTCGCGCAGGTCCTTTTCATCGGGCGTAATCCCTTCCGCCAGATCATCGGGCCGCAGGGTGACATAGGTGACGCTGCGGGTTTCCGGCGCCGTAAACAGGGCTTCATTGGCTTTATGAAAAGCTTCCAGTTCCGCATCGGCTGGATTGGGAATTTTTCCGATGGCGTTTTGCGGGATGTGCAGCAGGTCCGCTGTGCGCTGTTCTTCCCGCAAAGAATACAGTGTCGCGGCAAGCTTTTGCGGCGCAACGGTTCCCGCAGTGATAGCTGCGATCAGTTGACGCCGGGTCATGTCCATGCGGGCGCGGCGCATATATTCTTTCTCGGTAAAGCCATTATCATTCAATGCGCGTTGAAAAATATTTTTGTCAAACTCCCCAAGCGAATCCCGGTAGCTGGCATTTTCACGAATATTCTGCGCGATGGTCTGATCGGCTGTGGTCAGCGACAGGTTTTCCGATTCGCGGTCAAACATGATCCCAACCAGCTTTTGCCGCAGCACTTCCCGGTCAAATCCCATTTCGCGGGCTTTGGCGGTGCTGAATTCCGGGCCATATTGCTGTTGCAGGCGGAACAATTCGCGGCGAAAATCATTATTGAATTCCTGCGCCGAAATGGTGGCGCCCGCCACCCTGGCCAATGGCGGCTCGGCTGTATTGGTAACAAAATCCGCAACGCCCCAGACAGCGAAACTGATCACCAGGATGAACAGAAAAATCCTGGTAAACCAGTTGCCGGTGGTTTTGCGAAGTGATGTAAGCATTGAACTGTCCAGTTAATTAGTTGTTTTGCGCACCATAAGTAGCACGATTACGTACCGCAAGTTAGCCTATCCTGACAACGCCACCCGCTCGGAGTTTCGGTCGCACCTCTAAATCAGGCTCCAGAAATAAAATTGTAACAGCAGCCTGTGAAGGCCGCATATGTACACTGTTTGTTCTTATACGTCAAGCCCTGATTTTTCGCGGTGCATCTACCCTGTCAACGCCACCCGCTGCCCCGGATGGCGTTCCAGCCGCCCCGCTAAATCCAGTTCCAGCAAAATGACTGCTATTGTCGCGGCGCTCAGCCCGGATTGGCGCACCAGTTCGTCGATTTCCACCGGCGTCGGCCCCAGCATTTCCAGAATTTCGGGCCGCGCCCTGTCGATCAGGCGCATATCCAGCACCGGCGGGGAATAAGGCTGTTTCCTGTCCGGTTCCGCAAAGGGTTTGCGCAGCAGGGGTTGCAGCGCTTCCAGCACATCTTCAGCGGTCTGCACCAATGTCGCGCCCTGGCGGATCAGGGCGTTGCCGCCACGCGATCGGGGATCCAGTGGCGATCCCGGCACCACAAACACTTCGCGGCCCTGCTCGCCCGCATACCGCGCAGTGATCAGCGAACCGGACTGGGGCGCGGCCTCAATCACAATCACCCCCAGGCTGATCCCGGAGATAATGCGGTTGCGCTGTGGAAAGTGCCGCGCCTGCGGCTGCGCGCCCGGCGGCAGCTCACACACCAGCACACCAATTTCACCAATACGATTATGCAGTTCTTCGTTCTGGGGCGGATAGATCACATCGATGCCACCCGCCAGCACGGCCGCTGTGCCGCTTTCCAGCGCACCATTATGCGCGGCGGTGTCAATGCCGCGCGCCAGACCAGAGGCAATCAGCAGCTCATGGCTCCCCAGCGCATGCGAAAGCTCGCGTGCGATGCGTATCCCCGCAGCGGACGCATTGCGCGCGCCGACAATGGCGATAGTAGGACGCTGTAATAAATGCACCGCGCCTTTGACGCACAGCACAGGCGGCGGCGCATCACTGGCGGCCAGTGCTGGCGGATATTCCGGTTCGCACGATGCAATATAGCGCGCCCCCAGCCGCGCGGCGGCGGCCAGTTCGGCTTCGGCCTCGGCTTTTCCCGCAATGCTGATCGCGCCACGCCCGCCGCCACGCCGCGCCAGATCGGGCAGCGCCTCGATGGCGCGGGTCGCCGTGCCGAATTGCGCAATCAGACTGGCGAATGTGACGGGGCCCACATTGCGGGTCCGGATCAGCCGCAGCCAGTCCACCCGTTCCCGATCGGAAAATATCGCCACCCGGCCCCCTATTCAGGGCTGGCGGCCCCGATGCGCGGTTCTTCACCTGCCATTATGCGGCGAATATTACCATAATGCTTCAGCCAGATCACAACCGCAAGCAGCAGCGACAGTTGCATCAACTGGTCCTGACCGAACCACCAGAAATAGAGCGGGCCAAGCGCCGCCGCCGCCAGCGCCGCCGCCGATGAAATGCGCAAAATGGCGGCAACCGCGATCCAGGTCGCACAGATCAATGCGCCCGCCAGCGGGTTCAGCGCCAGCGCAATCCCCAGAAATGTCGCCACACCCTTGCCGCCCCGAAAGCGCAGCCAAACCGGAAACAGATGCCCGAAAAACGCCCCCGCCGCCGCACAAACCGTTACATCAGGGCCATAATTTTGGGCGATCAGCACCGCTGCCGCGCCCTTGCCGCCATCCAGCAGCAAAGTCAGCAGCGCCAGAAATTTATTCCCGGTGCGCAATACATTGGTCGCGCCGATATTGCCGGAACCGATGGCGCGAATATCCCCCATCCCGGCCAGCCGGGTCAGGATCAGGCCAAACGGAATGCTGCCCAGCAGATAGCCGCCCAGCAGCGCCGCCAGCAAATAAGGGCCGGACAGGCCCCAATCCATCGGGTTTGGCATGGCTAGGCTTCTTCCCGGATGAACACGGCCTCGCCGGCAACCACGGTGCGCAGGACGACGCCCTGTAAATGGCGGTCTTCAAACGGCGTGTTTTTGGATTTTGAGCGCAATCGGTTTCCCGTCACGATCCAGCTTTTTCCAGGATCAAACAGCGTCAGATCGGCGGGCTGCCCCCTGGCCAGTTTACCACCCGGCAGGCCCAGCAATCGCGCCGGATTGATCGTCATGCGCGCCAGCAGATCGCACAGTGAAACATGGCCATTATGAAAACAGCTCAACGCCACAGACAAAAGCGTCTCCAACCCGATGCCACCGGTCGCCGCCTGGGCAAAGGGCAGGCGCTTGCTTTCCTGATCCTGCGGATTATGGCCGCTGACAATGACGTCAATCGTGCCATCCGCAACGCCCGCCACCAGGGCGGCGCGGTCTTCTTCGCGGCGCAGCGGCGGCGACAGTTTGAAAAAGGTGCGGTAGTTGCCGACATCATTTTCGTTCAGCGCCAGATGCGCCGCCGACACGCCGCAACTTACCGGCAGGCCCTGGCGTTTCGCCTGACGCATGATTTCCACCGAGATTGCGCACGAAAGCTGATCCGCATGATAGCGCGCGCCGGTCAGTTCCACCAGACGCAGATCGCGTTCCAGCATGATGGTCTCGGCGGCGTCCGGAATGCCCGACAGTCCCAGCCGCGTGGCGATCTCGCCTTCGTTCATGCAGCCGCCTTCGGCCAGCATTGGTTCTTCCACATGCTGCACGATCAGCGCGTCATAGCGGCTGGCGTAACTCAGAATGCGGCGCATCAGCACGGCATTCGCCACCGCCTGCACACCGTCCGTAAAGGCGACGGCCCCCGCCTGACGCATCAGGCCTATTTCCGACATGCCGAGGCCCTTCAGGCCCTGGGTCGCGGCGGCCATCGGATGCACATTGACCAGCGCGCCGAAGCGCGCGCGGCGCTTCAGAAATTCGACCAGTGAAATATCATCAATCACCGGATCGGTGTTGGGCATGGTGACAATGGTGGTGATGCCGCCGGCTGCTGCGGCAACACTGGCGCTTTCCAGCGTTTCTTTATGTTCGGCCCCCGGTTCGCCCACAAACACTTTCATATCGATCAGGCCGGGGCACAGCACCTGCCCCGCGCAATCGATGATTTCGCATCCCGCCGGGATGCCGTCCGCAAACAATTTTGGTCCGGTGTCCACAATCAGCCCGCCCTGCGTCAGCAGTTCGCCCGGGCCATCATAACCCGTGCCCGGATCAACCAGCCGCGCATTGACATAGGCCGTCAGTTGCGTTCCCGGAATGGGTTTATATCCTTCGGCCGCCGCGTTCATTTGGCCCCCGCTACAGGGGAATTGGCGGGCAGATTGCGGCTGAGCAGATCCAGTATGGCCAGCCGCACGGCGACACCCATCTCGACCTGTTCGCGAATGACGCTGCGGTCAATGTCGTCGGCCACTTCGCTGTCAATTTCAACGCCTCTGTTCATCGGGCCGGGATGCATGATCAGCGCATCGGGTTTGGCGCGCGACAGTTTTTCATAATCCAGACCGTGGAAATGATAATATTCGCGCAGGCTGGGCACAAAGGCGCCGTGCATGCGTTCCTGTTGCAGCCGCAGCATCATCACAATGTCGACATCCTGCAAGCCCGCGCGCATGTCATGAAACACCTCAACGCCCAGCCGGTCAATATGGGCGGGCAGCAGCGTCGGCGGGGCGACGACGCGCACCCGCGCCCCCATCCGGTTCAGCAGATAGATGTTCGAGCGCGCCACCCGGCTGTGCAGAATATCGCCGCATATGGCGACCAGCAGCCCCTGCAATCTGCCGCGCCGCCGCCGGATGGTCAGCGCATCCAGCAGCGCCTGGGTCGGATGTTCATTGCTGCCGTCACCGGCATTGATAACCGCGCAATCCACCTTTTGCGCCAGCAGTTCCACGGCCCCTGAATCCTGATGGCGCACCACCAGCAGATCGGGACGCAGCGCGTTCAGCGTCATGGCGGTGTCGATCAGGGTTTCGCCTTTTTTCAGGGCCGAATTGCTCACCGCCATATTCAGGACGTCTGCCCCCAGCCGCTTGCCCGCCAGTTCAAACGAGCTTTGCGTCCGGGTCGAGGCTTCAAAAAACAGGTTGATCTGGGTGCGCCCGCGCAGCAAATTCTGCTTTTTGTCGATCTGGCGGTTAAGTTCGACGTAGGAATCCGCCAGATCGAGGATTTGATCAATGTCCAAAGCGGACAGATCCTTGATCCCCAACAGATGCCTGTGCGGGAATCGCATGGTGTGGTGTGTGCGGGGGCTGCTCATTAAAGCGATTCATATAAAGCCGAAGCCCCGCCGCTGCAAGCGGCTTCTCATCTACCCTTATAGAGGATAAAACAAGGGCGTTACCTGGCGCTAGTCGTCCGGCCAAGAATGAACGCGATAACGGCGGGCGTTAGCATTTTAAGCGCGTCTATGGCGTATGTCCGGTTTTCCGGAGCGGCCTGTGTGTTGAAAAAGATCGTGTAAACGCTTAAAACGAAGATTACACTTACGGCAATGGCCGCAACGACGTAGGTGGCCAAGCGCAAGAATTCATCGTTCCGTGCGCGCCTGTTCCCGTTGGCTATTCGGGCGTTTCTATCGGCATCGTTTTCTGGTGATTCGACCTTAAAGACAGCATTTTGGCCTATCTTGCTGAGATCGGGCCCCGACACTTAGTGCCCGACAAACTCATGGAGCCCGCGAATTTCATCATCGGACTTTGCCACTTGGTCAACGAGAACAATATGGCGTCCTGCGCGCTTGGCGTCGTAAGCCACAGTTATTAGCGCAAGCGCCTGCCGGATAACTTCGATAAGGTCAGTGTCTGTATCTGCCGCTATCTTCTCAAGCTCTTTATTCAGCTCAGGGGAAAGTTGCAGATTTAGGGGAACACCGTTAGGAGTTTTGTTAGCCAATACGAAGCACTCTCTTTCTTTCTCTGTGTCATTTTCTCTGTGTCATCGAAAAAATGGCCTAAATGAAAAAAACGGCCTAAATCATGTGCCTAACAGCGGCGGATCCCCGGTGAGCGGACGCGCCCGAAGTACAGCGGCTACTGATGCCCTAAATTCACGTTGGCGTCAACATTATTTCTGTCAACCATAAACCCATAAAACTGCCAAAACCAAGGAAGGGAGAGGCCGTTATATCACACAATGCACGCACAAGCTTTTACGCACTGGTGGTCTCCACCATAGCCATTGGCCGCAAGCTCTGCTAACACGGTGGCATATCAAGCCAAGGGGGTAATCAGAATGAACAAGACCGAAATCCAGATCGTGCAGAAATATCTGCGGGACACCCTGGGCAACCAAAAAATCACACTGGACCCTAAAACCGCGACCAGGGATTCGGTCGAGGTTTTTTTGAGTGGTGAATTCATTGCCGTGGTCAGCCGCGACAAGGAAGACGGCGATCTGTGCTACAACTTCCATATGGCGATCCTGGAAGAAGACCTGCCGGACGAGGACGATCTCTAAAGCAGCAGCGTCAGAATCAGCGGCATGGTGAATAGCGCCATGACGGTGGTCGCGGTGATCATGCCCGCCATCATGCGGGCGTCGCCGCCCAATTGCCGCGCCAGTATATAGGCCGATGTCGCGCCGGGAACCGACGCGCACAGAATGGCGATGTCGCGGGTGATGCCCTCCACGCCAAAAGCCCAGGTGGTGAGCGCCACCAATAGTGGCATGCCCAGCATTTTCAGTCCGGCCCCCAGCATGATCGTGCCGCCGAATTGCCGCATGTGTGAGAGATCAAGTGCGGCCCCCACCGCCAGCAGCCCCAGCGGCAGCGCCGCGCTGCCCATAACTTTCAGGGTGCTGTCCAGAACGGGAGCCAGGCCAAACCCCGCAACATTCAGCACGATGCCCACCAGACAGGCCATGATCAGCGGATTGCGCACAACAGCAATCAGCGCCGTGCGCAGGCTGGCGGGTTCCGCGCTGGCATGGCGGGTCAGCACATAGATGCTCAGCAAATTCACCGCCGGCACCATAAAGGCGATGGCGATCGCCATCAGCGCCAGCCCCGCCGAACCGAACAGGCTGGAGGCGGCGGCAATTCCCACAAAGCCATTCCAGCGCACCGCCCCCTGAAACAGACTGGAATATTCCGGGCCGCTCAGCTTGAGCCGCGTGCGCGCCACACTCAGCCCGCCCGTCATGATAAAGATGGCGCTCAGCAGCGCCGCCCCCATGGGCAGAATATCTATGCCAGCCAAATCCGCCGTCGCCAGATTTTGCACCAGCAGGCACGGAAACAGAATAAAATAAATCAGCCGCTCCAGCGGCGGCCAAACCCCCGCATCCAGAAAATCCGCGCGCCGGAGTATCCAGCCAAGCGCGATAATCAGAAATACCGGCAGCAGCGCACTGATGATTATGAGCATGGGGTGTGTGGCCGTATTAAGTGGCGTGTCGAAGCGTCATGTGACTTTGGCCGCCAGCGGATGCGCAACAAGCGCGCGGTCAAGCGTCACCAGCCGCAAATCCTCGATCTGGCATTGCGCCAGCAGCAGCCGGTCAAACGGATCGCGTGTCAAAGGCTCTGGTTCAACGGCCGTAATCACATGGCTGATTTCGATTGGCAGGATCACCAGCCCGAGCGCCTCAAGATATCCGGCGATAGTTTCAAGCGGCATGCCAGGATCGAGTTTGCGCAACCGCGTTTTGATTGCTGTTTCCCAAAGGCTGGCCACACTGACGAAGCCAACAGTCGCAGGATCGGAAAGCAGGCGCGCAATTTCCGGGCGCCGCTTTGCGAGTGTCTGGCGGAGCAGGTCCAACACGATGTGGGTGTCAATCAGTACCCTCATGCGTCCGGCGGCAGGGGATGCAAAAGAAAGTCCTCGGGCAAGGGCGCGTCAAAATCATCGGCGATGAAAGGAACCGGGTTGGTGATTCCCTTCGACGCCAGATAGGCCTTGCCTGCGGTAAGATCCAATCCGCCGTGCTTGCGATGCGGAACCAGATCAAACACCGGCCGGCCATTGCGCGTGACGGTAATGGTCTCGCCCTTCTCAACCTGCCGGGCGAGTTCAGTGAGGCGGTTCTTTGCATCGCGGATGGATACGGTCGTCATGGGAGAAATGTAGCTACAAGCAGCGCTTTTGTCAAGCGGACAAGCTCTGTTAACTTTTTGACTTTAGTGTAGCATATTGCTACATTATCCCCGCCGCAGCGGCATTTATAACTGAGGAAGACGGCAATGCGTAACGCCCATGTTATCACAGAGAATGGCAAGAAAATGGCCGTGCTGCCGCTGGCGGAATATAAGCGCATGCTTGCTATCATCGAGACGAAGCAAGACGCGCAGGATATTCAGGATGCCAAGCATATCCTGGCCCGCGTCAAAGCCGGGAAGGAGGCGCTTGTGCCAGGCGAAGTGGTGCACGCCATTATCGGCGGCGCCCATCCCGTGCGCGCATGGCGCACCCATCGCGGCATGACGGCAGCGGCGCTGGCCGAAAAAGCCGGCATCGCGCGCGCCTACCTGACCCAGATCGAAACCCGCAAGCGCAAGGGAACCATCGGCGTACTGCGCGCCCTCGCCAAAGCGTTGCGCACGGATGTGGACAGTTTGCTTGAGGGTTAGGGGGAGGGTTCTCTTAACGCCACACTACATATCTGTCACCCCGCACTTGTTGCGGGGTCCAGGGGCCACACGAAAGTCCTGTGTTTGGAACACTGGACCCCGGAATAAATCCGGGGTGACGACTTAACTATAGGCAGTAAATAATATATTTATGTAGAATAATCGTTCTTCAAGTAGTGCAGAAAAAGGGAAGCGTCCCCTTTATTCATTTCGCGCCCTTGCCAAAGCATTGCGGACGGATGTGGATAGTTTGCTGGAGGGTTGAAGAGGATGTCCGCTTCAATCCCTTTCGACATTAAAAATAGGAAACAAAGGGTAACGTCCCCTTTATCATCCCCTTTATCCAGGGAGCTTACATATGGCTCAATTGACGACACGCCCTAGCCCCAGGGCCGGTGGCCATCAATCGGATAGCATGATGACAACCATGACCAAAAGTGTCATCCGTGCTGCCGGTTCGCAAATAGGGCGTCAAGTGGTGCGCGGCTTGTTGGGAGCGATGCTGAAGCGGTAGGTACTACTTGCTTTTCAAAATATCACGAATTTCAGCGAGCAGCTTTTCCTGTGGAGCCGGTTCAGTCGGAGCCGCAACCTGCTCCTTCTTTAAGCGATTGATTTGTTTGACCACCATAAAAATGGCAAAGGAAACGATCAGGAAATTAATCACTTTGTTGAGAAACACACCGTAATTAATTGTTGGGGCACCAGCCTTTTGCGCTTCGGCAAGGGAGCTATATGCCTGACTTGAGAGGTTGACGTAATAGTTCGAGAAATCAATACCGCCCATCATATATCCAATGGGTGGCATAATGATGTCCGATACCAGCGAAGCAACAATTCCACCGAAGGCAGCGCCAAGAATGACACCCACAGCAAGGTCAACCACATTGCCTTTCATCGCAAAATCTTTAAATTCTTTCAGCATGGTATTTCCTCGCAAGTCAGTTATAAAAATGACACTTGGGCTAAGTGCGCAATAAAAATACCCATCATTTTATTGATTATGCAAGCAAAGAAAGGGGTCAGGTCTTGACATCACAAGCAAAGAAAGGGGTCACAAAGAAAGGGGTCAGGTCTTGACATGACAGTTTTCCATCCTGTCAACGGGGCGGATAAAGGCGTGTTACTCTTTTTCATCCCTCCCCCCACCCCGCTCACTTCACCTCTACCGCAATGCGGACATTGAGGGCGCGCAGGACGGCGGCGATCGTCTCGAAACGGGGTTTTGAGCCGTGGCGGAGCGCCTTGTAGAGGCTCTCGCGGCCAAGCCCCGCATCCTTCGCGACTTGCGCCATGCCGCGCGCCTTCGCCACGTCGGACAGGGCCTTGAGCAGCACATCACTATCCTTGTCCTGTGCTGCGGCGGAAAGATATTCAGCGATCACTTCTTCATTGTCGAGATAATCGGCAATCTCAAAAGGCGCGTAGGTTATTTTCGAGTCTGATTTTTTCTTCATCGCCTGACTTCCTTCAATCGGCGCGTTTCAAACTGCGCGCCATCCGCTTTGCCTGTGTAATATCCCGGCGCTGTGAGGCCTTGTCGCCGCCGCACAAAAGCACATAGACCGCCGCGCCGTCGCGCACGAAATAGACCCGGTATCCAGGCCCATGATGGATGCGCATTTCCGAAACGCCTTCTCCCACGGCTGCGCAATCACCGAAATTACCAAGTGCTGCATTCGCCAGCCGGTTCAGGACAAGCGCCTTGCCCTTATGGTCCCGCAATGCATCCAGCCAGGCGGAAAATACAGATGACCGGACAAGCGTCAACATGGACGCAATGTATCCAAATGAACACAAAAAGTCAAGACCAGGGCTTTCAGGCCCGGCAGGTCATTCTGAGTGGCGTCACGAATGATCATTTTGCGTCTCGCAGTTTCGGCATCTCGGCGGTCACAACGCCGCCAAACAATATCACGCCCCAGAACAGATAGGTCCAGATCAGAAATACCGGCAGCAGCGCGCTGATGATTATGAGCATGGGGTGTGTGGCATTTGGGGCGCCTCCGGTTCAATAGTGGTTCACGGCGCAGCATGCCGGAAAAGATATAAATCTGTTTTTAACCGGAAAAACTTCCCGCACAAGTTCGCGCTGCATTTTTGCCTTGAAAGCGGGGCGCTTTGGAGTGGCCAATTTTCTTTTTGCCTGCTTTTGGAATCGAGCATATTCATTATGAGTTTGGTATAACCAAAGTGGTAATCGTACTGGATGATATTGCCCCGGATCGTGTCTTGCGATTAAAAATGAAAGATTCAAGGTTATGATTTCCCAGTGGTTCTCAGGCATATACCTGCTCATTACCGGAGAGTTTAGGGGAATATTGTCATTTCACTGGCGGTCACTGAGGTGTCCGCCGCTGAAAGAATCGCTTGCCGTTGGGGGCATTTTTTTTGCGGCTTTGTTGTTTTATCTGATGATTGGGTTCCACTTATCGCAGGGCCGTTACTACGAATATTATAATCTCGCCTTTGATATGGACAGCCAGCGCATTTTTTCCATGCTGACGGGGCCTGTTTCAGACAAGTTCGGCTTCAAGCACCCATTCATCGTAATAGCGCGGCCAATGGGCCAAATGTTTATGCTGATGGGGCTTGGAGCGAAACAAGCTGCCTTGTCGGTAATGGCGACTGTTGGCGCCGCAACGGTCGTGCTTGTCTGGCTGTTTTTGCGCACTGTTGGAAATAGCCGCCTTATTTCAGCCGTTCTTACATCCATGTTTTCTGTATCGGGCACACAGATTTACACGGCAATAATCCCGGAAACTTATGGTTTCGCCCTTTTTTCGATAGTGCTTGTCTGGTTGCTGGCGGCCCGGCAGTTATACTCCAGGCCGGTCGCGCCGCTGTTGCGATATGGCGCAGCCCTTGCCGCAATCGGTGTTACCGTCACCAATGTCAATCAGGTTTTTTTTGCAGAAATCACCAATATATTGCGGTCATACAGGCTGAATGAAGCGCTGAAAAGGCTGATTGCCTTCGGTATAGTCCTCGTCACGCTTTGCCTTATATTGTCTGTTTTTATTTGGAGCAGGGAGATTGCCGAATTTATCGGCGACCCAGTAACTGCGCTCAAACAAATTTGGTGGCAACAGACGAAGGGACCGGCTACTGGAATTGTCCCGCTTTTGCAGACCTATCTTGGTTATTCCTTTGTATCTCCCGAATGGTCCATCGTTTCTTTACCCGAGGGGACCGGGATGATTGATTTCCGCGATTGGAGGTTCTCGTCCATCGGTCAGATCGCCATGGTTCTCTGGCTTATATTTCTGGGTGTGGGGGTGCTCGGCAGTTTTATAAATCCCGGATCGCGTCCGTTGGCCATTGGGCTGATTTTGGCTTTGCTGTTTAACCTCCTTTTCCATCTCAAATATCAGTATCGTGGCAGCCTGTTCCTCTATGCCGCGCACATGCATTTTCTGGTATTCGCGCTTGGCAGCGGTCTGGGCGTTTGGAGCGGGCCCTGGTCCAGGCTGAAAAAAGCATTCATTGCCGCAGCTTTTGTTGTCACAGCAGTAATAGCTTCCAACAATTATCCAATAGCCCAAAAATTTGTGAAATATTTTGATGACATATCAAAAGTGACGACTTGCCCGGCGCCTTGCATATAGACAGTTCATTGGCTTGTCCAATCCGCATCGGTCAGAAATCATATGATCATTGATGGTGTCCGGCGGCATAACGCAAACAAAGTCAGATCATCCGGAATGGAATAATTGGCAGGCTTCATAATTCGTTACCTTCAGGTAATAAATGATGTGATGTTTAATCTATCGTTTATGCGTACACTTTATATTTTCTGATTGTTGATTCATCGGGGGGAATTTTAAATGACAGAAATGGCCGACGTTTCCCTGGGGGCAACTGCCCCCCAAGCTCCGGTCGGGCTCCCGCTTTGTGTCGATCTTGATGGAACGCTATTGGCAATCGATTCACTGCAGGAAACAGTAGTGGATGCCGTGCGGCGTGATTGGCGCGTGCTGTTCCGGTTGCCGGGCTGGCTGCTGCAGGGCCGGGCCATGCTGAAACGGCATTTGGCCGATGCGGCGCCGGTGGATCCCGCCTTGTTGCCTTATAACCACGATTTTCTAGACTGGGTGAAAGAAGAAAGGCGCTCAGGCCGGAGTCTGATTCTGGCTACAGCCAGTGACCGGAGGACTGCGGAAGCGGTGGCGGAGCATCTCGGTATTTTTGATGCAGTGATTGCCACCGATGGGGAAAATAATCTGAAGGGGGCGGCAAAGGCGGACCAATTGTGCAAACGTTTTGGTGAGCGGGGCTTTGCATATGCGGGCAATGACAAGGCTGATCTGGCGGTGTGGCCCCGCGCGGGCGGTGCTGTTGTGGTGCGGGCCAATGCAGGTGTCACCCGCAGGGCGCGCGCGATGACGCAGGTGGAGCGGGAATTTCCGCGCAAGGGGAACAGGCTGCTGCTTTTGGCCAGGGCAATGCGGCTGTACCAATGGGTAAAAAATCTGCTGGTGTTCGCCGCGCCCGCCGCTGCTCACCAATTGTTGGTCCCGGACATATTGGCCGGCAGTTTGCTGATGTTCTTATCCTTTGGCCTTACCGCCTCGGGTATTTATCTGATGAACGACGTGGCGGATTTGCCGTCTGATCGCCAGCATCCCCGAAAGCGGCTTAGACCATTTGCCAGCGGCGCCCTGCCGGTGATGGCCGGGTTGATTGGCGGTCCCGCGCTGGTGCTGCTGGGGTTATTGATTGCCGCAGGGCTGGGCGCATCCAGTCTGGTGGTGCTGATCAGTTACGCCATTATTTCGACAGCCTACAGCCTTGGTCTTAAAAAATTACCGCTGGTGGATGTATTTATCCTGGCGGGCCTCTATACCATCCGTATTGTAGCGGGCGGCATGGCGACAAATATTTTTGTTTCGCATTGGCTGCTCAGCGCCTCGGGCTTCTTCTTTCTCGGACTGGCTTTCCTCAAGCGCTTTGTCGAATTGAACCAGATGGACGATGGTGAGTCCAATGCCGGCTCCAGGCGTGGCTATAGTCCTGGTGACACACAGGTTCTGATGATGATGGGGGTGAGCAGTGGTTTCATCGCCTGCCTCGTTTTGGCGCTGTATGTCAGCAGCGAGCCTGCAATTCAATATTATGCGCAGCCCGGGCTTCTGTGGGGAGTGGTGCCCCTGGCGTGTTTCTGGATCTGCCGGCTGTGGCTGTCGGGATTACGCGGTTATGTGCATGACGATCCAATCGTTTACGCCGCAAAGGATTGGGTGTCGCACTGTGTATTGGCGGCGTCCGCGCTACTGGCGATCGGGGCCTCTGTGGGGTTGGGCCGGTAGATGCCCGGCCCGTTAGGGTAAGTTTCATCCGGAGTGAATCAGACCCCCTCCCAACCTCCCCCTTTCAGGGGGAGGTGGTCAGCGAGATGCAAGGGGAGCCGATTCAGTCCGATCAGAAAACGGTCTAACGCAATCCGAACAGTTTCTTCGCATTGCCGCCCAGTACGGCGTGTCTGCGGGCTTCTGAAAGGCCCGCAACGCTGTGGCGGATCTGGGAAGCTGCGGCCAGATCGCTGTCGATGTGCGGATAGTCCGATCCCCACAGGATGCGGTCTTCGCCGACCAGATCCAGCATGGAACCAATCGTGCGTTCTTCCGGTTCGGCGACGAACCACAGATTGCGGCGGAAATAATCACTGGGCAGGTCCAGTTTCAACGGCGCCTGCCATTTGAAGCGTTTATATTTTTCATCCAGCCGGTCCATGGCGTAGGCGGCCCAGCCTGCGCCCGCTTCGACGCTGGCGACCTTCAGGCGCGGGAATTTGTCGAACAACCCATCCACCACCATAGCGACAATGGCGGGCATCAATTGCGATGTGCCGCCCATGGCGAATGAAAAGGTCAGGTTTAATTTTCCGGGGCTGTACCAGTCCCCGGCGAAGCCCGTAACAATACGCCGTGTACGGACGATGACGTGGGGTAATAGCGGAACGCCCGACGCTTCAATACGCGCCCACAGCGGATCGAAATGCGGATCGGCAAAGCCCTTGCCGTCGAGGCGCTCGGGCGGCAGAAATACGCCGCGAAAGCCCTTGTCGAGGCAGCGTTCAAATTCCTTGATGGCATTGGGAATATCCCGCAAATTCAGATGCGACGCGATGATAATGCGGTTGCGGTCCGCCGCCTGAAAATCATACACCCAGTCATTATAGGCGCGGCAATAGGCGTTGGCCAACGGCGCATCGTCCGTGTCCCACAAAATGCCCACGGTGGGCAGCACCAGGCCCGCGCTCAGTCCCCATTCGTCATACAGTTTGATGCGTTCCGGCCCCGACATGCTGGCGGGCGGCGCGCCGTCCATATAGGTCAATTTGCCTTGTGGATCGAACAGCTTCGAGGTGTCCATGCCCACGCCGCCAATCGCCGAAAGCCGGTTGGGCATGATCACTTCGCCATCGCACCATAGCTGATCCACGCCGCGCGCATCTGGTGTGATGCGAATGGCGCGGTGTTTGAATTTGGCTTCAAGATAATTATCCCACATATCGGGCGGCTCCAGCACATGGCTGTCCGCGTCGAATAGATACTCATCCTGCTTTTGCGCCAGCGCCATTGGCGGCCTCCCCTGTGTTAGATATTTTTGCAAGCCTATCACGGAATAAGCGCTGTGCAAGCGCTGGCGCGCGGTGGTTCCCGGCAACAAAACTTGCACGGATTGCGTGGCCCTGTAGTTTAGCGGTTTAACACAAAAGGAGAATCGCCTTGTTATCGCTTTTCGCGCAGGCCTCAGACGCTCAGAGCATCCCAATCTGGCCCGTTGCCAAGGCTGGGCTGGAAGACTGGCTGGCGTCGCAACCGGCAAACATGGCCGCCTGGGCGCGCGCCAATCAGTTCAAGGGGCAGGCGGGGCGCGTGCTGAAAATTCCGGCGGGCGACGGCGCAATTGCCGCCATCGCTTTTGGTCTGGGTGCGGGGGATGATCCGCTGATCTGGCGTGCGCTGCCCGATAGCCTCAGCCCCGGCGTCTATCATATTGAGGGGCCGCTTGCGGCGGGCGCTGCGCCGCTTGCCGCGCTTGGCTGGGCGCTCGGTTCTTACCGGTATGAGCGCTATAAAAAGGAACCGAAGAAGGAGGCGCCCGCGCAACTGGTGCTGCCCGATGGCGTGGATGGCGCAGAGGTAAGCCGTATCGCGCAGGGCGTGTTTCTCGCCCGCGATCTGATCAATACCCCCAGCAACGATATGGGGCCGCAGGAACTCACGGACGCGGCGGCGGCGCTGGCCGCGCAATATGGGGCTACGCTGCGCATCCTGACCGGTGACGAATTGCTGACCCACAATTATCCAATGATTTACGCGGTCGGCAAGGGTAGCGCCCGGCCGCCGCGCCTGCTGGACATGCACTGGGGCGATGCGGACGCGCCGAAGATCACGCTGGTAGGCAAGGGCGTGGTGTTTGACAGCGGCGGGCTGGACCTCAAGCCCAGCTCCGGCATGCGGTTGATGAAAAAGGACATGGGGGGGGCGGCCAATGTGCTGGGCCTTGCCAGCATGATCATGGATGCGGGCCTGAAACTGCGCCTGCGGGTGCTGATCCCCATCGCCGAAAATTCCGTGTCCGGCGACAGCTTCCGCCCGGGCGATATTCTGACCAGCCGCAAGGGGCTGACGGTTGAAATCGGCAATACGGACGCCGAAGGCCGGCTGATTCTGGCCGACGCGCTGGCCGAAGCCGGGACCGAGAAACCCGAACTGCTGTTTGATCTGGCTACCCTGACGGGGGCGGCGCGCACGGCGCTGGGGACAGAAATTCCGCCCTTTTTCACGCCCGATGACGCGCTGGCGGCGCAGCTTGCCGCCTATGCACAATCCGAAGCCGATCCGCTGTGGCGGCTGCCGCTGTGGAAACCCTATGACAAGGGGCTGGAAAGCAGCATTGCCGATCTCAGCAATGTCACCGAAGGCGGCATGGCGGGGGCCATCACGGCGGCGCTGTTCTTGCAGCGCTTTGTGGGTGAGGCGCAGGCCTGGGCGCATTTCGATATTTATGGCTGGAACGCCAAAAGCGGCCCCGGACAGAAAGCAGGCGGTGAGGCGATGGCGATCCGCGCGCTATATGCGCTGTTGCGTGATCGTTTCTGATCAGGAATAATCCCTGCTGACTAAGGCTGGGGGGTAAATGGCTGTCGAATTTTCCATGAAAAAGGCGCTGGAATTATGGCGCAACACATTGATCGATTCGGTACGCGCCGATGGCCCGGATCTGAGCGCGCGGCAAATGGCGATTTTGCTGATCGTCTATGGCGAGGAGCCGCCACATACGGTGCGCGGCCTGGCGGCGCAATTGAACATTTCCAAACCGGCGGTTACCCGCGCGCTGGATACGATGGGGCGGCTTGATTTTATACGCCGCAAACGCGATGAAACCGACCGGCGCAATGTGCTGGTGCAACGCACGCTCAAGGGATCGCTGTATCTGAGCGAATTTGCTGATCTGATCAAGGCGCGGGCGGCTGCGCTGTGAGCGGGCCCCTTAAACGCGTTGTTACCGGTTCGGCAGCGTTGCGCCGTGCGCCCATGGATGATGCGCCGCTGGATACGCAGATGCTGTTCGGTGAAATTTTTACCATCGAGGAAGAAAAAGACGGCTGGGCAAAAGGCCAGGCGGTGCTGGATCATTATCCGGGCTATGTGCGGCTGGATGCGCTGGGCTCCATTGGGCCGCTGCCGACGCATCGCGTCTGCGTCCCACGCACCTTTGTGTACCGCGATGCGGATATGAAATCTCCGCCGCTGCTATGGCTTGGGATGAACGCCAAGCTGGCGCTGGGTGGGCATTCCGGCGGTTATAGCCGGATTGAAAATCTGGGCTGGATTTATTCTGAACATATTGTTCCCGTTGGTATGTATACGGAAGATTTTACCGCCCTCGCGGAAAATTTTCTGGGGACACCCTATTTATGGGGTGGCAGGGATGGCCTGGGTCTGGATTGTTCCGGCCTGCTGCAAACCGCCATGCAGGGCGCGGGGCTTGAATGCCCGCGCGACACCTGGCAGCAGGTGGAACTGGGCGAGGCGCTTGCCGTTGATTTGCGCGCGGATTTGCGCGCGCTGCGGCGTGGCGATCTGATTTTCTGGAAAGGCCATGTGGGCATGATGCGGGATGCCGCCACGCTGTTGCACGCCAACGCCTATCACATGCAGGTCGCCAGCGAACCGCTTTCGGACGCAGTGGCGCGCATTGCCCAATCCGGCAGCCAGATCACCGGCATCCGCCGCCTGCCGAAACTGGGCGGATAGAGGAATTATTATGATTCTGACCGCTATCATCACCTACGCATGGATCGGAAAATGGGCTAAGGTCCGGCCCTCCCCGCCACTGGAAGGATGAAATGAGCCCGTACCGTTTTTGTGTTGCGCCGATGATGGACTGGACGGACCGGTTTGACCGGTACTTTCTGCGCCTGCTGTCGCGCCACGCGCGGCTGTATACCGAAATGGTGACGGCCAATGCGGTGCTGTATGGCGACCGGGCGCGGCTGCTGGGTTTCGACGGGACGGAACATCCCGTGGCGTTGCAGCTTGGCGGCAGCGAACCGGCGGCGCTGGCCGAAGCTGCAAAAATTGGCGCGGATTTTGGCTATGACGAAATCAATCTGAATGTCGGTTGCCCCAGTGACCGGGTGCAGTCCGGGCGCTTCGGGGCCTGTCTGATGGCGGAACCGGAACTGGTTGCGCGCTGTGTCACCGCCATGCGCGCAGCCGTGCCGCATCTTCCGGTGACGGTGAAATGCCGCATCGGGATTGATAAGCAAACGCCTGAAGAAATTCTGCCGCGCTTTATTACCACCGTGCGCGATGCGGGCTGTGCGGTGTTTATCATTCATGCGCGCATGGCGTGGCTGGAGGGCTTGAGCCCGAAACAGAACCGCGATGTGCCGCCGCTGGATTATGCCCTTGCGCATCGCATGAAGACGGAATTTCCGCAGCTCACCTTTGTGCTGAATGGCGGGCTGCATTCGCTGGACGATGCTGGCCCGCATCTGGCGCGGATGGATGGCGTCATGCTGGGCCGTGCGGCCTATCACAATCCGTATCTGCTGGCGCAAGTGGATGGCCGTCTGTTTGGCGATACTGCACCGCCGCCCTCGCGCATGGAAGTGATCGAACATCTGTTGCCCTGGGCCGAAGAACAGGTCGGGCAGGGCGTGCCGCTGCACTGTATCACCCGGCATATACTCGGCCTGTTCCAGGGGCAGCCGGGTGCAAAATCCTGGCGGCGGCATCTGAGCGAGAACGCGCACCGGCGCGATGCAGGTATTGAAATTATTCGCGATGCGCTGGCGCGTGTGCTTGATCCAGACATTGCGCGGGCGGCGGCGTAAGTGGATTTGCTCGCCGGTTACAGCCTCATTCAATTGGCTTTGCTCGTCGCCGGGTTGGCGCTGACGGGCGTCGTTGCGGGCATTCTGGCGGGTCTGCTTGGGGTTGGCGGCGGCATTGTGATCGTGCCGGTGCTGTATCATGTGTTTTCGGGGCTGGGCATTGACGAGGCCGTGCGCATGCATCTGGCGGTTGGCACATCGCTGGCCACCATCGTGGCGACATCAACGCGATCCATGCGCGCGCATCGGGCAAAAGGCGCGGTGGATACGGAGTTGCTCCGGCAACTCGCCACACCCATTATTATAGGCGTTCTGCTGGGATCACTGATTGCGGGTGGCGTCAATGGCGGTGCGCTGATGCTGGTGTTTGCAACGGTCGCGCTGATCGTCGCCATCCATATGGCGTTCGGGCGGGAGGAATGGCGCATTGCCGGCCAGTTTCCCACCGGAGTCATCCGCGCAGTAATTGGCGCCATTATCGGGTTAATCAGTGTCCTGATGGGGATTGGCGGCGGCACACTGGGGGTGCCGATACTCAATCTTTATAATATTCCCATTCACCGCGCGGTCGGCACGGCGACCGGCTTCGGGCTGATTATCGCCGTGCCCGGCACGCTCGCCATGATGATGAATGGCTGGGGCGCGCCCGGCCTGCCGCCATTCTCTCTGGGCTATGTCAATCTGGTTGGATTCGCGCTGATCGTGCCCACCACGATTCTGGCCGCCCCCTGGGGTGCACAGATTGCCCACGCTATCAGCCGCCCGGCCCTGCGCCGCGCTTTTTCGGCGTTTCTGGCGCTTACCAGCCTGCGAATGTTTCTTGATTTGATGTAATCTCACAACATCCACAAAATTATTATGGAAATGCTTGCGTTGGGATTGGCTTTCTGCTCATAATTATGATCATAGATTGCGAAAAATGCACCAACGGAGGGAAACACCATGAAATCTTTGATCGGACCAGGCGCCATTTCGGCGGATAGCCACATTGTCGAGCCGCCAAATTGCTATATTGACTATATTGATCCAAAATATCGCGATGTCGCGCCCCACATCGAAAGCGGCGCAAATGGCCAGGACATCATCGTCATTAAGGACATCAAGGTAAACGTGCCGATGGGCTTTCTGGCCGGCTGCGGCATGACGCCGAATGACCGCGCCAAGTTTGCCGCGACCACCAAGTTCGACGGCATCCGCCGCGGCGCCTGGGATCCAAAGGCGCGCGCCGCCGACATGGACCTGGACGGCATCGCCGCCGAGATCATCTATGCCTCGGTTGGCATGATTCTGTGCACCCACCCGGATGTGGAATACAAAAATGCCTGCATGCAGGCCTATAACCGCTGGCTGCAGGAATTTTGCGGCGGGTTGCCGAACCGTTTGTTCGGTCTGGCGCAAACCGCCGTTCTGTCGGTGGATAGCGCCATAGAAGATTTCCGCCGCGCCAAGGAAATGGGCTTTGTCGGCATGATGATGCCGGGCCATCCGGTACAGGGCGATTATGACAAGCCGGAATATGACGCGCTATGGGAATGCGCGGTGGATCTGGATATGCCGCTGGCGTTTCATATTCTGACCTCCAGCGACGGCAGCATCGATAGCGTGCTGGCGCCCAAACGCGGCCATCCGCTGGGCGGGTTCCTGAACATCATCCGCGCGGTGCAGGATGTTGTGTGCCTGTTCACGCTGACCGGCATTTTTGAGCGGTTCCCGAAACTGAAAATGGTTTGCGCCGAAGGCGATGCGGGCTGGATGCCACATTATATGTACCGCATGGATCATGCGGCCACGTTCAATCTGCAAAACGGCATCATTCCCGGACTCTCGATGCTGCCCAGCGAATATCTGCGCAGAAATGTGTGGATGACGTTCCAGGACGACTGGATCGCCTACCAGACCGCGCATCTGATGAATCACAAGCGGCTGATCTGGGCGAATGATTTTCCGCATACGGATTCAACCTGGCCGAAATCGCAGGCGCTGGTGGCCAAACAATCCAAAGAACTGACCGAAGCGCAGCGTCAGGACATTTTCCGCAACAATGTGGCGGAACTGTTCAACCTGCCCGCAGGCAATGAATCCTGGCATATGCAGAAAATGGCGGCGGAATAGTACTGCACACGCCCGTGCCGGGGCTTGCCTGAACAGGATTTCCTGTTCAGGCAAGCCCCGCCCTATAGCATGATGAGATTAGGTCCGATCACACTTCGCCCTCTCATTGTCATTGCCCGGACAAGCCGGATAATGACAGCGATGGGAGAAAAAAACGGTGCAACCTGAAATCATCATGCTCTATGCCGGATCAAAGCTGATATGCAGTTCCTTTAATCCGCGCAGCACGATACTCGGTTCGTGATGGGGGATTTCATGGCCTGGCGTCAGGCGCAGATTTTTCATCCTGGTCAGGACGGTTCTGAAGGTTACGTTCATTTCCTTGCGGGCCAGCATCGCGCCCAGACAAAAATGAATACCCTGGCCAAACGCGAGGTGGCTGGCCGCATTTTTACGCCGTACATCAAACTTCCCGCCGTCGGAAAATTGCGTCTCATCACGGTTGGCGCTGGCGTAGCGCAGCATGATCACCGCGCCCTTGGGGATCGGGGTTCCGGCGATTTGCGTATCGCAGGTGGCGACGCGCATCAGGCCCTGCACCGGACCGTCAAAGCGCAGCACTTCCTCGGTCAGATTTTCAACCAGCGACATATCGTTCAGCACCAGTTGCATCTGGTCCGGGTTCTGAATAAGCAGCAGAATTCCCTTGGAAATGGAGTTGGTGGTGGTTTCATTGCCGGCAGCAAGCAATATATTGAGCACCGATAACAGCTCCGGCACACTCATCGGTTCGCCATTTTCCATTTGCGCCCTGACAAGATCGGAAATGATGTCGTCTGTCGGATTGGCCCGCTTTTTCTCAATGACCTCGGCAAAATATCTCTGGAACTCAACATTTTTTTTCGCAGCCCAGATGCGCTGCTCGCGGTTGGCTACGCCGCTTACCTGTGTGGTCAGCGCATCGGAAAACTCCTTGAACAGCGGCAGATCGGAGCGTGGCACACCCAGTTGATCAGCAATGATCAGCAGCGGCATCGGAATCGTGTATTGCGCCACAAATTCACAGTGGCCATCCTTGATGAAATCATCGATCAGCGTGTTGGCTATCTGCTGAACATAGGCATCCATCTGATCGACGCGGGCGGCGGAAAAGACCTTGTTGATCGGATTACGGTAATATTTATGCTTTGGTGGATCGGCTGTGATCAGCGTCGGCACCGATGGATAACCGCCAAATTCCTCGGCGCGGTTACGCTCACCCGGCGGCAATATCGCGTCTGCAACATCGCTTGAAAAGGTGGCCGTGTCTTTAATCACCTTCATCAGATCACTATAACATGAGACAATATAGAAACCGGCGATAGGATCCTTGAATACGGGCGCCTCTTCACGCAGTTTACTATAGGTGTGGTAGGGACACTCAATAACGTCAAGATCGACCAGTGTCGTCTGATCCAGGGGCTTTTGCGCCGCAAGGCGGCCCTTTTCTTCTACTTCTGCTTCTGTAATGGACATGGCTGCTTCTTTCCCCAGGTTTCCAGGATGCAATGAGGGCTGTGGCTCATCTACAATATTATCAGTAGTATGGTTGATTTTTGGTTAACTGGCAAATCCCTTGTCAGAGTTTTTACAAAAATAAGTCAGCGACCTCTTGCCTTCTGCCTCCAGGAACCGCAAGATCGGGCTGTGAGTGACACCATACCCATACAATTGGCCCGCGTGCAGCGGGCGCCAGAAAAGGTCTTCTTCGACCGGCAGGAATTGCAGGTAATCCTGCATCTGTATGGCCGCATGGTGCAGGCGGGCGAATGGCGCGATTACGCTATTGACGGGCTAAAAGACCAGGCGATTTTCTCGGCCTTCCGGCGCGCCAGCGAAATGCCGGCCTATTGTATCGTCAAACAGCCAAAACTGGCGGGCCGTCAGGGCCAATATGCGGTAACCGGCAGCGGCGGGCAAATCCTCAAGCGCGGGCGCGAATTGCCGCAGGTGCTGCGGGTGCTGGAGCGCAAGCTGCTGAAACTGGTGGAATAAAAAACCCCGCAGATTGCGCTGCGGGGTTTTCGGTAACCGGAACAGGCTTACTCGCGATTGCCGCCCATCAGGCGCAGCATCATCAGGAACAGGTTCAGGAAGTCGAGGTATAGCGCCAGCGCGCCCATGATCGACTTTTTGCCCGCCACTTCATGGCCATCGGATTCGGCGTAGATTTCCTTGATTTTCTGCGTGTCATAGGCGGTCAGACCGGTGAACACCAGCACGCCAATCACCGATATGGCGAAATGCAGCGCCGAGGAAGCCAGGAAGATATTCACCACCGACGCAATCACCACGCCGATCAGGCCCATGAACAGGAACGAGCCAAATCCGGTTAAATCCTGCTTGGTCGTGTAGCCGTACAGGCTGACCGCGCCGAACATGCCCGATGTGATAAAGAACACGCGGGTAATGCTGACCCCGGAATAGACATAGAATATGCCCGAGAGCGAGAGGCCGACCAGGCCCGCATAGACCCAGAACCAGGTTTGCGCGGAGCTAAAGCTCATGGAATGGATTCTGGCGCTGAGATAGAACACCACGCCCAGCGGCGCCAGCATCACCACCCAGATCAAAGGTGACCCGGCGATAGAGGCATAGAGATCAGAGCGATAGCCCAGATAGGCAACAATGCCCGTCAATGCCAAGCCAGAGGCCATGTAATTATAGACCCGCAGCATATAATCCCGCAGGCCCTGATCGATTACCTGCGCGCGCGCACCAGTTCCGCCCTGCGCCGCAATATTCCGGTCAAATTCAGCCATTTGGTCCATCTCTCCCTGAAAAGAATCCTCTGGCCTCTATATTGGCAGGATCACCGCCAAATTCAAGCCAGTACATTTTTTTCAGCCCCGATAATCCATTATCAGCCATTCTCTCTTGCGCCCGCATGGATTTCGGGTGCCGTCAAATATCGCCTTTGACAGGGCGTAACCGCACGTCACACACCCAGCAGGGTGACGCCAACGGCGTCGCCCGCGCTACGCAAATCCCGGTCCAGCGTCGCAAGCGGCAATCCCAGCCGCAACGCCAGATCCAGATAGGCGGCGTCTATAGCGTCAGGCGGTGGCGTTCGGCCAGTTGGGAAGTTACGGTCCAGGCTTGGCTTACGGTGTCAGCATCAATAGCAACGGGAAGATCGCGCAGGAATTCGATGTGTCTAACCCGCTTGGCGGAATCAATTCGGCGTCGGCGTTCCATCAATGCGCCGGTAGCGCCCGTGAACTCATCATCAAAGCACCAACTCAGGCTAACAGAACTATCCAGCACAAAGGTCACGGTCGACCTTCATTGATCAAATCCTTGATCTTGAGACCACCGAGCGTGAGGCCTTTTCGCGTTTCGCGAATGCCCTCTACCGCACGGCGCGCCTTTTCCCGGTCGAATACGGGTTCAGCGGGCACCAGACGCGCCACTGGCTTGCCGCGCCGGGTAATCAGGACTTCCTCTCTCCTCTAACAAGCTGGCTTACAGGATAAATTGCTGAAAAATCAAGTCTGGGCCCCACGCAGCACCGTCGCCGCCTTTTGCCCCAGCACACGCCAGGTCATGGCAAGGCCCAGAAAAATCGTCAGGAAAACTGTGCCTGCCAGGGTTATGATCAGGGTTGCGGGCAAAAAAACAAACGCCGCATGCATCAGATAGGTGACGGTCAGATAGGCGGCGGCCGTGCCGATCAGGCTGGCCAGGCCTGCTGCGCACAGGCCAAGCAGGGCATATTCCGCCGCATAGGCCGCAACGATGCGTGCCCGCGACGCGCCCAGCACCTTCAACAGCACCGCATCATAGACGCGCTGTCCATGCCCCGCCGCCAGTGCGCCCGCCAGCACCAGCATGCCCGTCACCAGCGTTACCCCGCCCGCCGAGCGCACCGCCATGGCGAGATTGTTCAGCAGACCGTTTACCGTTTCCAGGGTTTCGCGCACCCGCACCACCGACACGCCGGGAAATTTATCCGTCACCGAATTATGCAAGGGTGTTTCAGCGCGCTCCGTCGCGCGCGCCGTGGCCAGATAACTGTGCGGCGCGTTGGAAATCAGTCCCGGCGAAAATATCAGCGCGAAATTCACGCCCATGGTGGACCAGTCAATGCTGCGCAGATTGGCGATTCGCGCCTCAATATCGCGGCCCAGCACATTCACCGTCATGGTGTCGCCTACGCCAAGCCCCATATCCGTGGCAAGCCGGGCGTCGAGTGACAATAATGGCGGTCCGGCATATCCCGGTGGCCACCATTCGCCCGCTGCAAATACGGTATTCTCCGGCGGGGATACCGCAAAGCTCAGGTTCCTGTCCCCGCGCAACGCCCAGCGCGCTTCCGGCGGAACGGATTCGACAGTGGCGGGCCTGTCCTTGATACGGACAATCCGGCCGCGCAATGTTGGCACACTCTCCATATCTGAAACGCCATCAATGCCGTTGGCCAATTTCCGGAACGCATCAATGTCCGTAGACTGAATATCAAGAAAGAAAAATGATGGCGCCTCGTTTGACGCCCGATCCGTCACCTGGCGGTGAATATTACCTTCCACCATGGCGATGGTGACCAGCAAGGACAGCCCAAGCCCCAGCGACAATAAGACTGTAGGCGCAGGGCTGCCGGGGCGGTGCAGATTGGCCAGCGCCAGCCGCAATTCAGGCCGTGGCGGAGCGGGCAGGCTGCGCGCCAGAGCCATGATCGCGGCCCCAAGCAGGCGCAACACGGCAAAACTCGCGCCAATGCCGGTCACGAACCAGAATGCAAATCGCGCATCGCCTGCAATCAGAAAGGCCAGCCCCGCCAGCCCGCCAGTCAGCGCCACAGTGGCGGCAATATAAACCGGGCGCGGCCAGCGGCGTACCGGCGCAACAAGTTCGCGAAACAGCGCGGCGGCGGAAATTTCCCGCGCCCGCGCCAGCGGCCAGATGGCGAACAGCACAGCCGTTATCATTCCGAAAGCGCTGGCATACAGCAAGGGCAGGGGATAAACCGCAAGATGCGCGGGCACGGGCAGCAGGTCCGCCAATATCGCCGACAGCAAAAACGGGATCGCCGTGCCAATCCCCAGCCCGATGGCGATGCCCAGACAGGCGAGCAGAAAAATCTGTGTCAGATAGATACGAAAAATCAGACCGCCTCCCGCCCCCAGGCATTTCAGCGTGGCGATGGTCACGCGCTTGCGCTGCAAATATCCGTGCACGGCGTTCCCCGCACCCACGCCCCCCACCACCAGCGCCGTCAATCCGGTCAAGGTCAGAAACATCGCCATCTGATCCAGAAATTGCTGGGTGCTGGGCGCGCTGTTGTCGCGGTCGCGCACCCGCCATGCGGCGTCCGGAAATTGTGCGCTCAACCGCTCCAGCCAGATTTTAAGATCGGCCCCCGGGTGCAGTTTGATGCGGTAATGCCGCACTTGCAGGCTGCCGGGCTGCACAAGCTGCGTCGCGTCCAGGGCGTCGATTGAGATCATTACCCGCGGCCCCAGCGCCAACCCGCCGGATGCGCGGTCCGGTTCACGCACAATAATCCCGCGCACCTGAAAATCCTGCGCCCCGATGCGCAGCATGGTTCCAATTTGCGCGTTCAAACGCTGCGCCAGCGGTCCCTCGATCACGGCGCCCCAGACGCCATCACGCTGCGCCAGCGCGGACTGCAATTCCGCATTTTCGCGCAAGGCCACTGCGCCGAAAAGCGGATAGGCGGCATCCACCGCCTTCAGTTCGATCAGGGTGCGCACATCATTGACGTGACTTTTCACCATGGCCCGCATGTCACGGCTCAGCGAGACCGCGCCGCTTGCCTGCATATGCGCAAGCTCGTCTGCATTGGCGTCCCGGTAATTCAGTTCCAGCGCCACATCGCCGCCCAGAATGGCCTGTCCCTCAGCGCGCATGCCCCCTGTAATCGCCGCGCCCAGTGACCCCGCCCCCGCAATGGCCGCCACGCCAACAGTCAGGCAGGCCAGAAATATGTAAAATCCCTGTAGACCCCCGCGCAGTTCACGCAAGGCAAAGCGAAGCGAAAGGGGTAGTATCACACTCAACTTCCGGCGACCAATAGCGGCGCAGCGCCCCCGGTCACCCGTGCAATTTTTCCATCTGCCAGATGCACTACCCGGCCACAGCGCGCGGCCAAGCCCGCGTCATGTGTGATCAGCAGCAATGTGGCGCCGGTATCGGCCTGCAAGGCGAACATCAGTTGAATAATTTGTTCGCCGGTCGCGCCATCCAGATTTCCGGTGGGTTCATCGGCCAGCAGAATGCGCGGTTTTGCGGCAACGGCGCGGGCCAGCGCGACCCGTTGCTGCTCGCCGCCCGATAGCTGTCCTGGATAGTGGCGGATACGATGTGAAAGGCCAACGGACTCCAGCGCCTCGCGCGCCCGCGCAAAGGCGTCGCGCCGTCCGGCCAATTCCAGGGGTACGGCGACATTTTCCAGCGCCGTCATGGTGGCGATCAGATGAAACGACTGAAACACAATCCCGGTATAATCGCGGCGAAACGCCGCCAGTTGATCTTCGCTCATGGCGCCAAGTTCATGACCGGCGACGCGCACCATGCCTGAACTGGCGCGTTCCAGCCCCGCCATCACCATCAGCATGGTGGACTTTCCCGAACCGCTGGGGCCGATCAGGCCTACCGCTTCGCCTTCATCTACGCTAAGATTAATGCCGCGCAGGATATCGACCGTGCCCGCGCCGCTGTTCAATGATAAATGCACATTGTCAAAATGAATTACCGGATTGCTCAACCGCACCACCTGTTATCGTGTGAAGCACATGTCTGAACATAGCGCTATAAGGGCCATGATCAATGGCGCATTTCACATTTCTGTTCTGGCGTGGATGCTTTTCATCAGTCCGGTGCAGGCAAAGGATCCCCCGGTTCTGGTCGTGCTGGGAGACAGCCTGACTGCGGGCGCGGGTTTGGCCGCCGAAGATGCGTTTCCGGCCCGGCTGCAACAGCATCTGGCGTCGCTGGGGATTGTGGTAAAAGTGGAAAATGCGGGCGTCTCGGGTGACACCACGGCGGATGGCCTGGCGCGGCTGGACTGGTCGGTGGGCGCAGACGCGGACGCCGTGATTATTGAACTGGGCGCCAATGACGGGTTGCGCGGGCTTTCTCCCGAACAGGCTTACGCTAATCTTGAAATGATTATCCAGCGTTTGCAGCAAAGAAAACTGCCGGTAATGCTTGCAGGCATGAAGGCGCTGCGCAATCTTGGGGCGGACTATGCGTCCGCCTTTGACGGGATTTATCCCCGGCTTGCAGAAAAATATCATGTGCCGCTATATCCGTTTTTTCTGGAAGGCGTGGTGAGCGATGCAAAATATAACCAGCCCGATATGTTGCACCCCAATGAGGCAGGCGTTGACGTGATCGTCCGCACTATCACGCCCCAGGTGATTGAGTTTCTCAACCGCATGTAGAGTTTAATCCGTGTACAGATTATTTTCGGCCATCACCCTGCCGGATCAAATTGCCCAGCGGCTTGCGCTGATGGGTGGCGGCATACCGGGTGCGCGCTGGGTTTCTGCGGAAAATCTGCATGTGACATTGCGATTTATCGGTGACGTTGATACGCGCACCGCTGATCAGGCCCATGCGTCGCTGCAAGAGGTGACGTTTGCGCCTTTTGATCTGCAACTGCGCGGCGTTGCAACATTCGGTGAACGAAAGCCGCGTCTTTTATATGTGGGCGTTGAACCAAGCGCGGAACTGAATGCGCTCCATGCGCGGATCAATGCGGCGCATGCCCGCGCCGGGTTGGAAGCGCCCCCAGAGCGGCGTTATGTTCCCCATGTAACGCTGGCCTGGCTGAAAAATCCGCCGCGCGATCGTATTGGCGCATTCATCGCCGCCAATAATATTCTGGCCTTGCCGGTGATCAGGGTGGAAAATTTCGTGCTGATGTCCAGCCACCGCACGGCCAATGGCGCCAGTTATCAGGTTGAGGCGCGTTATCCGCAATATTAATTCAGCGTATTGTCCTGCGACAGTGCGGCGTCTTCCAGTAATTCCATGGCTTCATCCGACATGCCAAAATGATGGCCGATCTCATGCACCAGAACATGGGTAATGATATCGGCCAGACTGTCGTCGCCTTCGCACCAGCAATCCAGAATCGGGCGGCGATACAGAAAAATCACATCGGGGCCGGAGGGCTGATCCATAACGCCTTTGCTGGTCAGATCAATGCCGGAATATAGCCCCAATATTTCAAATGGGCTGTCCACTTCCAGATCGCGGCAGGTTTCCTCATCCGCGAAATCCACCACCTGAATGATGACTTCGGAAATATTTTCCAGAAACTGCTGCGGCAACCGGGCAAGCACGGCGCTGCCAATCTCGGCAATATCATCAAGGCTCGGGGCGAGCATATGTGCGGACCAGTTGCTATATGTCATAAGCGCACCATAGACGAACTTGCCGCCGCTGCAAAGCGGGCGCATTATCGGGCGGGTTAAGCAGAAAGGAAAAGGCAGATGATCGAAAAACTAGGCGGTGACGACCGGCAAAAGGCGCTGGCGGGGCTTGAAGGCTGGCAGGATGCTGACGGGCGCGACGCCATCATCAGGCAATTCCAGTTTAAGGATTTCAATGCGGCCTTTGGCTGGATGACCCGTGTCGCCCTGCTGGCCGAAAAGATGGACCATCACCCGGAATGGTTTAATGTTTACAACAAGGTGAATGTCACCCTCGCCACGCATGAGGCGAATGGGGTGACTTCACGGGACATCAAAATGGCGCAGGCCATGAATACCTATGCCGCTGGCAAATAGCAGCGCCCGGCAGCGTCAAAAAGGAAAAAAAGGCCAAAGCAGTCAGGCTTTTGTATAAATTTTTGAGCGGCATGATTTCTCTCAATCATCTATAGCGGCTTCTGTTTAGACTGAATCACAAACTTATACTTCGTCATCGCGAGCGAAGCGGGGCGCTTCAGTCAAATAATGAAACAGCCTAATTGAAAAAGCGGCTTTCCTATGCCCTTTCATCTGATTTATCGGCTAAACAGTCAATCTTGCGTATGAAAAAGCTGCATGAAGTGTGGACGGTACGTACAGCTTTGCTTTTTTTTACACACTTTTATGGCTGTATTTTCCTAAAAAAGCCTTCAATCGGCAGGGGAAATGCGTCTATAACTATGATCACAGATTAAAACGCCGGGTAACCCGGCCACAAGAGAGGGAGCGTGTCATGTTCTTCAAGGGAGTCATTTCCGCCGACAGTCACATTGTCGAGCCGCCAAATTGCTATGTGGACTTTATCGATCCTAAATTCCGCGCCGATGCGCCCCGCGTAGAACGCCTGCCCAATGGCAATGACACCTATGTGATCCGGGATATGAAACGCACCATCCCGATGGGCTTTCTGGATGGCGCGGGCATGAAGGTCGCCGAACGCAAGAAACACGCCGAGAACATCAAGTTCGGCGATATTCGCACCGGCGGCTATGACGCCAAGGCGCGGCTGGCGGACATGGACGTCGAAGGCACCGCCGCCGAAATCATTTACGCCTCGGTCGGCATGGTGCTGTGCACCCATCCTGACCCGGTATATAAAGGCGCGGCGATGATGGCCTATAATCGCTGGTTGCAAAGTTTCTGCGAAGGTGCGCCCAACCGGCTGTTCGGGCTGGCGATGACACCGATCCTGACCGTCGATAGCGCCATTGCGGATTTCCGCCGCGCCAAGGAAATGGGCATGGTCGGCATCATGATGCCGGGCAATCCCGCAGAGGGCGAATATGACCAGCCGCAATATGACGCCCTGTGGGAATGCGCGGTCGATCTGGACCTGCCGATCTGTTTTCATATTCTGACCGCCAAGGGCGATGGCGTGGATGAAGCGCTGCGCGGCAAACGCGGCCATCCGCTTAATGGCTTCATGGGCATTATCCGCGCGGTGCAGGACATCATGGGCATGATGGTGCTGGGCGGCGTGTTTGAACGCCATCCAAAACTGAAGCTGGTCACCGCCGAGGGCGACGCCGGCTGGATGCCGCATTACATGTACCGCATGGACCATGCGGCATACACGGCGGCGGATGACGGCGTCATCAAGGGGCTGAGCAAACATCCCAGCGAATATATCAAATCCAACGTCTATATGACGTTCCAGGATGATTACACCGCGTTCCGCAACGCCAATGAAGAAAACTACAAACAGCTTCTGTGGGCCAATGATTATCCGCATACGGATTCGACCTGGCCAAATTCACAGGCGCTGCTGGCCAAACACGCCAGCAAACTGCCCGCGCATATGGTGCAGGCAATTCTGCGCGAAAACACCGCCAGGCTGTTCAACCTGCCGCTCGACAAAATTCCCGCCATGCAGATGGCGGCTGAATAGCCGCGTTTGCCGCCTGATTTTTCATTCGAGCAGGAACATTATGCACGCAATCCCGGTGCAAGGATCGCCGGGATTGACGAGGCCGGGCGTGGGCCGTGGGCGGGGCCGGTGGTTGCGGCGGCGGTGATCCTTGATCCGCGCAACATTCCCCCGGGCCTGGATGATTCCAAAAAGCTATCCGTGCTTAAACGCGAGGCGCTGTATGCGCGTTTGCTAAACTGCGCACAGATTGGTGTCGGGCAGGCAAGCGTTGCAGAGATTGATGATCTGAACATTCTCAACGCCAGCCTTCTGGCCATGACGCGGGCGATGGCGGCCCTGCCGGTGGCGCCCACATTTGCGCTGGTCGATGGCAACCGGGCGCCCGGACTTTCCTGCCCGCTGGAAACGATAATCGGGGGTGACGCGCGCAGCCTTTCCATCGCCGCCGCATCGGTCATCGCCAAGGTAACGCGCGACGCGATCATGAATGATCTGGACACGGAATTTCCGGGTTACGGATGGAAAACCAGCCAGGGATACGGAACCAGGGCGCACAGGGATGCGTTGGCGCGTCTGGGCGTAACACCACATCATCGGCGCAGCTTCAGGCCGATACACAAGATGTTGTGTAAGGATGCATCCATAACCCATTGATTCTAAAAAGCTATTGACGGGATTCGCCGGGAGTAGCAAACATGGGGTGCGAATCACAAGGGGGACGCAGTCATGGAATTAGGTGTCAGCGCGGCTCACGCGCGTACGGTAAAGACCACACCCGCATTGCCACTGGACAAGGTGCTGATCGGCGATTGCGTGAGTCTGATGAACAGCCTGCCGGCAAATTCCGTGGATGTTATCTTTGCTGATCCGCCATACAATCTTCAGCTCTCGAATGAATTGCTGCGGCCCAACCACAGCCGCGTTGATGGCGTTGTCGAAGCCTGGGATAAATTTTCCAGCTTTGCCGCCTATGATGAATTCACCCTGCAATGGTTGAGTGCCGCCAAACGGATACTGAAAAAGACCGGCACCATCTGGCTGATCGGTTCGTATCACAATATTTTTCGTGTCGGCGCCATTTTGCAGGATCTCGATTTCTGGATTCTGAACGATATCATGTGGCGCAAAACCAATCCGATGCCAAACTTTCGCGGGCGCAGGTTCACCAATGCCCATGAAACATTAATCTGGGCGGCGCGCGACCCCGGCGTCACAAACTATACGTTCAATTATGACGCCATGAAGGCGCTGAACGAAGGCCTGCAAATGCGTTCCGACTGGCTGCTGCCAATTTGCAGCGGCGAAGAACGCCTGAAGGATGAGGCGGGCGACAAAGCGCATCCCACGCAAAAACCGGAATCCCTGCTGCACCGGGTTATTCTGGCATCGACCAAGGAGGGCGACGTGATCCTTGATCCGTTCTTCGGCACCGGCACGACCGGCGCCGTGGCCAGACGCCTGGGGCGTCACTTCATTGGCATCGAGCGCGAACATGAATATGCCAGCAAGGCCATTGCCCGCATTTCCAAAATCGTACCTTTATCACCAGACGCCATGGAGGTGACAACCAGCAAGCGCCAGGAAGCCCGCATTCCGTTTGGCTGGCTGGTGGAGCGCGGTCTGCTTTCTCCCGGCACAATGCTGTGTGATATTTCGCGGCGTCATGCCGCCAAGGTGCGCGCGGACGGCACACTGATTTCTGCGGATGCGAAAGGCTCCATCCATCAGGTTGGCGCTTTGGTGCAGGGTGCGCCCGCCTGCAATGGCTGGACCTTCTGGCATGTGGAAATAAATGGCGCGCTGACGCCCATCGACGTTCTGCGGCAAAAACTGCGCAAGGAATTACATTAAAGCCAGCTCATTCCGGGCCGGGGAAAAGCGCGCTTGTTCGTCCGAGCAGATAATAGGCTATCAAGCCCGTCCATTCCTTGACGGTTGCATCAAATCCTTCGAGCCGTCCAGCAAAATCCAGGCCAATCAACGGGTCCAGATAGGGTTCCATAAATGGCAGGGTGGTAAAACCGGCCGGATAAGGGGTTACCTGCCAGCCGTTTTTCCGGAACAGGCCAACAGAGCGCGGAATATGCGCAGCCGATGTAATCAGCACCCAATGCTCACCCGGCTGCGGCTGCGCAAGCTGTTTGCTGAATATGATATTCTCATGCGTGTTGCGGGATTTATCCTCAAACAGGATGCGGCTGGTATCCAGCCCCTGCCCCGCAAAAAACCACCTGGCAATTTCGGATTCCGTCACATTATTGTGCAACGGGAAAACCGCCCCGCCACTGAACACGAGTTTTGCCTGCGGATATTTTCGCGCCAGTTCAATAAATTTGGTAAAGCGTGTTGCATATCGATTGAGTATTGGCTCCTCGCGGTAGGCGCTGTTTCTGGCGCGAAAGGCGCCACCCAGGACAATAATCCCGTCAACCTTTCCCAGATCAGCCGGAACAGGAAAACGGTTTTCGATACGATATAGCATCCAGCCAGACAGTGGCGTGATGGTTACAATAACAAAAAAACCCAGCACCGCTGCGAGGATCATCTTGCCGGACCGGACCCTTGCGGTGAACAATAGTACGACGCCGACGCTGGCTATTATCAGCAGCAGATTACTGGGTTGAAGAAACGGCCATAGAATTTTTGAAAGATAAAAAATCACGCAACGATTTCCCTTATTGACGCATGTACATGGCTGACCACCTTTTGCATCACTGTTGGCAAGGCAAAATGAGGAAACATTTCCTGTTGCGACCAAATTCCGTCTACGGATGATGAACTGGTGCAGACGCCAATATACACTTTCAGTTCGAGTTTGAAATGCGTAAACACATGCCGCACTGTTCCCGGCAGCTCATGCCACGTGCAGTTTGCCGGCATGTATGCGGTCAGATTTTCTATCTCATCACGCCACGGTGTGCCTGGAAATTCCATCATGCCGCCAAGCAGCCCCTGTTCCGGGCGGCGGCGCAGCAGCACCGCACCATCCTTGCGGGCCAGCCAGAATACTGCGCCGGTGCGTTTTGGGATTGGCGGCTTTTTTTTCTTTACGGGCAAAGTCTCTACAATATTCTGCGCCCGCGCCTTACACGCATTGCGCCATGGACAGCGCCCGCAATCAGGCCCGCGCGGTGAACAAATTTCCGCCCCCAGATCCATCATCGCCTGCGCCGCATCGCCAGGCCGTCCGCAATCAATTAACGCCATGCTCAGGTTGCGCAATTCAGCCTTGCTGCCGGGCAGGGGCGATGTCACCGCATATAGCCGCGATATAACCCGTTCAATATTGCCATCCAGAACCGGGCTGGCTTCATTATATGCAATGGCTGTAATGGCTGCGGCGGTATAGGGGCCGATTCCGGGCAATTTTTGCAACGCGGTAAAATTACCCGGAAATTTACCGTTCATCTCCGTACTGATAATCTGCGCACAGCGATGCAGATTACGGGCGCGCGCATAATAGCCAAGCCCGGCCCACGCGGTCAGCACTTCATCCAGTGGTGCTTTGGCCAATGCCTGCACCGTGGGCCAGCGCGTGGTGAATTTATTGAAGTAGGAAATTACTGTTGCCGTTCCGGTTTGCTGCAACATGATTTCGCTCAACCATACCCTGTATGGATCGGGCGTTTCGTCCTGTATCGCGCGCCATGGAAATATGCGCCGGGCGCCATCGTACCAGTCCAGCAATAGATCGGAAAGTTGCTGCATCCTTTATTACACCTTGCCTCTTATTTTGATGCGGGCTGAAATATGACGTTGATAAACAGCAGATGACCGGGCAGATTGTCCGCATGCAATGCGGGGCCGGCCTTGCCAGCGTCAAGCGCATGGCAATGATACCCCTGTTGCGCCATCCAGCGGACAAAGTCGCCGGCCGAGACGCCGGAAATTTTTGGCAGCAGCGAAAAATTCATTTCCGACATAATGACAGGCCGGGATTGCGCCAGGGTTTGCGTGGCGCCGCGCAGCGCCAAGCCCTCAGCGCCCTCTATATCGATTTTGATTACATCGACCTTGCGATTGGCCACAATGCTGTCCAGCGTTCTGACTTCGACACTTTCCACGCAGTGTCCGATGTCGCGAAAATCCTGCGCCATTTTTTCATCTGGAAGAGACCAGGTGCCGCCTGGATTTCCTGCTTTGCCATCCCATGCAATATTAAAGCGCCCAGCTTCAGCGCCAACAGCGCAGTGATGCACTTCGGCACAGTCAGTAAATCCATTTGCCTGAAGGGATTGTGCCAGATATTTACCCGTCACTGCGCGGGGTTCAATGGCGATCACCTTGCCGCCCGGCCCTACATTTTTTGCAGCCTGCACCGCAAACCATCCAATGTTGGCGCCTATATCGACAAAGGTCTGCCCCTGCTTCACTGTGTTCAGAATGAACGTGGTCTCATCTCTCTCATATGCGCCGGCAAGGCATCCCAGGGAGACGTACTTATCCCCAAGGTCTATCCACAGTTTCAGGCTGCCGGGTAATTCAATCATGGCCCAGGTTTCCGGTGGGAAGGCGCTGTCCGATGGCGCCAATGCGCCATTTAGCCAGGACCGCCGGACCAGTTGCACATCAAAAAATTTGAGCAGGTTTTCATTCAGCAGATTAAGTACGGAACTGGACACGTAAACCTCTTAAATAGTGATATGCTTGACGGGCGCACCATAATAAAGGCGCATTTTATGGCATAATTGTGCAGCAATTTTTTCAGCAGGTGACCCAGCGACCTAATGTCTGATAGCATAAAACACAACAAACAGGCAGTGCGCCGTTATGGCCTGCGTCCGCTGGCTAAAGCCGCCGACGCCATAACGCGCCCCGCATTCGGGCGGCGCGGTTTTGCCTTGGGCGCGCTTTTGACCCACTGGCCGCAGATTGCAGGCGAAAGGCTTAGCGATCACTGCCAGCCGGAAAAGCTGCATTTCGCGCAGGGCAAGGGCGATAATGGCACCCTGTGGGTGCGTGTGGACGGGGCGGCGGCGCTGGAATTTCAGCATATGGAACCGGTTCTGATCGCGCGAATTAATGCCCAATGCGGGTTTCGTGCGGTGGCGGCCCTGCGTATTGTTCAGGGGCCTGTAGCTGCGCGTCAGGCGGCGCCGGTTGCGCCCCGCTCCCTGCGGCCGGCTGAAAAGCAGGCAGTATTGCGGGAAGTGGCGCAAATTGACGACCCGGAGCTGCGCGCCGCACTGGAACGGCTGGGCAGCGGCATTCAGCGCCGTAAAAAACCTTGTTGAGTCCCCCCAAAGGCACGTATAATCCACCAGATGTTGTAGCAGGAGGTCTATTTTGGGAAAATTACCACGATATTTTGTAGGTATTATAGGATTTCTCGTGCTGGCCGGCTGGCTCGCCATTGGCGTACTGGGCGGCTTCAGTTCGGTATCGGCGGAAGAACCGGCCGCCACGCCTGCTGCATCCGGCGTCTTTACGGGCGAAATCGTGCTGGGAAAAGCTGAGGCCCCGGTCACGATTATTGAATATGCGTCGATGACCTGTCCGCATTGCGCCAATTTCCATACGAAGGTTCTGCCTGCGCTCAAGGAAAAATACATCGATACCGGCAAGGTAAAACTGTTCTTCCGTGAATTCCCGCTGGACGGGGTGGCGCTACGCGCTTCCATGCTGGCGCGTTGCGGCGGTGAAGCGAAAGCCCATCCGCTCATTGATATCCTGTTCAAACAACAGACGGTCTGGGCCACATCTGAGGATCCGCTGGCGGCGCTGGCCCGGGTCGCCAGGCTGGGCGGCATGAGTCAGGCGGCCTTTGACGCCTGTATGGCGGATGAAGCGCTGATGAAGCAGCTGGTCCAAAGCCGGCAGGATGGTTCGGAAAAATACGACATCAAGGGAACACCCAGCTTCATCATCGACGGTAAAACCCATGATGGTGATATGGAAATCGAAGACTTCGACAAGATACTGCAACCCCTGCTGCCTGACGCTTAATTCACACTGTAAATAGGGAACATCACGTGCGGTTTACCCGGCTTCGCCTATCGGGCTTCAAAAGCTTCGTCGAACCTGTGGAATTGCGAATCGAGCCTGGCCTGACTGGCATCGTTGGCCCCAATGGCTGCGGCAAATCCAATCTGGTGGAGGCGCTGGGCTGGGTGATGGGCGAAGGTTCCGCCAAGCAGATGCGCGCCAGCGGCATGGATGATGTGATTTTCGCAGGCAGCGCCGGACGTCCGGCCCGCAACATGGCCGAAGTAGGACTGGTCGTCGATAATAGCAGCCGCACCGCGCCCGCGCATCTGAATGACGCCGATCAGCTTGAAATTACGCGGCGTATCGAACGCGAGGCAGGCTCCATCTATCGTATCAATGGGCGCGACGCGCGCCAGCGCGATGTATCGTTGTTGTTCGCCGACGCCGCCAGTGGGCCGCGCTCCACCGCCATCGTCCGGCAGGGCCGCATCGGTGCGCTGATCAACGCGAAACCCAAGGAACGCCGCGCGATTCTCGAAGAAGCGGCCGGCATCAGCGGGTTGCATTCGCGCCGGCATGAAGCGGAGCTGCGCCTGCGCGCGGCCGAAACCAATCTGACGCGCCTCGATGACATCATGGCGCAGCTTGAAACGCAGATCGCCGCATTGAAACGCCAGGCGCGCCAGGCGTCACGCTATCGCAATCTGTCGGAACATATTCGCCACGGCGAAGCCCTGCTGTTTCATCTGCGCTGGCAGGAGACCGTGCATGCGGTGTCGCAGGCCGCCGAATTGCTGGAACAGGCTGAAGCCCGTGTTGCCGCCGCCACAAGCGACGCCGCCAGCGCTTCAACCGCGCAACTGGAAGCGGCCGAAGCCGTGCCGCCCCTGCGCCAGATCGAAGCCGAGGCCGCCGCCGCCCTGCATCGCCTGTCGGTGGCCCGCGACAGTCTGGAGGCCGAAGGCGCGCGCATTGCGCAACAGACCGCGCGCAGCGAAGCCAGCCTGTCGCAATTGCAACTGGATCAGGTTCGCGAAACCGCGCATGTCAGCGATTCGGACCATGCCCTGCAACAGCTTGCTCTGGAACGTCAGGATCTCGAAGCCGCCGAGGCGGCGCAGCATGGCCGGGGCGACGCCATGCGTGATGAGGTAACCCAGGCGGCGGCCGCATTAAAAACCAGCGAAGCGGCGCTGGATGCGGCCATGCGCCGTCTTTCCGATCTGATTGCCCAACGCGAAAGCCTGAACCGTGAAGTAACCCAGACCCGGCAGCGCTTTGACCGGCTGACCCAGCAATTGGCGACCGTCACGAATGAGCGCACCCAGTTGCAGGCCGAAATGCCCGCAGCAAAGCAGACGGAAGAAATGGAGCAGCGCACCCTTGAGGCCCGTCAGGCGGTTGCTGCGGGCCGCGAGGCCGTAACCCTTGCGGAAACCCTGCGCGAGGAAACCCAGAAGGCCGAAGCCGCCCTGCGCGAGATGTATCAATCCGCCCGCACCGCAACCGACAGGCTGGCGGCGGAAGAAAAAGCCCTGAGCGAAGTGCTGAATGATCGCGCTAGCGATCTGTGGCCGCCGCTGGTCGATGCGCTGCGCGTGACGCCGGGATATGAAACCGCGCTGGGGGCGGCGCTGGGCGATGATCTGGAATATCCCAGCGATGATTCGGCCCCGGTGCATTGGGCGCTGCTGGCGGGCGATGGGCCATTACCGGCGCTGCCCGCAGGCGCGGAGCCGCTGGACCGCTATGTTTCCGGTGCGCCCGCTTTGGCGCGCCGCCTGTCGCAGATTGGCGTGGTGGGGGCAGCCGATGGCATTTTTCTGCGCGCGCAACTCAAACCCGGTCAGCGTCTGGTCAGCATTGAGGGCGCATTGTGGCGCTGGGACGGCTTTACCGCCGCGGCCGATGCGCCCACCGCCGCCGCCAGACGGCTGGAGATGCGCAACCGGCTGGCGGAGGTAACGCTGCGCCGTCAGCAGGCGGATGCGCAAATGCAAACCGCGCGCGAAACTTTCGAACAGGCGGCGAATGCCGCCGCCGCCGCCCGCACAGCCGAGGCGGACAATCGCCGCTATGTCCGGCAAAAGGAAGAAGCGCTTTCCCAGGCGCTGGATGCACAGGCGAAAACCGAGCGTGAAATGCTCAACCGCACCGCCCGTCTTGCGGCGCTGGTAGAGGCGCAGGCGCGCATCGAAAATGAATGCGCCGAAGCTGATCACCATCAGCAGGAAACCGCACAGGCAATGGGCCTGCTGGAACCCGAAGAACAGCCCCGCGCAGTGGTTGCGGGCCTGCGCAGTGAGGTTGATCTGGGCCGTTCCGCGTTAAGCCAGGCGCATGGCGCGCTGGATGCCTTTGCCCGCGAGGCCAGTGCGCGTGCGCAGCGGCTGGAGGTTATTGCGCGCGATCATGGCGCATGGGCCGCGCGCAAACAGGCGGCGTCCCGGCAGTTGGAAGTTCTGGCCGCGCGCGAATCTGAACTGAGCCGTGAGCTGGAAAATCTGCGCGCCCAGCCGCACGAAATTGCCCGGCGCATGCAAGCCCTGCTGAGCGAAATTGCCGGCGCCGCGCAACGCCGCGACGAAGCGGCAAGCAGTCTTGCTGAAGCCGAAGCCCTGCAGACAACATGCGACAAGACGGCCCGCGCTTTGCTGGATCATCTGGGCGAAATGCGCGAGGCGCGGGTGCGCTGCGAGGCGGCGGCGGGCGCCGCGCTGGAACGCGCGAAAGATCTGGCGGATCAAATTATGGAACGCCTGGAATGCGCGCCGGAAGAATGTCTGCGCCTGGCCAATCTTGAAGAAGGCGCGGCAGTGCCCGATGTGGACACGGTTGAGCGTAACCTTGCGCGCTTCAGGCGGGAACGTGAAAATATGGGCGCGGTCAATCTGCGCGCCGAGGAAGAATCGCGCGAACTGAACGAACGTCTGGAAGGCATGACGCGCGAACGCGCCGATCTGGAGGCCGCCATTGCGCGCCTGCGCCAGGCGATCGGCAGCCTGAACCGTGAGGGCCGCGAACGGCTGCTGAAAGCCTTCACGACGGTCAACGAACAATTTTCGCGCCTGTTCGTGCATCTGTTTGGCGGCGGCACGGCGCACCTTGAACTGATCGAATCCGACGATCCGCTGGAAGCGGGCCTCGAAATTCTCGCCAGCCCGCCGGGCAAGCGCCTGCAATCCATGGGGCTGATGTCGGGCGGTGAACAGGCGCTGACCGCGATGGCGCTGATCTTTGCGGTGTTCCTCACCAACCCGTCGCCGCTGTGCGTACTGGACGAAGTGGACGCGCCGCTGGACGACGCCAATGTGGAGCGCTTCTGCAATCTGCTCGATGAAATGACCCGCTCCACTGAAACCCGCTTCCTGGTCATCACCCACAACAATGTCACCATGTCCCGCATGGACCGCCTGTTCGGCGTCACCATGGCCGAACGCGGCGTCAGCCAGCTTGTGTCGGTCGATCTGGAACGCGCGGAGAAACTCCGCGCGGTGGGGTGAGGGCGGGGCTATCGCATATGGATATCTTCAATATGGCGTCTTTCCTTCTCCCCTTGTGGGAGAAGGCCAGGATGAGGGGGCGCGCGCATTTATGCGCGCCGGATAAAGCTTTTCTTCCACTATCCCCTCACCCCAACCCTCTCCCACAAGGGGAGAGGGAGATAAAAGGAAGAAACAAAAGTTCAAATGCGATAGCCCTGGGGTGAGGGGGGGGGCGGATACTGAAAGGTGAATAAAGGGTAACGTCCCCTTTACCATTCGGATACTTCATAATCTGGCGCTGAACTTTCAGGCCGTGAGGCATGCTTCCTTTGATATTGAGCGCAGCATGGTGCGAATCAATTCAGAGAATATTGCGCAACAGCCCCATGTTTTCGTGACCGGTTTAGCGCGTGCGGGAACCAGCATCCTGTTACGCATACTTTATCAGAGTGGCGATTTCGCCTGTCAGACATACCGTGACATGCCATTCATTCTTTCCCCCCAGTTATGGAGAATGTTAAGCGGAGGATGGCGCAAGCCAGGTGAAGCCCGGGGTACGGGTAAAAGGGGACGCTTCCCTTTTCTTTTAATCTAATCCCGCTAAGTCGCACTCCGCAGCACCGAACTCACGATCCGTTCCAGATGCGTGAGCGAATTGCACACCTGCACCTGGTGGCAGTAGGGCTGGAATTTGCGCATTACCGAATCCGCGTAGTTCCAGGTGTTTTTTTCTTCCGGGTTCAGCCACATCACCCATTTGGCGCGTTCGTAGATTTTCTTCATGATTTCGCTGCCAGGATCGCCGTAATTGCTGCGGGCGTCGCCGAGGATGATGACGGTGGTGCGGCTGTCGATGTCGTTCAGCGCCAGTTCGGCGAAATCGTGTAACGCGCGGCCATAATCGGTGGAACCCTGGCCCCATTCGGACAGGGTTTTGGACATGGCTTCCTCAACATCGCTGTCCCTGAACAGGTCGGTCACCTCGCCCATGCGGCCGGAAAATGCGAAAGATCGCACCTTGGGCATCACTTCGTTGAGGCTGTAGAGGAACATCAGCATGAAATGCGCCACCTTGGCGACCGAGCCGGACACGTCGCAGATCGCCACGACCTTGGGGCGGTCGATCTTGACCGACTTCCAGCGAATGTCGAACGGCACCCCGTCATAGGCGTGGTTTTTGGCCATGGTCTTGCGGATGTCGAGCGCGCCGCGGTCATACACCTTGCGGCGGCGCGAATGGATGGCGATCAGGCGCTTGGCCATTTTGCGCACCATTTCCTGCACCATGCGGTAATCGCGCCGTTCAATATTGGTCAGGCGGGATTTGCTGAGGATGTCTTCGCGCAGATGGTGGCCGTCGGCGTCGGCATGCAGCAGGAATTGGCTCTCCACATAATCGCGCACCTGCGAGAGCAGATATTCGCGGCCCTTGCGCAAGCGTTCGGCAAGCTCGTGGGCGTCGGCATTTTCGCGCTTGCGCAACCCGGTAATGTCATTGTTGAGCGCCTTCAGGCCCATATGCTCCAGAATGCGCCGCCCATACAGGCCCTTTTGCGTGAAGATGTGAATGTTGCGCAGGCCCACCGCCTCGCCCGCTTCGGCCATGGCGACGGCAATGCCCGCGCGGTCGCCGGACAGCACCATCTGCGACAGGGGCGACAGGTTTTCGCGCATCTCCGCCTGCTGCACGGCGCCGGTAATATCGGGCGCGCCTTCGCCGCCTTCGCCGCCGCGCGCGGCGCAGCCCTTGCCGCCGCCTTCGCCCTGACCCTCGCCCTGCTGGCCGGCGGTATCGTCCAGTTGCGGGACGATGCTGGCGTCAGAGGCGGCCTCATTGCGGTCGGCCATTTCCATTTCGTCCAGTTCGTCAAATTTGAAAAACCGGTCGAAGGTGTAATCGAAAATGCCTTTTTCATCGGCGGTCTTGGGCAGAACCAGCGCGAGAGCGTTTTTCAGCATCTCGCGGTCCGTATAGCCGACCAGATCGATAACCTCGTGCGCATCCACCACTTCCGTGCTGGACACGCGCACATCGGCGTTGCGCAACGCCTTGATGAAATCGCCGAGTGTCTGGTCCATTACCGTTCTCCGCAGGCAGTTTAAAAATTATGTCCCAATTCCTGTTCCCCCTCCCCTTTACAAGGGGAGGGAACCCCGTCGCCGAATACACCAAAAAAACGGCGCTATAATTAGACTGTTCCTACCGGACGTTCCGCCGCCTTTAACGCTTCGTCGGTCAGGGTGGTCAGTTGCGCGCCGACCGCCTCGATATCGTCCTGGAATTTCAGAATGACATTCAGCGTATTGCGCACCATTTCCGGATCAAGCGTATTGGCGTGCAGCAGCAGCAATGTGCGCGCCCAGTCGATGGTTTCGCTGACGGCGGGCAGTTTTTTCAGATCCAGCGCGCGCAGCCCCTGAATGAACGCCACCAGTTCATTGCGCAGCCTGACGGACACATCCGGCACCCTTGCTGCAATAATCTTGCGTTCCAGCGCGGCGTCGGGGAATGGAATATACAGATGCAGGCAGCGGCGTTTCAGCGCATCGCTCAATTCGCGGGTATTGTTGCTGGTCAGAAACACGATCGGTTTGATTGTCGCCTTGATGGTGCCGATTTCGGGAATGCTGATCTGATATTCCGACAGCAGTTCCAGCAGGAACGACTCGAACTCCTGATCCGCCTTGTCCAGCTCGTCGATCAGCAGAACGGCGCCGGTGGGGGCGCGCATGGCTTTCATCAACGGGCGTTCTTCCAGAAACTGTTCGGAAAAGAACACGTCGGAAAACTGATGCAGCCGCGCCATGGATTCCGACAGACCCTTGGCGCCCTGCAACACCTCGCCCAGGGTCTCGCGCAGGATCTGCGTGTACAGCAATTGCTTGCCATATTTCCATTCATACAGCGCCTTGGATTCATCCAGCCCTTCGTAACACTGCAAGCGCACCAGCGGCAGGCCAAGATATTTCGCGGTGGCGATGGCCAGTTCCGTTTTGCCGACGCCGGGAGGGCCTTCGACCAGCAGGGGCTTTTCCAGGTTCTGCGCCAGATAGATCGACGTCGCGATTTGCGGATTGGTGATATAGCCCAACTCTTCAAATCCCGCCGTAATGGATGGGATTGAATCCATCTTGCCGGGGCTTTTTATCGGTTTTACCAGTGTCACGTTAACCTGCTTTCCTTATCAGAGATTTTCCAAGTTTCTCCTGTTTAGCGCGGTCTACGTTGGACGCCAAGCCTCCAGATTTGGTTAAATCCCGAAAAAGCCGCAAAAGTTCGATATTTTCCGGTAAAGGCAGGCTTTTCAGGCAATTTTCGAAATCCGTCAGGAATTGCCGCGACAGCCTGCGGGCTGCGAGAAGCGGGCCGGTGGGGTCATATTCCGGCTCCTGATCGAGGCCTTCCGACAGAACGGTGGTCAGGATATGCAGGGCCGATTGTGCGGCATCCAGGCCCCCCAGCAGGCCAAACTGTTCCTCGGACGGGGTAATGTCCGTGTCCCGGATCGCGGCTGTCAGCAGGTCCAGCAGCGCCGCCCGTCCGCCCTGCGCCATGCCAAGGCCCAGCACGTCTTCGACCTCGCGCAGGGGTTTTGAAATGGTCTCGAACGCCTGCCCCAGATCACCCAGCAGGCTGGAGGCCGGAACCCGCACATCGCGCAGGGCCAGCCCGCCATGCCGCGTGGGGCGCAGAAAATCAATGGCCCCCGCATCGGTCTGGATCAGGCCCTTTGTCTCGCGCGGAACCAGCCAGGCGCTGAACTGTTTGCGCTCGCCCATTTGTTCGCTGATCGCCAGCACGATATACAGTCCGGCAATCGGGCCATTGGTCAACCAGGCCTTTTCGCCGTTCAGCACCCAGAAATCACCCTCGCGCCGCGCGGTGGACGCCAGCCGCTTGGGATGCGCCCCCGCATTGGGTTCGGAAATCGCCACCGCCGCCGTCAGTTCGCCGGACGCCAGCCGGGGCAGATAGTCACGCTTTTGCGCCGCACTGCCGCTTTGCCCCAGGATCAGCCGCCCGATCAGCGTGTGGCTAAGCCAGGCCGACGCCAGACCCGGATTACGCCCCGCCCGCACAAACGCCGTGCAGGCTGCGACAAGCCCGGAATAGCCCACGCCACCGCCGCCATATTCGCGGGGCAGCCCAAGCCCCAGCATTCCGGTCTTGCCCATTTCCGCCCATATATCGAATGGAAAGGGCTGGTCCGGATCATACAGTTCCGCGCGTCCGGCAATGCGGGTGCGGGCAAGGGTGGTGATCTGCTCTACAATAAGTTCCATTTTCATAGCTTTTCCTTTCCCCTCAATTAATCACAAAGCTGGCTGTCCGGCATGGAAATAAGGGAGGGGATCAAATTTCTATTGACCTTGTGTAGTTTATACTGCATTAACTTAGTTCAGTTTTTAGGCGGGGACTTATCTCCTGCGCCTTCCCAGCTACCGGAAAGGCAACAAATGCTATCCATGAAGGCCAAATATGCGTTGAGGGCTCTGATTGTCATGGCGAAAAACGAAAAGAAAATGCACGCCTGCAAAGCCATTGCGCTGGCTGCCGACGTGCCGCAGAAGTTTCTGGATAATATTCTGCAGGAACTTCGGCATCAGGGATTGGTGAACAGTAAGCGAGGTATTTTTGGAGGTTATTTCCTGGCGAAACCCTCATCAGAAATCATGGTGGGTGACCTTATTCGTCTGATCGATGGCCCACTGGCGCCAATACGGTGCGCCAGCGTGACGGCCTATCAAAAATGCGATGATTGTCCCGACGAGAACGCCTGCGAAATACGCAAAATTATGGTGGAGGTGCGAAATGCCATCGCGAATGTGTTTGACCAAAAATCCATCCATGACTTGACAGGGATGGGCGGCATTGAAAGACACCAACATTTTACCTGATCTTTAAGGAGTTCAAAATGAGTGAAGAACGCAAACTGAATGAAACTGAAACGCAGATTTTGAATGCTATCCAGATGATCAAGTTTGGAGCTGTGGAAGTGGTGATTCACGATTCCAAAGTCGTCCAAATCGAACTCAGTGAGAAAATTCGCTTTGACGCCAAAACCAGGCACACACCCAACACGTAAAGCTATCCACCCTTAACGGATAATATTTCTGCCGACCGGACCACTGGAGGCAACTTCAACCTAACAATGGAGTTACCTCTATGAACAAGCATCTGCTTACGGCAACGGCGCTGAGCGTCGGCCTCTATACATCGCAATCTGCCATTGTCTACGCGCAGGAATATTCTGGAGACGCCGATCAGCGTCTTCAGAAACTGGAACAGGAAATCGTCCTGCTTAAACGCCAGCGCGAGGTGCAGGAAGAAAAAGACAAGTCGGCTGCCGAGAAAGCGGCCGGTGTCGAGTTTGGCAAGAAGGGGCTGAAAATCACTTCGCCGGACAAGAAATACGAACTGTCCCTGCGCGGCACCTTCCAGTTTGATGAACGGCAGTTTCTGAATGATGATAATAATACGGGCAAAGACGAATTTCTGGCCCGCCGCGTGCGCCCGACCCTTGAAATCAAGGCAGGCCAGGCGTCCTTGCGGATCATGCCCGAGTTTGCCGGAGCCACGACGCGCATTACTGATGCGTATGCGGATTACAAATTCAACGAAGCGTTGCAGTTCCGTATCGGTAAATTCAAGCCGCCGGTATCGCTTGAGCGGTTGCAATCCGCCGCCGACCTGACATTTATCGAACGCGGACATGCCTCGAACCTGGCGCCCAACCGTGATCTTGGTTTCATGGTTTACGGCAATCTGATTCCTGACGTTTTGGAATATCAGGTGGGGGTGTTTAATGGTGGCGCTGATCTCGCGAACGCGGATGGGGACGACGACGATAAAAAGGATGTCGTCGCCCGTGTGTTTGCCCACCCGTTCCGCAATTCCGATCTGGTGGCGCTGCAGGGTTTTGGCGCGGGCGTTGCCGGGAGTATCGGCGAACGTGACGGAGCGGTGGGCAGGACTATTCTGGGTACCTATAAGTCGCCCGGGCAACAGGATTTTTTCCGCTATCTCACCACATCGTTGGCTGATGGCCAGCATTGGCGATTATATCCGCAAGCCTACTGGTACTCCGGCAGCCTGGGATTGCTGGCTGAATACGCCATTTCCAATCAGGAGGTCAGACAGGGGGTAAATCAGGACGAGTTGCAGCATACGGCGTGGCAGATTATCGGATCCTATGTGCTGACGGGCGAGGACGCCAATTTCAGGGGCGGCGTCAAGCCATCGCAGGATTTTGACCTTGGCAAGGGCGGCATTGGCGCCTGGGAAGTCACCGCGCGTGTTGGCGGGACCGATGTGGACAATGATGCTTTTCCAAAGTTTGCAAATCCAGGGGTGGCAGCAACCAGGGCGCAGTCTTATGGCGGCGGGCTTAACTGGTATGTGAGCGAGAATCTGAAGCTGGTCGCCAACTATGATCTCACATCGTTCAGGGGCGGCGCACCCGGCGGGAAAGACCGGCCCGATGAACAGGCGCTGTTCACCCGCGCCCAAGTCCGATTTTAACCTGACTTAACTCAAGGAGATAAACATGAAATTACGTCAAATTCTGGCGGCAGCGCTGACTGTTGCATCATTGTCCCTGGGCGTTGCAGCTCATTCCGAGACCATCGAGTTCCTCAATGTCTCTTACGATCCGACCAGGGAATTTTATGAGGCATATAACGAACTCTTTGCCCGGCACTGGAAAGAAAAAACCGGCCAGGACATCAACATCAAACAGTCTCATGGCGGTTCCGGCAAGCAGGCGCGATCAGTGATCGATGGCTTGAGGGCAGATGTGGTTACCCTGGCGCTGGCCTACGACATTGATGCGATTGCCGAGAGGGCAAAGCTGTTGCCAACGAACTGGCAGGAAAAATATCCCAACAACAGCGCGCCTTACACGTCCACGATCGTGTTTCTGGTGAAAAAAAATAATCCCAAGAACATTAAAGATTGGGATGATCTTGTGAAGGAGGGGGTGCAAATCATTACCCCTAACCCGAAAACATCCGGCGGCGCGCGATGGAACTATCTGGCGGCTTATGGCTATGCATTGAAAAAATTCGGCAATGATGAGACGCTGGCGACAGAATTTGTACGAAAACTTTTTGCCAACGTGCCCGTGCTGGATACGGGAGCGCGCGGCGCCACGACTACTTTTGTACAAAGAGGTATTGGCGATGTGTTGCTGGCGTGGGAAAATGAAGCGTTTTTAGCGGTGCAAGAAATTGGCAATGGCCAATTTGACATCATTGTCCCTTCTGTCAGCATTCTGGCAGAACCTCCGGTCGCGGTCGTCGACAAGAACGCAAGTAAACATGGAACCCTGGAGATAGCCCGCGAATATCTCAACTTCCTTTACAGCAAGGACGCGCAAACGCTTGCAGGCAAGAACTTCTACCGTCCAAGTGATCCTGAAATAGCGGCTCAATTTGATGACAAATTTCCCAAAACAGACTTTATCCACATTGCGGATTTTGGCGGTTGGAAAGCCGCACAGAAGAAGCATTTTGATGACGGAGGCGTTTTCGATCGGATCATGATGAAGTAATCGGTAAGCAGTTTTTCCGGGCATCAGAAGACGGCGCTTAGATCGTTTTCTGATCGGACGGAGTCAGCCCCCTCTTGCATCCCGTTGACCCCTCCCCGGCCCTTACTGGTACCCCTGAAGGTTCAGGTACAAATATGCATCTTCAGGCCCCCTTTCCGGGGGAGGGCGTATCCCGGCGCAGTCGCAGTTCAGCACCCAGAAATCACCCTCGCGCCGCGCGGTGGACGCCAGCCGCTTGGGATGCGCGCCTGCATTGGGTTCGGAAATCGCCACCGCCGCCGTCAGTTCGCCGGACGCCAGCCGTGGCAGAATGCCGCGCTTCTGCGCCGCGCTGCCGCTTTGCGCGATGATCAGCCGCCCGATCAGCGTATGGCTGAGCCAGGCCGACGCCAGCCCCGGATTGCGCCCCGCCCGCACAAACGCAGCACACACCGCCACCAGCCCGGCATAGCCCATGCCGCCCCCGCCATATTCAGCAGGCAATCCCAGCCCCAGCATGCCCGCTTTGCCCATTGCCGCCCAGATATCGAACGGGAACGGCTGATCTGGATCATACAGTTGCGCGCGCCCGGCAATATGGGTGCGGGCGAGGGCGGCGATCTGCTGGACTAGCGGTTCGATTTTATTTGCGGGCATAATGTACATATCCTTGGGTCATGCTTCTGGCGCAGAAATTCCGGCGCGCGGATGTATGTTATCGCCGCAGGAAAATGCAAACAAGCAGCCATGCAAGGCGGGAAGCATCCACAATAATAACGCTTGACGTTAATAACGTCTAACGGCCATAATATGGAATGGCGGTCAGGACATTCAAATGCGCTGATACAGAAATTCTGTTTGGCCTTGGGCGTGTCGCCAGATTCGTGAGTATCGAACGCCCCGGCTTACGTAAGCTCAAGCAGCTTGATCTGGCCCGGTGCATAGAGGATATGCGCGCTCCGCCTGGGAACCGGCTTGAACTTTTGAAGGGCAAACGCGCGGGCCAATGGAGCATTCGTGTGAACGGCCAGTTCCGCATCTGCTTTCGCTGGACCGGCACGGATGCGGAAGATGTCGAAATCGTGGACTATCATTGATAGGGGCGCAGACTGATATGAGCAGGAAACTGAAACCCGTTTCACCCGGCGAGATGCTGGCAGAGGAATTTCTGAAGCCGTTGGCAATGAGCAATTACCGGCTGGCGAAAGAAGTCGGCGTGCCCGCACAGCGCATCGGTGAGATCGTTGCCGGGCGGCGCGCCATTACCGCCGATACCGATTTACGGCTGTGCCGGTTTTTCGGGCTTTCGGATGGCTGGTGGCTGCGTTTGCAGGCCGATCATGACACGGAAATTGCTAAAGCGGCGATGGCGAAAACTCTGACGAAAATCACGCCATGGGCGCAAACGGTGAAAGACGCCGAAGCCGCGCTTTGAACCGGCGCGGCGTTGACCCTCTCCCGGTTTTCGCGCCACATTGTAACCCGCCATGCGCCTGCAACGAACAGGTTTGAGTGCGCGCGATGGGGAAACATACGCCCCTAAACAAGGCATTCCCATTGGGCGGGCGCTATCCTATATTCCGGTTGCTGGATCACATCAGCCGGGGGAAGGATGCCGGACGAAGGCAAGCTGACGCGGGATATGGAGCGGGACCGGCAATGGTCGGCCTGGATGGCGGCGGCGCAAACCGGCGACAGCCAGGCCTATGACAGATTGTTGCGCGGCTGTTTGCCGTTTATCGCCCAGGTGGCGTACGGCCAGCGTGTGCCTGCGGACCGGGTTGACGATGTGGTTCAGGATGTTCTCATGACTGTGCACCGGGCGCGCCATACTTATGATCCCGCCCGCCCCTTCACCGCCTGGCTGCGGGTGATTGCGCAACGCCGCGCCATTGATGTGTTGCGCCGGTCCGGGCGGCAGAACAGCCGCGAGGTGCATGCGCCGCTGGTGTTTGAGATGTATGCCGATCCTGGGGCGCAAACCGCTGGAGGTTGGGAAAAATCCGGTGTTTCGGCCGAGATCGGCAAGGCCATAGCGGGGCTTTCGCCGGGTCAGCGGGAAGCGGTGGAACGGCTCACTTTACAAGGGCAATCTCTGGACGAGGCCGCCAAAGCAACCGGGCGCAGCAAGGGCGCGCTCAAGGTAAACCTGCATCGCGCGCTGAATGCACTGCGTGGGCAGCTAGGTAACAGGGAGTAATGGCGGTGCCGGAAGCCATCTCACATGAAAGCTTGATCGGGGCGCTTGCCGCCGGTCTCAAGCCCGTGAAGCCATTGCGCAGCTTTGCATTGCAGGCGGCGGTCTGGCTCGGCGCCGTGGCGGTCATGGCGGGCGGGCTGGCGCTGTTTGCGGATTTACCCGCTGTAGCGGCGCGGCTGCTGGCGGCGCCCGATATGTGGCTGGCGGCAACCGGCTCTGCGCTTACAGCCGCTCTTGGCGCCATCGCCGCATTTCAGCTTAGCCTGCCGGATCGCAAGCCCTGGTGGGCGCTGCTGCCCCTGCCTGGCCTGGTTTTGTGGCTGAGCGCCAGCGGGCTTGGCTGTTTGCGCAGCGTGGCGGAAATGGGAGTTTACGAGGAAATATTCGCAGAGTCGCGGGCTTGCCTGGTGTTCATCCTCGCCATGTCGATCCCGCTCTCGGCGGCGCTGATTGTGCTGTTGCGGCGAGGCTATTCCCTGCACCCTAATCTGATGGGACTGATGGCGGGAATTGCGGCGGCGGGGGCCTCCGTCATGCTGCTTAACTTCGTTCATCCTCATGATCCCAGCGTCATCGGTATTGCCGTGCACGGCACAGGCATCGCGCTGGTCGCGGCCTTTAATAGACTGACCGGCGGAAGAGGTTATTAGGGCATGATGATTTTAGTTAGGTCCATGCTACACCTCACTGTCACCCCGGAATAAATCCGGGGTGACAGTGTGTGTGGCGGTTCGATCTAAACTCATCCCGCTATAGGGCAGGGTGTAACCTGTTGGGAAAACGCATCGAATGGGTTCTGGAAGCGGCGGAGAACGCCCTTCCGTAACATAAACCACCCAGATGAGGATCCTGTCATGACAAAGCACGCTACTGTCCTTCGCGCCGTTGCCGCCGCCATCCTGTCCCTGAGCCTTCTTCCGGTCACCGCCGCGCAAGCGGATGAGGCCATGATGAAGAAGGTAAAGTCCAACTGCGAGATGATGATGAAGGGCGATATGACGATGAAAGACGCCATGATGAAAGACGCCATGATGAAAGACGATATGATGAAAAAATGCGACATGATGATGAAAGGCGAAAAAATGAGTGACGCCGACATGATGAAAATGGATGAAATGATGCACGACGGCATGATGAAGGACGATATGAAGAAGTAATTACCCACAGCGCCTTCCGTTCAATTGAGAGGACGTCAGTCATCCCAATTGAACGGATTTTTATTTTAGAATTGGGTTCCTGTGAAAAGCGGGCGCGCGGTTGAGGGGCGCACAGAGCATAGCCGCCGCCCAGCCCGGTTCAAGTGATTATTTCCTGAACATCCCATAAGATGGTCCCGCCATGAGCGTATTGAGGGCGTATTGACCAATCCGTCAGGATGCCATATACAGCCCCACCTCCATTAAAAAGTGACAGGAAAATGCCGAAAATCACCTATATTGAATTTAGTGGCGCAGAACATGTAGTTGACGTGGCCGAGGGCCTGTCGGTCATGGAGGGCGCGGTGCAGAATCTGGTCCCCGGGATTGATGGCGACTGTGGCGGGGCCTGCGCCTGCGCCACCTGCCATGTCTATGTGGATGCCGCCTGGGTATCCAAAACCGGGACCAAGGAACAGATGGAGCAAAGCATGCTGGACTTTGCCTCTGCGGTAAAAGAAAACAGCCGCCTGAGCTGCCAGATCAAGGTGTCGAAGGAGCTGGATGGTTTGGTCGTGCGGATGCCGGAACATCAGTATTAGGGAATTTTCCGATCTGATTGACGCATGTCTTAATTCTCTCATTGTCATTACCCGGCTTGTCCGGGTAATCCATAACCCCAAACTCAGGCCGTTGGGTGTGGCCCCCGGGACCGGCCTTGAGCCGGCCCGAGGACAAGCATGGATGCCCCGGACAGGCCGGGGCATGACAGGTAAGGGTTGGTGATGCGATAATCTGATCAGAAAATGGTCTAGGCTCAGCCCGCCACCGCGTTCATCGGCACTTCCGGGTTCGCCAGCTTTGCCAGATCAACCGGGGTTTTATTGGCGACCAATGCTTTGGACGCCATAAACTCCTGCGGGCTGTTCACGGCGTCGACGGCAATGATCACATTACCTTGCAGGTAGAACGCGGCGAATTTGTGATTTTCCATGCTGCCGCGAATGATGACCTTGTCGTGTGTGCCGGACATGCCGACGATCTGCAGTTTCAGATCATACTGATCCGACCAGAACCAGGGTATCTGCGCATATTCCACCAGCTTGCCGCACATGGCCAGCGCTGCGGTTTTGCCCTGTTCCAGCGCATTATGCACTGATTCCAGACGCAACCGGCGGCCCAGCAGGCGGTTGGGATGATTGGCGCAATCGCCCGCCGCAAAAATATCCGGGTCTTGCGTCCGGCCAAATTCGTCAACTATTATGCCATTATCGCAGGCCAGGCCCGCACCTTGCGCCAGTTCGACATTGGGCACAATGCCGACGCCGATGATCACCACGTCGGCTGGAAATTCGCGGCCATCGGCGCACAGCACCCGCTCCAGTTTGCCGTTACCGGCAAAGCCCTGCACGGCGACGCCATTTTCGATCTTCACACCGGCCTTGCGGTGTACCCCCGCGAAATATTCCGCGACCTGTTTGTCCACGACGCGCGCCAGCACGGTGGGGGCCATTTCAACCACGGTGACATCCAGCCCGCGTGAGACCATGACGGCCGCAACCTCCAGCCCGATATAGCCGCCACCGACGATCACCAGTTTGCTATCGGGTTTGAGATAGGCGCGGATGGCCTCTACATCATCGACCGTGCGCAGATAGAAAATACCGGGCAGTTCCACGCCCGGCGCTGCAATGGTGCGCACCCGCGATCCGGTGGTGAAAATAAGTTTGTCATAGGTGATCGAACCGCCATCGCTTAGCGCGATCTGCTTTGTCTTGCGATCGACGCCGGCCGCCTTGCAGTTCAGCTTTGTTTCGACATTGAATTTTTCGTAAAAACCAGGAGGTTTGAAATAGACCCGCTCCAGATCCATCTCGCCTGCCAGAAATTTTTTCGATAAAGGCGGGCGCTGGTAGGGAAGATAGGGTTCTTCGCCAATCATGATGATGCGGCCGGTAAAGCCGCAGGCGGAACTGCGCAGGCTTTGGGCCACCTGGCCAGCGGCGTGGCCAGCGCCAAGAATTACATAAGTCTCAGTCATTTCCGTCATTTCCTAGTGTTTTTGTGGTGTTGGTTATTGTTATAGTGCGTTTTACGCGCCTGCGGGAGTATTTCCAGCCCAAAATCCTTTGCGTCTCTCGTCATAGGGGCCTAAACAGTAGCGCGCAAACCAATCTCTTTGAATTTTAGCTCATAGCAATACAGACATGACGGATAGTACTGATTTTCTTGCCAGACTTCGCGCCGAGATCGACCAGATCGATGACGCAGCCCATGATCTTTTCCTGCGCAGGGCGGAGATAGTGCAGAGCATCGCCAAAGCCAAGGCTGTGGAACAGCCCGATGCGCCGGTTTTTGCCATGCGCCCCGGACGTGAGGCAAAGATCCTGCGCCGTCTGGTTGCGCGTCATAGCGGCAAATTTCCCGTGGCCGCCATTGGCCGCATGTGGCGGGAGCTGATTACGGCCTCCTGCGGTATGCAGGGGCCGTTTGAGGTGGCTATTTACGGGTCTGCCGATCCCGCTGGCTATCTGGATGTGGCGCGATGGCATTTTGGTTCGGTTGTGCCGTCGGCGCTCTACAATAGCGCCGCACAGGTGTTGCAGCGGGTTGGTGAAGGCAAGGGCGTTGTCGGCGTGTTACCGCTTCCGGGCGGCGGTGATCCGGGGGCCGATTGGTGGCCTGCGCTGGCCCATAAAAGCATCCGTATCGTGGCGCGCCTGCCCTTCCTGCGCGGCGAGGGCCAGGTTTCCTGCGATGCGGTGGCTGTAGCCCCGATCGACCGGGAAGAAACCGGGGATGATCATAGTTTTCTGCTGGCCTTTTGCCGTAACGAGATGAGCCGCGCAGCCGTACGGCGCCTGCTGGCGGATAGCGGCATTGAATGCAGGCCGCTGGATACGGACAAGCAGGACAAGCGTTTGATGCTGTTCGATACGCAGGGCTACATCGCTGACAATGATATCCGCCTGATCCGGGCGGTGGCGTCGGAGGAAAAACTGCTGGAGCGTATTGTGGTGGCGGGCGGCTATGCACTGCCGCTGCAATTGCCGTCCTGAATTTTGGAAAGCCTGTGAGCCCGATCAAGCCAAAGCCCGGTATTCTTAACGTCAAGCCCTATGAGGTTGGCGTATCGAAACTTGCGGGCATTGCGGACGCCTGCAAATTGTCCTCGAATGAATCCTCGCTGGGGCCAAGCCCCCGGGCGGTTGCGGCCTATCAGGCTGCGGCGGCGGAATTACACCGCTATCCGGATGGGGCGTCTACCGATCTGCGTATGGCGATTGCGGCGCATTATGGTTTGGCGGCGGATCGCATTATCTGCGGCAACGGATCGGATGAATTGCTGCATCTGTTGTGTCAGGCCTATCTGGGGCCGGGCGATGAAATGGTCTATAGCGCGCACGGTTTTTCGATCTATCCGATTGCGACACTGGCGGCGGGCGCCAAGCCTGTTGCGGCGCCCGAGCGTAATCACACAGCGCATGTGGATGAACTGCTGGCCTGTGTGACGCCCGCGACGCGCATTCTGTTTCTGGCCAATCCGAACAATCCGACCGGCACCTATGTCAGCGCTGCCGAGGTGCGCCGGTTGCGTGCGGGGTTGCGCGACGATATCCTGCTGGTGCTGGATGCGGCCTATGCGGAATTTGTGCGCCGCAACGATTACGAAGCCGGAATCGAAATGGTTTCGACACACGATAATGTTGTGATGACGCGGACCTATTCAAAGATTTATGGGCTGGCGGCGTTGCGTCTTGGCTGGGCCTATTGTCCGGCGCATGTGATCGACGTGCTGAACCGGGTGCGTGGGCCGTTCAACGTCAGTCTGCCTGCGCAGGCGGCGGGTATTGCGGCGTTACAGGATACGGCGTTCACGGATGCGGCCGTTGCGCATAACGAAAAATGGCGGGGCTGGCTGGCCGATGAATTGCAGAAGCTTGGCCTGTTTAGCGATCCGAGTGTCGCCAATTTCCTGCTGGTGACTTTTCCCACGCAAGCAGGGCGTGACGCGCCTGCCGCCGATGCCTGTTTACGTCAGAACGGATTGATTGTGCGGCGCATGGAAGGCTATGGCCTGCCGCAATGCTTGCGTGTGACAGTGGGCACGGAACAGGAAAACAAAGAAGTCATCCGGGTGCTGAGCAATTTTATGCAGGGCAAGGCGTATGTCTGAGGGCGCCTTTGACCGCGTTGCGCTGATCGGCCTTGGCCTGATCGGATCATCGATTGCCTGGGCGGCAAAGCGTGCGGGCCTGGCCGGGCATATTGTGGGCGCTGCGCGCAGTGAACAAACCCGGCTGACAGCCGCGCGTCTCGGGTTTGTGGACAGTACTGCCGCAACCGCTGCAGAAGCCGTAGAGAATGCCGATCTGGTTATTCTGTGTACGCCGGTTGGAACCTATGGCGCATTGGCGCAGGAAATTCAGGGCGCGCTAAAACCCGGCGCAATCATTACCGATGTGGGTTCTGTGAAAACCGCCGTGGTGCGCGACATTGGCCCGTTCGTGCCGGAAGGCGTGCATTTCATTCCGGCGCATCCGGTTGCGGGCACGGAATATTCGGGGCCTGAATCGGGGTTTGCGGAACTGTTCGATAATCGCTGGTGCATCCTGACGCCGCCGCCGGGTGCGGATCGCTTTGCTGTGGATAGGCTCACCCGCTTCTGGCAGCGTTGTGGCAGCAATGTGGATACGATGACGCCGGAACATCATGATCTGGTGCTGGCCGTAGTCAGCCATCTGCCGCATCTGATCGCCTATAATATGGTGGGTACGGCGGCCGACCTGGAGGAAGTGACGCAAACCGAAGTGATCAAATATTCCGCCAGCGGCTTTCGCGATTCCACCCGTATTGCAGCAAGCGATCCGACCATGTGGCGCGATATTTTCCTGAATAATCGTGAGGCGGTGCTGGAAATGCTGGGGCGGTTTTCAGAAAATATCAGCGCCCTGCAACGCGCCATCCGATGGGGTGACGGCGATGCGCTGTTCGATGCCTTTACCCGCACCCGCGCCATCCGCAAGCAGATTATCGAGGCCGGTCAGGATACTGCGGAACCCGATTTCGGGCGTTCTGCGCGCAAAACGCCGCCAGGGGACAAGGCGCCTTAATAAAGCGGTTTCAGTTTTGCGATGCGCAGTGGCCCGACAAACAATTCGCCGTCCTGCAGCACCATTGGCAATGTCAGTTCGCCATCTTTACCGCCCGCCGCCATGGCGATAATTCCAAGACCGGTATTGGCCGCGCGGGCTTCGTCCTTGTTGAGTTGACCCGCACCCTGCAAGCCTTTGATCAATTCTTCATAGCCAAGCAGGTTGGCGGTCAGGGAGCCAATCAGCCGGTCCTGCGCATCCAGCGCCAGGGTTCCCGCCGCATTCAGTTTTAGCGGACCCCAGTCAGTTTCGGCGGCTTTTAACTGGGCCACGCCCCCCGCATCGCGCCATTCGCGGATGCCTGCAACGCCGTGCGCGGCCGGCCAGGCGCCTTCGATGGCGGCGGTCAGCGCAAGCCGCGTCACATGCGTGCCCAGCGCCGAATTGGCAAAGCCGGGATAATCCAGATTTTCCAGCTTCAGGGAAATGTCGAATAAAGTGGGGCTTTGCAGGCCATCTGTGGCCACTTCGGCATTTTTTGCATCACGAGTATGCACCTGTACCCGGCCAAGGGTTAATGCGCCCTCCTTGAAGCGCCCGCCACTTACAGTGCCGCCCTCGATATCCAGATCCATCCGCGCCAGTTTTCCGCGCTTTAATTTTAGGCTGGCCTGTGCGCGCTGTGGTTCAAGCTGGTATTGTTCCAAAGCCCCGCCATTGATCCGTAAACTGATGTCCTGTGGCTGTGGCGTGCCAAGGACGATATGATTGATGTTGTAGGGCAGCACATTGCCAATCAGCAGCGTTGAATGCCATTGCCAGCCGGGATTTTGACCAGGCCCGGCAATACGCACATTTGTGGCTTGAGCCTGCATGCGCAGTGGAAAGCCGGTTACTTCCAGCGAGCTGTACTCGACCACCATGCCATCTGCACGGCGTTCCCCGGCCCATTTTTCTATACCAATTTCAATCTGGTCTGCGAGCGTGAACCAGTAGATCGTGTAAGCAGTGATGGCCAGCACGACAATACCGGATAATGCGGCATAGCGCATGTGCGGCGAGAGTTTCAGCACGATGTGTTTCTCACTTTTCCGTCATGGTCCAGACGCCATCCCAGTCCGCAGGCGGCGGCGCGTTCAGGAAAGTAGCACAGCGTTCGAGAAATATCTGTGATGGTTTGTCGTCCGGGTTTGAAAGCACGGCATCCTTGAAATAAGTCTGGGCCACGGAAAATTGCTGGGCGCGATAATGCTTCATGCCCGCATTGAATGCAGCGATGGTTTCATCCAGATTGGGAAAGATGTCCGGTGTGTAATGATCCAGCGCCTCATACACGGCCACCGGAATATCCTTGCCCTTTACCCGGATCAGATCAATCTCGCGCAATTTCGCCGGTGATCGCAGATCGGCCACCGTGAATTCGCTGATCAGGATCGGCACGCCATATTGCTTGGTGGCGCCTTCCAGCCGCGATGACATGTTCACGCAATCGCCGATGGCGGTATATTCCAGCCGCTTGGTGGAACCGATATTGCCAATCACGGCCTCGCCCGTACCGATGCCAATGCCGATATCCAGGGGGGCGCTGGCTGCGGATATTCTGCGCTGATTTAGGATGCGAAGCGCGGCCATCATTTCATTGGCCACCGCCACCGCGTTGTCCGCATCCATGTCCGATGTGAATGGCGCGCCGAACAGCGCCATGATCGCGTCGCCAATATATTTATCCAGAATGCCACGATGGCGGAACACGACCTCGACCATTTCTTCGAAATATTCGTTGAGCAGGGAGACGGTGCCCGTCGCACCCAGGCTTTCCGATATGCCCGTAAAACCGCGTATATCGGAAAATAAAATCGAGATGCGCTGGCTCTTGCCTTCCAGCTGCCCGCCATCGGAGGATAGCAGTTGATCGGCCACTTCCTTCGACATAAAACGCGCCATGGTCGCCTTGACGCGCTGTTCATTGGAGATGTCCTCAATCAGCATCAGCGTGCCGATCACCTGATTTTCCTGATCTTGCAAAGGGGCAACCTTCAGGTTGATCGAGGCGTCCCGGCCTTCGGCGAACACCAGCGGTGTATCCACCGAAATATCCCGCGCACCGGTGTCACGCACCCGTTTGATCGAATCCAGAATCCACGAATTATGCGTTGCAAACCATTGGGCCGCCGTGTGGTTGACCAGTTCCGCTTCGCTGGTGCGCAGGATTTTCACGGCCGCCTGATTGGCGGTGGTGATGACGCCATCCATATCGATCGTCAGAATGCCGTTTGAACTGGAAGCGCGGATATTTTCATTATAATTGCTGATGGTCAGCACTTCATCGAACAGATTGGCGTTTTCCAGCATGATGGCGATTTGCGAGCTGAACGCCATCAGGCGGGTTTCGTCCTTGGGGGTAAAGCCGCCGGGGCGCTGCTTGTTCAGCACCTGAATGACCGCAATGCGCTCGCCGGATTTATTGGGCACCGCCATGCACAGCATATTCTGGGTGCGATAGCCGGTGCTTTTATCGACAGCCTGATTAAAGCGCGGATCGGTGTACGGATCCTTCAGATTGGCGGTGACGCCGGTTAAAAACACATCACCGGCGACGCCGCTGGTATCGGGAATGCGGATTTCGGTGGTTTCCAGGCCATCCGCATAGCGCGACCATAGTTCCCGGGTTTTCGGATCATGCAGCAGCAGCGTTGCACGATCCGCATCCAGCAGTTCCGTGGTCGCCCCCATGATGCGCGCAATCAGCAGATCAATATGCAGTTCGCGGGACAGATCATGGGTCAGTTCCAGCATCGCCACTTCATCACGCAGGCCGGTGATCATCAGATTGAAGCCACGGAATATCTCGGCATATTCATCGGTGCCGGTGACGGTTAGCTGTACATCCAGTTCGCCCTTTTCGACCGACTTCATGGCGTCAACCAGTTGCCGGGCGGAGCGCGTGACTTCATTGGCGGTCAATACGGACATCACCAATGAGCCGAGCGATACAATCAGCACCGCGCTGCCGATCCATATCCATATGGGTTGCAGATCGTTGTTGGTGACGGGCAGGTTAAGTTCTTTAACCAGCAGATTGAGCTTCAGGATGATCGAAGAGGCGATAAAGATGGTGGGCAGCGTGGATACAAACACCGCCAGATAGCTGAGCTTGTTGTGCAACCGGACGGCGAACAGTTTAGCCGCATCCTGGGGTAACAGGGCGTCTTCATAGGCGCTTAAACGTTTGATGACGGGTGTCAGTGTGCGCGATAGCGCGAAAAATTCGACAATCGCGTGGGCGGGCGCGGCAAAAAGCAGGATGGTCGAATTAAAGATCGCAATCTGCCATAGCGCAAACTGGCTATCGAGCAGCCAGTTGCCAAGCAACATCGCCGATAAGCCCGTGGCGGCGGCGCCAAATGCATGTGGCAGGCTGATGCGGACAAAGGACAGGAATGGCAGATTAAGCGCGCAGGCCAGCCCGCGTGAATGGGTTATCGGGTCCGGCATCTTCGTATTTTCGAGCAGCGCCAGCGCTTCCCCAAGCGGACGGTAATGCCGTGCAATCAGCCAAAGATCGAACAGGGTATAGGCTAAAATACCCGGCGTCCCGAAAATGCCAATGGCGATCCACTGCTGCAGGGTGAACTCATA
>Ga0209867_1000020_pt1 | contig 71329 bp, 69 predicted proteins | sample GWRWmT4_4Nov14_FD_187197 | JGI IMG/M metagenome (GOLD analysis project Ga0209867, IMG submission 187197) | Sand microcosm microbial communities from a hyporheic zone in Columbia River, Washington, USA - GW-RW T4_4-Nov-14 (SPAdes) (version 2) | ecosystem: Engineered > Artificial ecosystem > Sand...
AATTCCACCGTGCGCGGCGGCCAGTCAAAAATATAGGCAGCCAGCGGCAGACCCAGCAGCGCCACAATCAGCCCGGCCACCGCGCCCAGCCCATCCAGGCGCATGGAAAAACGTAAAATCCGGCGCAAATCGCTGAGGCGCTGCGCATTCCAGGCCGGCGTGCCATAGGTCAGAACAACCTGCCAGGATTGAAATTTGGTAATATCGCCAATTGCCAGCGTGTAAGTATGGATCAGAATCAGGGTGCCAAAAGCCTCCAGGCTCATGCCCCGGGCCGCCAGCGCCAGATAGCCGATGCCGAAAATCGCCGTGACCGCCTTGCCGCCCAGCAGCAGCGAGGCATTGGCCAGCAGACGCCGCAACAGCTGGTCCGCGGACCAGTTCTTCCAAACTGTCTTTAGTCCCGGCCGTGCTTGGCGGGCAGCCTTTTCGGGATCAGGCAGGGGCATCGCTGCAGGGCGTCCTTAAGGTTTTTGGGAGGTTTTTGGGGAGTTTTGCCGGGTTTTCGTCCATGATCCAGCCCCCTTTATAGCAACCCTCCCGCCGGCGGCAATCATTACATATTTGTTATTTCAGCCTGAATCTGAGCATGCTACACAAATTAGCGAAGCGTCCGGCCGTTGGGGCGGCGCTGTATGGCCCGTAGCCGAATCGAGAACCGGGGTAGCCAGAATCGGGGTAGTATGAAAGCAATTATTTTAAGTGCGGGTCAGGGACGGCGGCTTCTGCCCTATACGGCCAGCCTTCCCAAATGTCTGGTTCCGGTCGGCGGGCGTCCCTTGCTGGAATGGCAGTTGCGCAATCTGTACCAATGCGGCGTCACCGAGGCCGTGATCGTTACCGGTTTCATGTCCGGCGCCGTCAGCAGCTTTACCGGGCAGCTAAAATTTCCGGGCTTCAGCCTGCGCATCCTGTTCAATCCGTTTTTCGCCGTCGCCGATAATCTGGCAAGCCTGTATCTTGCGGCCGGCGAACTTGCCGGCGGGGGCGTCATTCTCAATGGTGACACGCTGTTCGACCCTGCCGTGCTGGACACGGTCCTGCGCGAGGCGCTGGCCCCGGTCAGTGTTACCATCGACCGCAAGGCGCGCTATGATGATGATGACATGAAGGTTCAAACCGATGGCAGGCGCCTGGCCGCAATCGGCAAGACCTTGCCCATGAGCCAGACCGATGGCGAATCCATTGGCCTGTTGCACCTGACCGCCGGCGGGGCTGAGATGATGAAATCCGCGATGGAAACCGTGTTGCGCGAACCGGATGGATTTCGCCGCTGGTATCTGTCTGCGGTGGATGCGCTAGCGAAACATCATTTCGGCGCCGTGGAAACAGTCTCGATCGAAGGCCTTGGCTGGTGCGAAGTTGATTGCCCGGCCGACATGGCGCGGGCCGAAACGCTGGTGCGGGGCTTTGCGTCCATGCAGGATAAACCCAAGGCAGCTTCGGCGTAGAAGTCCGTCAGCGCATTTCAGCCGCCAGAATCCGGGCGGCCAGTTCGAGATCCGCCTGCTTGTCCACATCTATCGCCGCCTGGGCAAAGGGCAGACGCACCACGCCAAGTTCCGCACCGCAGCGCCTGCCCAGTTTTTGCAGCGCATGGCGCAGATCAAGCCGCCCGGTCACGAAGCGTAAAATCACCCCCAGCCCGAGCATCCGCATCAGCCGCATAGGCCGTTTGCGATTATCCTCAACATGACGCCAGAACGCCACCACGCCTCTGGCTTTGGCATTGCGCAGTAAAAATAAATTCGCACCGCTGACCGCAGCATCGGAAAATCGCAGATAGGTGCGCACCGTTTGCGGATAGGCGGCCATGATAATGGCCTGCTCAACCACTGCCGCAACGGCGTCGGCATCCGGGGCATGCGCCAGAAAATGCGTGATCATCCCGGCGCGCAACAGAGGATGATCCGCAGTCGTCACCAGCAGCGGCCAGGCATGATCCGCCCTGTTCAGCACCGCCAGCACACTTTCGCCCGGCGTCGCTGCGGCTGTCACCAGCCGCACCCGTCCTGTTTCAACATGCGCCGCCACCGCCGCAAGCGCCAGTACCGGTTCCGGCTGCGCAACCGAAATCAGAATCCCGCCAATCAAATCGCAGGCCAGCAGCGCTTCGACCACCCGCGCCAGCATGGCTTGCCCGCCGATCTCGATCAGGGCCTTGTGCGCAACCCCATTGGCCGTACACAGATCATCCGGCGCGCCGCGGCTGCCCGCGAGAATCAGGGCGGTGCATTTCATCACAGCGCCTTGCCATAAATGCGATAGGTCTTATAGGGCCGGGCGCCAAATTTATCGAGTATGTGCCGCATCGCCAGATTGTCTTCCAATATCCAGGACAGTTCCACCTGGCGGATACCCATTTCCCTGGCAGGCTCCCAGACCGAGGCGATCAGATGCATCGGTATCGCCGCCCCCAGCATGGTGCCGGAAACGCTGCGGCGCACACCCATCAGCGGAACCCGCGCGCTTGTCAGCCCCTGAATCTTCAAACGCCAAAGCAGTTTTATCCAGCCCAATGGCAGCAGCTTGCCGCGCAAATCCCGTATCGCTTCATTGATATTAGGCAGCACCACAATAAATCCGGCAGGCTGCCCGTCCACCTCGGCAAAGCGCACCAGCCGTTTATCAAGCAGCAGCCGCAAATGTTTGCCAAGCGTCGAGGTTTCGGCCTGGGTCATCGGAACAAAGCCCCAATTGCCGCTCCAGGAATCATTGAAAATATCCACCAGAGTCCGGATCTCATTTTCATAGTCGGAAAAATTCAGCCCGCGCAAAACCACATTTCGGGATGGCGTCCGGCGCAACATGGCGCCGCCGGATTTTGACAGGGGATTAGATAAATCCGCGATATAGGCATGCATGTCTTTTTCCTTGGAAAATCCAAGCCTTTCCAGATGCCCGCCGGCATAGGCCGGATCATGGCCCATCATCAGCATCGGCGGTGTTTCAAATCCCTGCACCAGCAATCCGGTCTCTTCCTTGATCGACATGCTGAACGGCCCCAGCATGCGCCTTACGCCGCGCGCCCGTAAAAAATCCCCGGCGGCCTGCACCAGGGCGGCGAACACATCCGCATTGTCGATGGCGCTGATACATCCAAAATGCCCGGTTCCGGCCATGCCCGCCTGTGCGAGCAGCGGATCCAGTTGCGCGCTGATGCGCCCCACATCGCTGCCGTCCAGCTGCGCAATGAACAGGCCCACATCGGCGGTTTTGAAAAAATCATTATGGCGCGGCGAAAAAGCCTGTGCGCGCTCCATACGCAGCGGCGGTATCCATAACCGGTCATCCCGGTGAACCCTGTACGGCACTTCAATGAAGCGGCGCAGCAGTTTTTCGCCCGCCACGGGAATGATGGTAATGCTCACAAACCTATCCTTCGCGGTGCGCCAGCAGACTGGAAGCAGCCAGCGCAAAAATCAGCATGGGGCCCCATATGGCCAGCAGCGGCGGCATCACGCCCGATTCACCCAGCGAACGGAAAACCCCGCTGGCCAGCAGATAACCAAATCCCGCAACAAGCGCCACTCCAATATCGCGCGCCCGTGACGGATAGCGCGACGTGCCAAGCGCCAGCGGCGCCGCTGCCAGCAGCATGATCATGGGCACAAACGGGGCCGCAAGCGCACCGTAAAAATTGGTCTGGTGAAAAGCGGGACTGTTGCTGCCGGCCCATATATCCGTTTCAGGAATGCCGGGCTGATGCAGCCGCACCCGCGCATTCATTATTGTCGCGGCAAGGATATCGACAGGCTGCGGCCCATGTTCCAGAACCAGGCTATCCTGCAGCGCCGATGCGTTCCCCTGCCGGTTGATGCGCTGGCTTGCCACACCATCAAAATGCCAGTCACCCTGCACAAATCGCCCCTCACGGGCTGTGCTATGCTCCGTCACCCGCCCGTCCGCGCCGCGCCGGATCAGCGTCACATGGCGCAAGATGCGCCCTTCATCTTCTGCGCGCCCGAACGCCAGAATCACCCGGCCCGAGCTGATCCAGTAGGCGGCCTTTACCGGCTGATCCGCGCCTTGCGCCTCCAGCTCCGCCTGAATGGCAGGAACCGGCTCGCGCAGCATTTCATATACCTGAATTTCCGTATAGGGCGCGGCCACAAAGCGCATGACGAAATAGATCACACCGATCAGCAGCGTTATGGGGGCCAGCCGCGCGACAATCCAGTATATCGTCACTCCCGAACCGCGCATGGCGACAATTTCATTATGCCCGGCCAGATTGCTGAAGGTGATCAACCCGCCGATCAGCGTCGCGGCAGGCAGCACGCTGGCAATAATGCTTGGCGAAAGTATCAGCGCATAATAGGCCAGATCACGCAGTTCGCCGCGCCGTGACAGCACCATATTCGCATTATCGAGCAGATCCAGAAGTTCCGCCAGCGCCCCAAGCGCCAGCAGCACGGCGCCAGTGCTGAGCGCAAACATCCGGCTCAGATACAGGACAAAAGTCATGCTTGTCTTTTGCTTTCAGGCAACAGCGCGCCGGCCAGTCCGGAGACAAGCCTGTCAATGCCCGCAAAGACGGGGTCAAACGGATTGCCGCCCGGCGTGGCATCGCTGCGGTGAAAGCTCAACAGGCAGAAGCCCGCGAATAACAGGAACGGCAGCCAGATGGCCGTCAGTGGCGAAAACAGTTCGCGCTCAATCAGACTGCTGCCGAACTGGATCATATGATGATACAGCACCAGGATCAGCCCGCCCGCCGCAATGCCGGTGGCGCGGCTGGCGCGCTGGCTGGCAATCCCCATGGCCATGGCCAGCAGGGGCAGAAAAGGCAGGCAGACCGCGCGCACAATGCGGCTGTGAAATTCCGCTGAGAACCCCGCGCGCATGGCGCCGGGCGGTGTTTCATCCGCCAGCCGCCATAATTCAGTCAGCGTCAGCTCACGTCCATCTTTGCCGCGCGGGCGGAAAGGGGCGGCGTCGAAGGCAAAATCACGGCCAAAAGTCACACTGGAAAAATCCACCGTCATGGTTTCAGCATTATTCCGGATGGTGGTGCGCGCCCCTTCACGCAGTACAAGCTGCAAGCGCCTGCGGCTTTCATCCGCCAGCAGCGCGCCGCTGGCCGCCGTGGTCAGAATTTCCGTGCCGTCGCGCACCTCGCGGATGAATATACCGGCCAGCCGCCGGCCCGTTGCATCCACTTCATCGGCATAGATTGTCAGCCCGTCCCCAAGTTTGGCAAAGACCCGTTCATTGAGGGTGGCGTTCCACGCCGTCGTGGTAACCACATGAATGATTTCACGATACAGATAGCGGCTGAACGGCTGCACATAGCCAAATAATAAAATACTGATCAGGGCAAAAATCCCGCCCGCAAAAACCAGCGGGCGCACGATGCGATACAGCGACAGTCCCGCGCCGCTGATCGTGATCAGCTCATTATTGGCGTCAAACCTGGAAATGACCACGAACAGGCTAATAAAAAATGTAGCCGGCAGCGCCAGCCCCAGATAATGCGGCAGCAGATTGATGGTAAGCTGGAACACCAGTTCCAGCGGCCCGCCGTGACTGGTCAGCAATTCCAGCAGCCGCAATGTGCGCTCCAGCAGCATCGCCGCCAATGTGATTATCAGCGAAAATAATAAAGGCCGCGATGTCTCGCGCAACAGATAGGCCGTAATCAGTCTGGAGGAGGCCACATGATGATTGCTCACGCGCCGGCCCACATTGCCCGCAGGGTCCGGACCAGCTGCTGCTGGGCATCAGGCGAAAGCTGCACCGCCTGATCCAGGCGCGGCGGCCCCGGCCAGCCTGCGTCCGCAAAGCTTTGCCCGCCATAATCCCGCGCCCCCTCATAGCGGGGGATGACATGAAAATGCACATCGGGATCGACCATCATCAGCATCAGATAGTTGATTTTCTGATAGGCTGCAAATTCCCTCAGCAGCCGCTCAATATTCTTCAGCACGGGCTGCAATCCCGCCAGGGCGTCCGCGCTGACATCGCCAAACGCCGTCACCGGCTCGCGGCACACCAGCACCAGCGCGCCCAATGTCACCTGTAGCGGGCGCAGCAGAACCAGCCAATGCGCCGTCTCGGCAATGCAGCCGTCCGGATAGCCGAATCTGCGGGCAGTCGCGGAAATAGGCTCGGTGTCTGGCATTTCGATTCGTCCGGGATTTCTGACGGGAGACGCAGTATAAGCCATGCATGACCCAGACTTCCATACAGGCTTTATGCAGGCTGCACACTTCGCCGCTGGCGGTCCTTGCCGCTTTTGCCGGCCTGGCCGCTCTGATGCTGGCGCCGGCAAAGGCCGCCGATAGCGGCAAAGATCGTATTTGCGGCCCGCAGGACCCGACAAGGCTGCAAATTACCGTGCAGAATATCCGCAGCGCCAGCGGCACGATTACAATTATGCTATATGGCGACAGGGACGCGGATTTCCTCAAAAAAGGCGGCCGCCTGTCACGCATCCGCGTGCCCGCCAAAACCGGTGAAATAACCGCCTGCATGCCGGTTCCCGCACCCGGAAGCTATGCTTTGTCGCTCTATCATGACGAAGACGCCAACCGGAAGCTGACGAAAAATTTTGTCGGCCTGCCCATTGAAGGGCATGGCTTCTCAAGGGATGCCGCGGTTACATACCGCCTGCCCGATCTGGACGAAGCCGTATTCACCGCCTTGCCCGGAGACACGCATCTGCGCATTACGCTGCGCTATTAAATCCCCTGGGCAGCGGCGCATATGCAAGAACCTGTCAGCACACTGCCGCCGGCGCGATTTATTAGTGTTTAATGTCTTTTTAACCACAGCCATTTTTCTTAACCGTAGCTATATATCATACTTGATTCCTGACCGCCGTCCGGAAGCTGCTGTATTAAGACAAATTGATGCTATATTAGCACCATGATTACCGAACTGAACGAACGCTCCCGCGGGATTTTCCGCGCTCTGGTTGAGGCCTATCTGGCCGAGGGCATGCCGGTCGGCTCCAAAAGCATCGCCGCGCAATTGCCGACCTCACTCAGTTCCGCCACCATTCGCCATGTGATGAAAGACCTGGAGGATATGGGGCTGCTTTACGCGCCGCATACCAGCGCCGGGCGGATTCCAACCCAAAGCGGTTTGCGCATGTTTGTGGATGCGCTGCTGGAAATCGGCAATGTGACGGAAAGTGAGGCGCGCGAGATTGAGGCCATGGCCGCTTCACAGGGAACCAAAATAGAAGATGTGCTGGCCGATGCCACCGCCCGGCTGTCGGGGCTGGCGCGCTGTGCCGGGCTGGTTTTGTCGCCAAAGCATGAGGCGCCGCTAAAACATATTGAATTTGTCCATATTGGTCCGGGACAGGCCTTGACCGTGATTGTCGGGCAGGATGGCCATGTCGAAAACCGTCTGATTTCGGTGCCGATGGGCATGACGGTGGGCGCGCTGCAACAGGCCAGCAACTATCTGAATTCACGCCTGCTGGGCCGCACGCTGGAAGAGGCGCGCAGGCAGATCCTGCTGGAACTGGAAAGCAAACGCCTGGAACTGGATGAGCTGAGCGCCAAAGTGGTGGAGGCGGGTCTTGCAATCTGGGGCGGGGGGCATAATCGCAATGCAGGGGCCTCGCTGATTGTGCGCGGTCATTCAAATCTACTGGAAGATGTACATGCGCTGGCTGATCTTGAGCGTATCCGTACCCTTTTTGAAGATCTGGAGGGGCAGAATGACCTGATTCAGCTTCTGGAACTGGCCCGCAACGCGGAAGGCGTGCGCATATTTATCGGCTCGGAAAACAAGCTGTTCAGCCTGTCCGGCTCGTCATTGGTGCTATCGCCCTACCGCAACAAGAATGAACAGATTGTCGGTGTGATTGGGGTTATCGGTCCAACCCGGTTGAATTACGCCCGCATCATCCCTATGGTTGATTATACCGCCAAAATTGTCGGGCAATTGCTGTCCTAGCGGAATATCCGGTCTAAACTGCTTAAATCCTGGGGAGATTGATCATGTCTATAAGCTTGGCCCCCCCTGCAATTCAGAGCGGTAAGATCAAGAGCTTCGGCGCTTTTGGCCCTAAATACGAAATATGCAGGATGCTTCATCAATTGGCCGATGGTGACTGGATGGTTTCTATAAAAATGGTTGATTCCGGAGAGATGACCGAATATCGCCTGTCTCGCATAACCAGCGATCCTGACGCGCTCTGATGTATGCCATTGCATTTGATCTCGTTGTAAGAGACACAGAGCGCCACACATCCGAAAGGTATGTCGCAGGCCTATGCCTATATTGGCGCTATTTTGCATTCGCTTGGTTTTACACGGGTTCAGGGCAGCCTGTATGTCACCGAAAATGAAGACATGGCCAATCTGTTTCTGGCAATAGAGGCATTGAAGGAAAACGCCTGGTTTCCTAAACCGGTCCGGGATATCCGGGCATTTCGCATCGAACAATGGTCTGACTTTACAGCTGTGGTAAAGACAGGCCGTAAATAAGCAGAAGCAATGAAACGGTTAGAATATGAGTGATACGCAAGACCAGCCGCAGGATGCGTCAACAGACGAAATTCAACCCGAACCGGCGCAGCCCACGCCGGAAGAGCTGATTGCCCGGCTGATTGCCGAGATGGCGGATCTCAAGGACCAGCTGCTGCGCGCCGTGGCCGAGGGCGAAAATATCCGCCGCCGCGCCGCCAAGGAAAAGCAGGATGCCAGCAAATTCGCCATTGCCAGCCTGGCGCGCGACCTGCTGGCGGTGCCCGACACGCTGGATAGGGCCATTGCCAGCATTCCCGATGAGGTCCGCGCCCAGGAGGGCGTAACCAGCCTGATCGAGGGCATGGAACTGACCCAGCGCCAATTATTGGGCATTTTTGAGCGTCATGGCATCAAGCCTATCCATCCGATGGGAGAGAAATTCGACCCCAATTTTCACCAGGCCATGTTCGAGGCCCCCGATACCGGCCAGCCGGATGGCACCATCGTGCAGATTCTGCAAATGGGCTATGTTATTGGCGACAGATTATTACGTCCGGCGATGGTCGGCGTGGCCAAGGGCGGCGGCCAGAATGCAGCTACCCCCGGCAGCACGATCGACACCTCCGCATGATGCAGGCGGCTGTAAATTTTCTCTCGGCCCGCCGCCGGAGTGGGTTGCGGCCTGCACTGGCGGCCCCTATATACGCTTCACACAGTCGGGCCCGGTATTCAGGGGCCGGCTGGCCGTGTGCCATGACATGGGGTCTGACGCACTAACCAAATGATTAATGGGGGCCTTTCGGGCGCCATTGTGGCCCGGCGGGCCTGCCGCAGGAGTGAAAAACATGGGAAAAGTTATCGGTATTGACCTTGGCACCACAAATTCGTGCGTGGCCATCATGGACGGCGCCACACCGCGCGTCATCGAAAACGCCGAAGGATCGCGCACCACCCCCTCGATTGTCGCCTTTACCGAAGATGGCGAGCGGCTGGTGGGACAGCCCGCCAAACGCCAGGCGGTGACCAATCCGGAAAATACGCTGTTTGCCATCAAGCGCCTGATCGGACGCGGATTCGCCGATCCGACGGTTCAGAAAGACGCCAAGATGGTGCCCTACAAAATCACCAAGGCCGCGAATGGCGATGCCTGGGTCGAGGCGCATGGCCAGAAATATTCCCCCAGTCAGATTTCCGCTTTCATCCTGCAAAAGATGAAAGAAACCGCCGAAGCCTTTCTGGGCGAAAAGGTCGATCAGGCCGTTATCACCGTTCCCGCCTATTTCAGTGACGCCCAGCGCCAGGCCACCAAGGATGCAGGCAAGATCGCGGGCCTGGATGTGCTGCGCATCATCAATGAACCCACCGCCGCGTCGCTCGCTTACGGGCTCGACAAGCAGGATGGCAAAGTGATCGCGGTTTACGATCTTGGCGGCGGCACGTTCGACGTGTCGGTGCTGGAAATTGGCGATGGCGTGTTCGAGGTGAAATCCACCAATGGCGACACGTTCCTGGGCGGTGAGGATTTCGACATGCGGCTGGTGAATTATCTGGCCGATGAATTCAAGAAAGAACATGGCATTGATCTGCGCAATGATAAACTTGCGCTGCAACGCCTCAAGGAAGAATCCGAAAAGGCCAAGATCGAATTATCAAGCACGCCGCAAACCGAAATCAATCTGCCCTTCATCACCGCCGACAAAACCGGGCCCAAGCATCTGACCATGAAGCTGACCCGCGCCAAATTCGAGGCGCTGGTGGATGATCTGATCCAGAAAACCGTTGCCCCCTGCGCACAGGCGCTGAAAGATGCCGGCCTTACCGCCGGCCAGATCGACGAAGTGGTGCTGGTTGGCGGCATGACCCGCATGCCCAAAGTGCGCGAAGTGGTGAAAAACTTTTTTGGCCGCGAACCGCATAAGGGCGTCAATCCGGATGAAGTCGTCGCCATGGGCGCGGCCATTCAGGCGGGCGTGTTGCAGGGCGATGTCAAGGATGTGCTGCTCCTCGATGTCACGCCGCTGTCGCTGGGCATTGAAACGCTGGGTGGCGTGTTCACCCGGCTGATCGACCGCAACACCACCATCCCGACGCGCAAGAGCCAGGTGTTCTCCACCGCCGAGGATAATCAGTCGGCCGTGACCATCCGCGTATTTCAGGGCGAACGCGAAATGGCGGCGGACAATAAATTCCTCAACCAGTTTGATCTGGTGGGCATTCCCGCCGCGCCGCGCGGCGTGCCGCAGGTCGAGGTGACCTTCGACATTGACGCCAACGGCATTGTCAATGTCGGCGCCAAGGACAAGGCCACCGGCAAGGAACAGCATATCCAGATCCAGGCATCGGGCGGATTGAGCGACGCCGATATCGAAAAAATGGTCAAGGATGCCGAGCTGCACGCCGCCGAAGACAAGGCGCGGCGCGCCCGTGTCGAGGCGCGCAATCAGGCGGAACAGTTGATCCATTCGACCGAGCGCACCCTGAATGAGGCGGGCGATAAAATCGACACCGCGCTGAAGGGTGAGGTCGAGGCCGCCATTGCCGATCTGCGCAGCGCCATGCAGGATGAAAATGCCGGCGAGGCGGAGCTGGCGCCGAAGATTCAGGCGCTGATGACCGTCTCGATGAAGATGGGCGAGGCCATGTACAAACCGCAGGACGATGCCAGCCCCGGCGGCCGTGCCGAAACTGATGACAGTGTCGTTGATGCGGATTTCGAGGAAATCGACGAGAGTCAGAAAAAAGACTAGTTCAACATTCCGGCGCGGGAAAATTTTCCGCGCCGGTTTCCGGCAGATGCAGGCGGCGATAATAAGATTGCGATAATAAGGACGGGCGGGAATGTCTAAGCGTTGCTTTTATGAAACTCTGGGGGTTGAACGCGGCGCCTCTCCGGAGATCATCAAAAAAGCCTATCGCAAGCTGGCCAAGGAACATCATCCCGACCAGAACCGCGAAAACAATCAGGCCGAAGCGCAATTCAAGGAAATCACCCACGCCTATGACATTCTGAAGGATGATCAAAAACGCGCCGCCTATGACCGTTTTGGTCATGCCGCCTTTGAAAATGGCGGCCCGCGCGGCAATGGCGGCGGCGACGGGTTTGGCTTTTCCGATCTGTCCGATGTGTTCAACGATCTGTTCGGCATGGGCAACCGGCGCACCAATAACCGCACCCGCGGCAATGATCTGCGCTTCAATATGGAAATCAGCCTGCTGGACGCCTATCTCGGCAAACAGGCCGATATCCGTGTGCCTTCATCCGTAAGCTGCGAACCCTGCAAGGGCAGCGGCGCAGAAGCAGGCTCGCAGCCCGCCGTCTGCGTGGGTTGTAATGGCGCGGGCAAGGTGCGCGCACAGCAGGGCTTTTTCACGATCGAGCGCACCTGCCCGTCCTGCAACGGGCGCGGCCAGGTGATCAAAAGCCCGTGCAAGACCTGCCGGGGCGCGGGCCGGGTGCAGAAAGAACGCACTTTGAATTTCGCAGTGCCGCGCGGCGTGGAGGAAGGCACCCGCATCCGTCTGGCGGGCGAGGGCGAGGCGGGGTTGCAGGGCGGGCCGCCGGGCGATCTGTATGTGTTTATTTCCGTGACGCCGCATCCGATCTTTCAGCGCGAGGGACATAATCTGTTCTGCCGCGTGCCCATATCCATGACCAGCGCGGCGCTGGGCGGCGAGATCGAAGTGCCATCAATTGAAGGCGCACCCACGCGCATCGCCATTCCCGAAGGCACGCAAAGCGGCCGCCAGTTCCGCCTGCGCGGCAAAGGCATGCCCCCGCTGCGCGGCACGGGCTTTGGCGATCTGTATATTGAAACCGTGGTCGAAACGCCGATGAACCTGACCAAACGCCAAAAAGAACTTCTGCGCGAATTCGCCGAAGGCGGCAGCGAAAAAACCTCACCCGAATCCACCAGCTTCTTTGCACGCATAAAAGATTTGTTCGCGGGCAGCACTGCCGCGGCGGGAGCGGTGAAGACGGAGGGGTAATCTGCCCCGGCCGGCCTTACACTTTGGCAGTTTTGACGGCCCATTCTTGCTTTTCGGCATTTTTGAGCCAATTTACAGGTGCGCGTGAAGCATTGTATGCCTCAAATGCACCTCAGAAATTCGTCTGCCCCAATTGTCTTTGTGCGCGGCATGTGTTTCGGGCAAACTGATTCCGATAAGAAATCACCATCGGAAAGGAAGCCACATGAAACTGTCAAAACCCCGCATTCAGCCGCTGCCGGAAAGCCAGTGGAGCGCAGAACAGAGGCCCGCATTTGAAGCCGCCAAAAAGGGCAAGAGCGCGATCAGCGACGCGGTCGTGTTCAATGTCATGGGCACGCTTGGCAACCATCCTGAAGCCGCCAAAAAATTCAATGTCTGGGCGTTTCATGTCATGGGCGACAGTTCCACGCTGGGGGCGCGCGAACGCGAAATCCTGATCCTGCGCATCGGCTGGCTGTGCCAGGCGGAATATGAATGGGCGCAGCACGCCGTCATCGGCCGTAAATGCGGCCTGTCGGATGCGGAAATCGCGCGCATCAAGGAAGGGCCGGACGCCAAGGGCTGGAGCGAACTGGACAGCCTGCTGCTGCGCGCAACAGATGAGTTGCACAAGGACGCCTGCATCTCGGACGCGACCTGGAACGGCCTTGCCAAACATTACAACACCCAGCAACTGATGGATGTGGTGTTCGCCGTGGGCCAGTATAATCTGGTGTCGATGGCGCTGAATTCGTTCGGCGTGCAGCTGGATGAGGGGCTGAAAGGTTTCTGATCGCGGCGCAAAAAAGTGCTTTTACAAGTGCTGTGAAACAGGGCAGACTGATCTCTTATAATAAATAATAAGGGGGAGGACGCCGTCATGAAACTATCGAAGCCGCGCATCAAGCCGTTGGATGAAAGCGAGTGGACGCCGGAACAGGCCAAGACTTTAGGACGTCTCAAGGGCGGCAGCACCGAGTTCGGCGCGAAAATGCATGTCTATAATGTGCTGGGCACGCTGTCGCGCCATCCGGAGGCCAACAAGAAATTCGGCGTCTGGGCCAATCATATCATGGGGCCGACAAATACGCTGCCGCCGCGCGAGCGTGAAATTCTGATCCTGCGCATCGGCTGGCTGTGCGAGGCGGAGTATGAATGGGGCCAGCATGTGGTGTTTGGCCGCGCCGTTGGCCTGACGGATGAGGAAATCGCCCGCATCAAGCTTGGCCCCGACGCGCCCGGCTGGAGCGAACATGACGCGCTGCTGCTGCGCGCCACAGACGAGCTGCGCAAGGACGCCTGTATATCGGATGCGACCTGGAACGGGCTGGCCAAACGCTATAACACGCATCAGCTGATGGATGTGGTGTTCACCGTGGGCCAGTATAATCTGGTGTCGATGGCGCTGAATTCATTCGGTGTGCAACTGGATGAGGGCGTGAAAGGCTTTTAGTCAGGCCGCCATGCGTCATCTCATTCTGCGAAAGGCAGAGGGAAAAAAATAAAAATAAATTGCAGGGAGAAAAACCATGTTGCATCTGATTTTCACGCGCCTTAGCGCGCTGGCCATGGCGGGCTTGCTGCTGCTGGGCAGCCCGGCCCCCGCGCAAAGCGCGGACACGGCCGCATCGCAGGACAGCCAGCCGGTGAAAATCCGCCTCTCCGCCCCGCGCATTCCCCCATTGGCGGAAAGCAAATGGACGGAGGAACAGGCCAAGGTGCTGGGCCCGCTCAAGCAGGGCGCCCCGATGTTCGGCACAGTGTTGAAGGCGCATAATGTGCTGGCCACACTGGCGCAGCATGAAGAAGCGCGCAAAAAATTCGATGTCTGGGCCAATCATGTGATGGGCGCAACCAATACTCTGCCGCCGCGCGAACGCGAAATACTGATCCTGCGCATTGGCTGGCTCTGTCAGTCTGAATATGAATGGGGTCAGCATGTGGTCATTGGCCGCGCCGTTGGCCTGACGGACGAGGAAATCGCGCGCATCAAGCTGGGGGCCGACGCAAAGGGCTGGAGTGCACATGACGCGCTGCTGATCCGCGCCGCCGATGAACTGGACAAGGACGCGTTTGTATCCGACGCCACCTGGAACGGGCTGGCCAAAACCTATAATACGCAACAGATGATGGATGTGGTGTTCACCGTGGGCCAGTATAATCTGGTGTCGATGGTGCTCAATTCATTCGGCGTGCAGTTGGACGAAGGCGTGAAGGGCTTTTAGCGGTGCGTCTGCAAGGTAAAAAGGCCATTGTCATCGGCGCCGGGCAAACGCCGGGCGAAACTATCGGTAATGGCCGCGCCACCGCCATCCTGTTCGCACGCGAAGGGGCCGAGGTGATGTGCGTCGATAAACGCCTGCAATCGGCGCAGGATACGGTGGATATGATTATAGGCGAAGGCGGTAGCGCCTTTGCCTATGAGGCCGATATCACCAGCGAGCCGGCCAATGTGGCGCTGGCGCGCGTCGCGCGCGCCAAAATGGGCCGCATCGACATTCTGCATAATAATGTCGGCAGCGGCGCGGGCGATGCGCCGCCGCATAAATTATCCGAAGAAGTTTATGACCGGATCATGCTGGTCAATCTGAAGGCCATGTGGCTGACCTGCAAACATGTGATCCCGGTAATGCGTGAACAGAAATCCGGGTCCATTATCAATATTTCCTCGGCCGCGGCGGTGTCATCTGGCGGCATCACGGCCTATGAAATTTCCAAGGCGGGGGTGAACAAACTCACCCAATCCATCGCCATGACCAACGCCAAATATGGCGTGCGTTGCAATGTCATCATGCCCGGCCTGATGGATACGCCGATGGCGATTGAAGGCAATGTGGCGGCGCGCGGCATTTCGCGCGAGGAGGTGCGCGCCATGCGCGACCGTATCGTGCCCTTGCGTGGCAAGATGGGCACCGGCTGGGACGTGGCCTATGGCGCACTCTATCTGGCGTCGGACGAGGCCAATTTCGTCACCGGCGTGGCGCTGCCGATAGATGGCGGCCATGCGGCGAAGGTGGGATAATGCATTGGGAACGTCATACGACCCCTCTAATTCGTCATCGCGAGCCGCGAAGCGGCGTGGCGATCCAGAAGTCAAAAACTCAAGCTTTTCCTTGTGGTTTCTGGATTGCTTCGCCCCCAAAAGAACTGGGGGCTCGCAATGACGGAGAAAGGTGATTTTTCTTTTTCTTTGGAATGGTGTGATCGGGTTTTTTCAATTTTGACGCATACGGATTCTTGCGGGCCTTCATTTTAGACAAATTGTACTGTTCTTTCATGGCCGACCACCTAGGTAGCACGCTATTCTTTATAGCAAAAACTGGATAACACATAACAGGGAGAAGTGGCATGAAAGACGTAAAGGGCAAGGTGGCGTTCATCACGGGTGCGGCCAGCGGCATGGGGCTGGGCATGGCGCGGGCCTTCGGCGCGGCGGGCATGAAGGTGATGCTCAGCGATATTGAGGACAAGGCGTTACAGGAACAGGTCAATGATCTGAAAGCCAAAGGTTATGACGTGGCCGGCGTCCAGGTGGATGTCACCAAGGAAGAAGCGCTGCATAATGCCGCCAAAAAAACCATCGAGACTTTCGGCAAGGTGCATGTGCTGTGCAATAATGCGGGCGTAGGCGTAGGCGGCAAAAGCGAGACCTGCGACATGCGCAACTGGCGCTGGTGCGTGGATGTCAATATGTGGGGCGTCGTCTATGGCTTGCAGGCGTTCGTGCCGCTGATCAAATCACATGGCGAAGAGGGCCATGTCGTCAGCACCGCCTCGATGGCCGGGATGTACGGGGTGCGCAATCTTGGCCCCTATAATGCGGCCAAGTTCGCCGTGGTCGGCATTATGGAAACCATGATGGCGGAAAACAAAAACACCAATCTGGGCGTGTCGGTGCTGTGCCCGGGCGCGGTCGCCACCAATATCGGCAATTCCACCCGCAACCGGCAGCAGGAATATGGCGGCGCCGCGGCCCCCAGCACCATGGACATCACCAATGAGGCATTGGCGCAAGGCCTGCATCCCGATGTGGTCGGCAAACAGGTGCTGGAGGCGATATTGAAAAACCAGCCCTATATTTTCACCGATCCCAATATGCGCAAAATGATTGAATCGCGCTTTCGCAAGATCCTGTCCGGCTATGACTGGGCCGATAGTTGCGATGCGCTGGCGGGCGTCAAGCAGGGCAGTTTGCAGCGGTCTTAACATAAGCTCCGTCAACGGAGCAATCAGCGGGAGAAAGACAAAAAATGAAGGACGTAAAAGGTAAAGTGGCGTTCGTCACGGGCGCCGCCAGCGGCATGGGGCTTGGCATGGCGCGCGCCTTTGCCGAGGCGGGCATGAAAGTGATGCTGGCCGATATAGAGGCGGGGCCGTTGCAGCGCGAAACCGGCGCGCTGAAGGCCAAAGGCTATGATGTGGATTGCGTGCAGCTGGATGTCACCAAAATGGCGGATGTTCATGCGGCTGCGAAAAAAACCGTGGACCGCTTCGGCAAGGTGCATGTGCTCTGCAATAATGCCGGCATTGGCGTGTTCGGAAAAAGCGAAACCGCCAATATCAAAAACTGGCAATGGGTGGTGGATGTCAATCTGTGGGGCGTCGTCTATGGGTTGCAGGCCTTTGTGCCGCTGATCCTCTCACATGGCGAAGGCGGGCATATTGTCAGCACATCCTCCATGGCGGGCATGGTGGGCTTGAGCGGCGCGGGGCCCTACAATGCCACCAAATTCGCGGTAGTCGGCATTATGGAAACCATGATGGCGGAAAACCGCAAGAGCAATCTGGGCATTTCGGTGCTGTGCCCGGGCGCGGTGGCGACCAATATTTCCACCTCCACCCGCAACCGGCAGGATGAATATGGCGGTGCCGCGCCGCCTAGCTCCAAGGAACGCATTGCCGATGTGCTGGCGCAGGGCCTGCATCCCGATGTGGTGGGCAAACAGGTGCTGGAGGCGATTATCGACAACCAGCCCTATATTTTCACCGATCCCGCCATGCGCAAAATGATTGAATCGCGTCATAAACGCCTGATGGCGGGCTATGACTGGGCCGACAGATGCAAGGCGCTGTCCGGCCAGAAACAGGCAGGCGGTATCCCCGGCGGCATCTTGAAGGAATAGCGGCGCGCTTGACCTGCTGTCAGGATTAGGCAAAGCTGCGGCAACAATAATTGCGGGGCGTGAGCAAAAGCCCCGCTTCACATCAGCACAGGGAGGCGTCTGTAACAACAGGCGGCGCAATCAGCATGAAAGACGTAAAGGGAAAAACAGCCTTCATCACTGGCGGCGCCAGCGGTATGGGGCTTGGCATGGCGCGCGCCTTTGCCGAGGCGGGCATGAAAGTCATGGTCGCCGATATTGAAGCCGAAGCGGCCAAACGCGCGGCGGCTGAATTGACCGGCAAGGGCCATGAAGCCGCCTGGGTGCAGGTGGATGTCACCAGTCTGGACGCCATGAAGGCGGCCGCGCAGAAAACTGTGGATACTTTCGGCAATGTGCATGTGCTCTGCAACAATGCCGGCATCGGCGTGTTCGGGCACAGCGAAACCTGTGACATGCGTAACTGGCACTGGGTGGTGGATGTCAATCTTTGGGGCGTGGTGCATGGGCTACAGGCCTTTGTGCCGCTGATGCTCGCGCATGGCGAACCCTCCCATGTCTCCAGTACGGCATCAATGGCCGGCATGGCGGGACTGCGCGGCGCGGGGCCATACAATGCCACCAAATTCGCCGTGGTGGGCATCATGGAAACCTTCGCGGCCGAACATCGCAAGGATAATATCAGCGCCTCGGTGCTGTGCCCGGGTCTGGTCGCCACCAATATCGCCAGCTCCACCCGCAACCGGCAGGACAAATATGGCGGCGCGGCAAAAGCCAGCGACAAGGGCATTTCCGCTGCCGAGCTGGCCAAGGGGTTGAACCCCGACGCGGTCGGGCGCGAGGTGCTGGAGGCCATTCTGGAAGATCAGTTCTATATTTTCACCGATCCCAGCCTGCGGCACATTGTCGAAACCCGCAGCAAGCGTATCCTTCAGGGCTATGACTGGGCGGCAAACTGTAAATCGCTGAAAGGCGAAAAGCAGGCCGATGGGTTGCCCGGCGGCCTGTTGACGAAATAAGCAATAATCACAATCCAGCAAGGGAGGCGTCTGCTTTGGCGGGCGGTAAAAACAGTATGAAAGACGTAAAAGGCAAAGTGGCGTTTATTACCGGGGCGGCCAGCGGCATGGGCCTGGGCATGGCCCGGTCCTTCGCTGCGGCAGGCATGAAAGTGATGATCGGCGATATTGAACTGGCCCCCGCCCAGCGCGCCGTGGACGAGTTGAAAGCCAAGGGGCTGGAGGCCGCCTGTGTGCAGGTCGATGTCACCAGTCTGGAATCGGTGCAGAACGCCGCCAAAAAAACCGTGGACACGTTCGGCAAGGTGCATGTGATCAGCAATAATGCCGGTATCGCGGTCGGCGGATACAGTGAAACATGCAGTATCCGCAACTGGAACTGGGTGGTGGATGTCAATTTGTGGGGCGTTGTGTACGGCTTGCAGGCTTTTGTGCCGCTGATCCTGTCACATGGCGAAGGCGGGCATGTGATCAGCACCGCCTCGATGGCGGGCATGGTCGGGTTGCGCGGCGCGGGCCCCTATAACGCCACCAAATTTGCGGTTGTCGGCATCATGGAAACTTTCGCAGCCGACCATCGCAAGGATAATATCGGCGCATCCGTGCTGTGCCCCGGCGTGGTGGCCACCAATATCGGCAATTCAGGCCGCAACCGGCCCGATCAATATGGCGGCGCGGTTGCGCCCAACCCGCGCGACCGGACGGCGGAAATGCTGGCGCAGGGCCTTAATCCCGATATTGTCGGCGATCTGGTGCTGGAAGCCATGCAGGCCGATCAATTATATATCTTCACCGATCCAGGCCTGAAACATCTGATCGAAACCCGCTGCAAGCGTATCACCGACGCCTATGACTGGGCCGCCAACAGCAAATCACTGAAAGGCGTGAAACAGTCAGGCCTGCTGCCGGGATAGGGTGTATCGGCGCCGGATTTTTTCTTCTGAGCGCCGTCTGCCTTTGCTCTGCGAGCTAAGGGCTGACCCCCACCCCGGCCCTCCCCCTTTCAGGGGGAGGGAGTCCTTGCGTCTGGCGTCCCCTCCCCTTGAAAAGGGGAGGGACAGGGAGGGGATCAACGGGTTAACGTAAAATCATCACGCTATAGTTAGAAAAAATCCGTCTAAAGAAATTCCGTCCAGGGATCATTACGTAACAGGAGAAGAGCATGAAAGTCGGCTTTATCGGCATCGGCAATATGGGCGGCCCGATGTGCCGCAATATTATCAAGGGCGGCCATGATGTGACCGTGTTCGATCTGAACCCGGCGGCGGTCAAAACATGCACCGATCTGGGCGCAAAGGCGGCGGCCTCACCCAAAGAGGTGGCGTCTCTGGTGGATGTGGTGATGACCTCGCTGCCCATGCCAAAGGATGTGGAGGCGGTGGCGCTCGGGCCAAACGGCATCATCGAGGGCATTCGTCAGGGGACGATATATATTGATCTGTCCACCAATTCGCCGACCATGATCCGTAAAATCGCCGCCGCGTTTGCACCAAAGGGCGTGGTCACGCTGGATGCGCCGGTGTCGGGCGGCGCGATCGGCGCGGAAAAAAAGACCATCGCCATTATGGTGGGCGGCGACAAGGCGGCCTATGACCGCTGCATGCCCGTCTTTGAAAGTTTCGGGCAGAATATTTCGTTCCTGGGCGCGCTCGGCAGCGGCGCCATCGCCAAGATAGTCAATAATATGCTGGCTTTCAGCAATATGGCGTCGGCCGCCGAAGGGCTGATGCTGGGCGCTGCGGCGGGGATTGATCCCGAAGCCCTGAATGAGGTTATCCGCAACAGTTCCGGCAACAGCATGGCCTATCGCGGCGTCGCGCACAAAACGCTGAACGGCGACTGGTCGGCGACCTTCACCATTGATCTGGCCTATAAGGATCTGCATCTGGCGCTGGAGCTGGGCGATGAGCTGGGCATCCCGCTGCCGCAGGGCGCGCAGACGCATAATCTGATGCGCATGGCGCGCGGCATGGGCTTTGGAGGTGATGACGCCACCGCGATCATGCGTGTCTATGAAAAAACACTGGGACGGGAAATACGCAAAAAAAAATAATCGCGGGGCACACAGGTGAACACTGATAATGGGCCGGAGAAAACCGGCCTGATCCCTGCGGATTTGCCGGTGGTGTATCGCACCGGCTATGTCCGGTATGTCGTCGGCATACTGACCGTCGTATATGTTTTCAATTTCATGGACAGGCAGATCCTGTCGATCCTGATGCAGCCGATCAAGCAGGAAATGCAGCTTAGCGACACCGAGCTGGGCTTTCTTGGCGGGGTCGCCTTTGCCATATTTTACGCGACCCTGGGCGTGCCGATTGCACGGCTGGCGGATCAATATTCGCGGGTTAATCTGATCACCATCTGTCTGGGCCTGTGGAGCTGTATGACCGCGCTGTCGGGCCTGGCGGCGAATTTCATGCAATTGCTGGCGGCGCGCATCGGGGTGGGCATTGGCGAGGCGGGCGGCGGCCCATCATCGCATTCGCTGATTTCGGATTATGTGCCGGCCCAAAACCGCTCCACGGCGCTGGGCGTGTTTGCGCTGGGCGTGCCGATCGGGCTGATGGTGGGTTTTCTGGCGGGCGGCTGGCTCGAAGAAAATTATGGCTGGCGGGTGGCGTTTATGGCGGCGGGCATTCCGGGTCTGATTCTCGCCGTCATTCTGCGGCTGACGGTGCGTGAACCCAAACGCGGCCATTCGTCGGGCGAGACGGACATCATCCATGCAGATCAACCCTCGATGAAGCAGGTGGCCAACCATATGCGCGCCATCCGCACCTTCCGGCTGCTGGCCATTGCCGCCGCGATGCAGGCCTTTGCGGGCTATGGCCTGATCCAGTGGCTGCCCAGCTTCCTCACCCGCAACCATCAGATGAGCAGCACGGATATCGGCTTCTGGCTGGCGATGACGATTGGCGCGGGCGGCGCGATCGGCACGATGGGCGGCGGTTATTTCGCCGATCTGCTGTCGCGTAAAAATCTGGCCTGGCAATTATGGCTGCCGGGCATAGGCAGCCTGTTGGGCGCCTTTATCTCGTTCGGCATAATGCTTTCACCCGGCATACCGGTGCTGCTGTTTTTTGTGTTTCTGCATTCGGTGGCGGTCAATGCCTATCTCGGCCCGTCTTTTGCGGTGACGCAAACTTTGTCGCCAGTGCGGATGCGCGCGCTGGCCAGCGCGCTGCTGCTGTTCGCGATCAATATTGTTGGCCTCGGGCTTGGGCCGCAAATGGTGGGCGCGCTAAGCGATCTGCTTCGCCCGGCATTAGGCGATGAATCGCTGCGGTACGCCATACTGGCCGGGTGCATGACCTATTTTGTGGCGGCGCTGTTTTTCGCATTGGCGGGGCGTGCGGCGCGCGCGGATTTTGCAACTGCGGCGCGGCTGGCGGGGGATTAACGGGGGATTGGATCATTGAACAGAAAGGAGCAGCCCGAATCCGGCGATCCGGTGGTGTATAGCCGGGGCTATGTCAATTATGTCATTGGCGCGCTGGCGATGGTCTATCTCGTCAATCTGACCGACCGTCAAATCCTTGCCATTCTGATGCAGCCGATCAAGGAGGAAATGCAGCTTTCCGACACCGAGCTGGGTTTTCTGGGCGGCATCGCCTTCGCAATTTTTTATTCGACCCTCGGTCTGCCGATTGCGCGGCTGGCGGATAAATATTCCCGCGTCAAAATTCTGACTGTCTGTCTGGCCTTATGGAGCGTCATGACGGCGCTGTGCGGTCTGGCGTCGAATTTCTGGCAGTTGCTGGCGGCCCGCATCGGCGTGGGCGTCGGCGAGGCCGGCGGCAGCCCGCCATCGCATTCGCTGATCGCCGATTATGTTCCGGTGGAAAAGCGCGCCACCGCCATCGGTCTGTTCGCCGTCGGCGTGCCGCTTGGCCTTTTGTCGGGCTATCTGCTGGGCGGCTGGCTGGAGGAATTATATGGATGGCGGGCGGCGTTCATGGCCATCGGGCTGCCGGGCCTGATTGTGTCCCTGATTGTGTGGCTGACCGTGGAAGAGCCGCCGCGCGGAAATTCGCAGGGCGGCGTGAAGGTGCAGGCGGAAACACCGCGCATCATGGCGGTGGTGCGGCATATGTGGGCCGTGCCATCCTTTCTGCATCTATCGCTGGCGACCGCCATGCAGGGCTTCGCCACTTATGGCATCTATCAGTGGATACCCAGTTTCATGTCGCGCAGCTATCAGATGCAAAGCGGCGAAATAGGCAGCTGGCTGGCGCTGGTGATTGGCGTGAGCGGCTTTTTCGGGACTATCCTGGGCGGCTATTTCGCGGATGCCCTGTCGCGCCGCGACATGCGCTGGCAGATGTGGCTGCCGGGCCTGTGCATGTTGCTGGCGCTGCCCGCATGCCTTGGCATGTATCTTTCTTTCGGGCTGTATCTGTCCATGTTCTTTCTCGCGCTGGTGGTTTTTCTCGTGAATGTATGGCTTGGACCCGGACTGGCCATCACCCAGACGCTGGCGCCGGTGCGGATGCGCGCCATGGCCAGCGCACTGCTGCTGTTTGTGCTGAATATTATCGGCCTTGGCATGGGGCCGCAGGCGGTCGGCATCATGAGTGATCTTCTCGCGCCCGCCTATGGCCAGGAATCGCTGCGTTATGCCCTGCTGATTTCCAGTTCTTTTTACCTTTGGTCGGCGTATCATTTCTGGAAAGCAGCTGTAACCCTGAAACCGGACCTGAAACAGGCGATAGAATAAATATAATAACAAGGGGGAAAACATGACCAGCCTTGACGAGGACGGCGCCGCAACGGCCGCGCTGGTGCCCGCACATGAACCGGCGGCGCATTTCAGCAAACCCTATATCAATTATGTCATCGGCATGCTGACGGTGGTTTATGCGGTCAATCTTATCGACCGGCAAATTCTGTCGATCCTGATGCAGCCGATCAAGCAGGAGATGCAGCTTTCCGACACGGCGCTGGGATTTTTATCCGGCATCGCCTTTGCGATGTTTTACGCCACGCTTGGCATACCGATTGCCCGGCTGGCGGATAAAAGTTCGCGGGTGAATATTATTTCCATCAGCCTGGCGCTATGGAGCTTTATGACGGCGCTGTGCGGCGCAGCACAGAATTTCTGGCAATTGCTGGCGGCGCGCATTCTGGTCGGCGTGGGCGAGGCGGGCAGCGGGCCTTCCTCACATTCGCTGATCGCCGATTATGTGCCGCTGGAGACACGCAGCTCCGCGCTGGCGATTTATTCGCTGGGCATTCCCATCGGCATTATGATTGGTTTTTCGGTTGGCGGCTGGCTGGAGCAGTTATATGGCTGGCGTATTGCGTTCATGGCCGTGGGTGTACCCGGTCTTATACTGGCGGTCATTGTCCGTCTGACATTGCGCGAGCCGCCGCGCGGCCATGCAGATGGCGTGGCGCAGGCGGATAAAGCCGAACAGCCGCCGCTGCGCGAAGTCGCCAGCACCATGTGGAAACGCAAATCCTTCCGTCATCTGGTGACGGCGATCGGCATTCAGGCCATTTCGGGCTATGGCGTTCTGATCTGGGTGCCAAGCTTTCTGCATCGCAGCTATCATATGACCAGCGCCGAGGTTGGCACGGCCTTGGCGCTTATTCTTGGCATTGGCGGCATCATCGGCACGGCGGCGGGCGGCTATCTGGCCGACCATCTGGCAAAGCGCACGGTGCGCTGGCAATTATGGATACCGGCGCTGGGGGGCCTGGTGGCGGTGCCGTTTAGTTTCGGGACTTATCTTTCCGGCACAGCCTTTGCCACACTGGCCTGGTTTGCGGTGCCGATTATTTTCGCCAATCTGTATCATGGCCCGGTATTCGCCATGGCGCAGGCGCTGGCGCCGCTTAGAATGCGCGCCATGGCCGCGGCGATCCTGTTATTCATGAGCAGCTTTGTCGGCATGGGCATCGGACCGCAACTTGCGGGCATTATCAGCGATTTGCTCGCACCCGCCTATGGCGCGGATTCGCTGCGCTATGCGCTGCTGTGTATTTCCATGGCGCATATATGGTCGGCGGCGCATTTCTGGCTGGCGTCAAAAACCTTGCAGGAGGACTTGGCGATTGCGCAATAATAGGGGCATAATAGCAGCCCATAACCGCAGGGAGAAGAAACCATGAGCCTCGGAGTCATCGCAAAGATCAAGATACAGCCCGGCAAGAATGCCGAGTTTGAACAGATATTTTCTGAACTGGCGGCAGCCGTGCGCAAGAACGAGCCGGGCAATAATTTTTATGCCCTGCACAAATCCAAAACCGATCCGCAACTTTATGTGGTGCTGGAAAATTACAAGGATGCGGCGGCCTTTGCCGCACACCGCGAATATCCGCATTTCAAGGAAGGCGGCAAGAAAATGGGCGCCTGCATGGCCGGCGCGCCCGAAGTCGAATTGCTCGACGGCGTTTAAACCTCATCTAACACCAGCAAGGAAGCAAAAATGACGATAGGAATCGTAGCGAAACTGAAAGTGGCGCCAGGCAAGAATGCCGAGTTTGAGGAGATTTTCTCCGTACTGGCGCGCGCCACCCGCAAGGATGAGCCGGGCAATAATTTTTACGCCCTGCACAAATCCAAGACCGATCCGCAAACCTATGTGGTTCTGGAAAATTACAGGGACCAGGCAGCGGTCGATGCGCATATGAGCTCACCGCATTTTCAGGCCGGTTTCAAACAAATGGGCGCATGTCTTGCGGGCGCGCCGGAAATCGAATTTCTCGACGGCGTCTGATCAGCCTGTTGACCGGTGACAGTATAGTTTTAATTTCCCGTAATTGATAAATACCGTCACCGGTCAGTCTCAAAAATCCTGCCTGTATAATGTTTTTTACAATGGCAGGCCGGTCAGCAGGCGCGGCAGGCTGCCCACCTCGCCCGCTGCGTGGCGCATGGCCAGACGGCGCAGCGGGCCGATCTGTCCAGTCAGGCCTATGCCAATATCCCGGGCCAGCCGCACCCAGGGCGTATCATTGGAAAACAGCCGGTTGAGTATATCCGTCACCGCAGCCAGGCTGACATTGTCAAAGCGCCGCCACGCCTGATAGCGCGCCAGCACGCTAGCGGCGCCGATATCCAGCCCCAGCCGGTGCGCATCCACCAGCACCTCTGCCAATGCCGCCACGTCACGCAATCCCAGATTCAGCCCCTGTCCGGCGATCGGATGGATCGTATGGGCTGCATCTCCCGCCAGCACCAGACGCTGCGCAATATAGTCACGGGCATGATGGAAGGATAAAGGATAGACCCAGCGCGGCCCTTCAACATGAATATCACCCCACTGGCTGCCGAAGCGGGCGCGCAATTCGGTCTCAAAATCCGCCTGCGCCAGCGCCATCAGGGCCTTGGCGCGCGCGCCGGGTTCGGTCCAGACCAGCGAGGATCGCTGTCCTGTCATGGGCAGAATTGCAAACGGCCCGCCGGGCAGAAAATATTCATGCGCCAGACCGCCATGCGGACGGGCATGGTGCACCGTGGCCACGATGCCCGACTGGCCATAATCCCATGCGACGGACTTTATCCCAGCCCCCGCACGCAACAGGGAATCCCGGCCATCTGCGGCAATACACAAGCGTCCATAAAGCAGGCTGCCATCGGACAAACGCACGGCAATCCCGCCCGCATCCGGCACAGCCGATACGGCCCTGCTTTCGCCGCGCACGCGAATGGCGGGCACATCGCTTATGCCCGCATGCAGGACGCTTCGAAAAAACCGGTTTTCCAGAATATAGCCGAGCGGCCCGCCGGAAATATCCCCTACCCCGTCAAGATGATCGAAATGCAGGCTGAGCGGCGAGGCGCCCCGGCCCAGACGGCCATCACTTACCATGATATCCAGAATGGGTTGCGCCCCGCTGACCAGTTGCGGCCAAATCCCCAGCGCGCTCATCAGCCGTACCGAGGCGCGGCCAAGCGCCGAAACCCGCCCGTCAAAAGCCGTGTCCAGCACGGTTTGCACAGGGGTTGCATCCAGCACCAGCACTGACAGTCCCGCCCGGCCCGCCGCAAGGGCAAAGCTCAGGCCAACCATGCCGCCGCCAACCAGAATTATGTCAGCATCATATTGCATTATACGCACCTTTGCCTATTTTTTGTGCGATCTGCACTAAAATTAGCCGCTTATGGGCGTCACCCTTTCGTGCCCTGCCTGCCGCCGGGTTAATTCCGCCCGAATCGCGCCTGAATCGCCAGCCCCGGATAAAGTGTGATGGCTATTACAAATCGGCACGTTTCTTGAATTTAACCTGTCAGTAACGTCAAACCAGATGGGAGAGGATAAAGCCCATGAAACTCGTAATGGCAATCATCAAGCCGTTCAAGCTGGACGAAGTGCGCCAAGCCCTTACCAGCCTGGGCATAGAAGGCATGACTGTAACCGAAGTAAAGGGTTATGGCAGGCAAAAGGGTCACACGGAAATTTATCGTGGCGCAGAATATGCGATCAGTTTTCTGCCCAAGCTGAAACTGGAAGTGGCCATTAATTCCGATCAGGTCGATTCGGTCATCAGCGCCATCGTTGCTGCTGCCCGCACCGGACAGATCGGCGACGGTAAAATCTTCATTTCCCCAATTGATCAGGTCGTTCGCGTCCGTACCGGCGAAAAAGACGCCGATGCGCTGTAAGCGGCTTATGGAGACTCATATGCACATGTTTATCAAATTTTCCGTTCTGGCCCTGGTTCTGGCACTATCCGGACTTGGCCTGGTTGACACTGCCCTGGCGCAGGATGCGGCCGCCGCGGCGCCCACTGTCGATTCCGGCGATACCGCCTGGATGCTGACATCCACCGCGCTGGTGCTGATGATGACCCTGCCGGGTCTGGCGCTGTTTTACGGCGGTATGGTGCGCAAGATGAATGTGCTGGCGACCGTTACCCAGAGCTTTGCCATCTGCTGTCTGGTGGCCGTGCTCTGGGTGCTGATTGGCTATAGTCTGGCCTTTGGCAATGGTACGCCCTTTATCGGCGATATGAGCCGTGTTCTGCTGAAGGGCATGGATATGAGCGCGCCATTCCTGCTAGGAGCGGGCATGGAGACCGGTTCGCTGCAATTCACCATACCCGAAAATGTGTTCATGATGTTCCAGATGACCTTTGCGATCATTACACCCGCACTGATCACCGGCGCCTTTGTGGACCGGATGAAATTTTCATCGCTGCTGGTTTTCACTGCGCTATGGCTGCTGATTGTCTATGCGCCCGTCGCACATTGGGTCTGGCATCCGATGGGCGTGCTGTTTGGGGCCGGTGTGCTGGATTTTGCGGGCGGCACCGTGGTGCATATCAATGCCGGTGTGGCGGGGCTGGTAGCCGCGATCATTCTGGGCAAGCGTGCCGGCTATGGTGCGGGCGGCGGGCATAATTTCGCCCCGCATAATCTGGTGCTGAGCATAATCGGCGCATCGCTGCTGTGGGTGGGCTGGTTCGGGTTCAATGCCGGTTCCGCCGCCGCCGCCAATGGCCGCGCCGGCATGGCCATGACGGTCACCATGGTGGCCGCTGCTGCGGCCGGCCTGTCCTGGATGTTGACGGAATGGTCGTTGCGCGGCAAACCCAGTGCGCTGGGCCTGATTTCAGGCGCCATATCGGGGCTTGTCGCCATTACGCCTGCATCCGGCTATGTCGATGCCTCAGGGGCCATTATTATCGGCCTGGTAGCGGGTATCCTGTGCTATTGGGGCGCCACCTGGCTGAAACATGCGGGCGGCTATGACGACAGTCTGGACGTGTTCGGCGTGCATGGCATTGGCGGCATTGTCGGCGCGGTGCTGACCGGTGTCTTCGCCATAAAGGGGATCGGCGGCGTTTCGGGCCTGATCGAAGGGAATAGCGCGCAGGTCCTGACCCAGATCATGGGCATCGCCTATACCGTCGTCTGGTGTGCGCTGGCCACGGCGGGCATCCTGTATCTGATCAAATTCACCATGGGTCTGCGGGTTGAGCCGGAGCAGGAACGCGACGGGCTGGATCTGTCATTGCATGGCGAAACCGTTCTTTAGATCGGTATGATTATAAGTTTGACTATGCAACACACTCTAACCTGTCACCCCGGATTTATTCCGGGGTGACAGGGCCACATAGAAAGGCCTGAGTTTGGTTCCCTGGACCCCGCAACAAGTGCGGGGTGACACTGTGGATGGGCTGATTCAATCTAAAATCATTCCACTTTAGATAAACGGATAAACTGCCCCGGCCCTGCCTGCGGAAAATGTTCCGCCATCCCCGTAAGTGTTATACACTTGGACCCTATTTTACGGGCGAGGACAGATGGCGGATGGTACAAAATTTCCGGAGCAGCAGGCGCGGACCCGGCGTGAGCGCAAAAAAGTGGCGGCTGTAAAATCCGTCAATCTGGCCCTTCAGGGCGGCGGGGCGCATGGGGCCTTCACCTGGGGGGTGCTTGACCGGCTGTGCGAAGCGCCGCAGCTTTCCATTGAAGGGATCAGCGCCACCAGCGCCGGGGCCATGAACGCCGCCGTATTTGTTTCCGGACTTGCCAAAGGGGGGCGCGAGGGGGCGCGCGCAGCGCTTGAAAATTACTGGCGGCTGGTGTCCGAGGCGGGCGCGGCCAGCCCCTTGCAGCAGAATTTTTTTAATAATTTATTTGGCTTTGGCGCACCCGATCAATCACCGGCTTTCCTGGCCTTTGACCTGATGACGCGGATTTTGTCGCCCTATCAGTTCAACCCGCTTAATCTCAATCCGTTGCGGGGCATCTTGCAGCGCAGTGTCAATTTCGAGGCGCTTCGTGCCGGCAACTGTCCGGTGAAGCTGTTTTTATCCGCCACCAATGTGCGCACCGGCAAGGTGAAGATTTTTGAAAATCCGGAAATCACCCCGGACGCTGTGCTGGCGTCAAGCTGCCTGCCATTTCTGTTTCAGGCGATCGAGATCGGCGGCGAAGCCTATTGGGATGGCGGCTATATGGGTAATCCCGCGATTTTTCCGCTGATTTACGGCTGTAACAGCCATGATGTGGTGATTGTACATATCAACCCCATCGAACGGGCCAGGCTGCCGCGCACCGCCAGCGAAATCATGAACCGCATCAATGAAATCAGTTTTAATTCATCGCTGATGCGGGAAATGCGGGCGGTCAGTTTCGTCACCCAGCTGATTGATGACGGCAAGCTGGTTGACCCGAAATTTTCACGCATGCTGATCCATGCCATTGCAGCGGATGATCTGATGAGCAGCCTGGGTGTGGCCAGCAAACTGAGCACCGACTGGGCGTTTCTGACGCGCTTGCGCGATGCGGGCCGGGACTGCGCCGCAACCTGGCTGGAGCAGCATTTCGACGCTCTGGGATCGCGATCCACGGTCGATATTGACGAGGTCTATTTATAAGCGCGCGCCGAAGATCGCGCTGCCAACACGCACATGCGTGGCGCCATGCTGGATGGCCGTTTCGAAATCCTCGCTCATGCCCATGCTGAGCTGGCCGAGCGCATTGCGCGCCGCAATTTGCGCCAGCAGATCAAAATGCGCCGCTGCATTCTGCCCGGCGGGCGGAATGCACATCAGCCCGGATATGTGCAAGCCATATTCCTGACGGCACCTGGCAATAAACCCGTCCGCCTCCTCGGGGGTCACGCCGGATTTCTGCGGCTCCAGACCGGTATTTACCTGAATGAACAGCGCCGGAGATCTGCCGCTGGCGGAAATTTCCTCGGCAAGGCACCGCGCCAGTTTTTCCCTGTCCAGCACATGGATGGCGTCAAACAGCGCGACGGCCTCGCGCACTTTATTGGACTGTAACGGGCCGATCAGATGCAGCCGGGCTTCGGGATGTTGCGCGCGCAAGGCGGGCCATTTGGCGCTGGCTTCCTGCACCCGGTTTTCAGCAAAATCCTTCTGGCCCGCCGCCAGCGCAACCGCAATGGCGGCAGCTGAATGAAATTTGCTGACCGCAATCAGCGTAACCGTTTGCGGATCGCGCCCGGCCGCCTGTGCCGCGTGTATAATCTGCGCGCGCACCAGCGCAAGATTTGCGCTAATATCCACTGCTGGGGAAGAAGGCGTCCGGGTCATGACAGGATTACTATTGCCTCGTTCCGGATGACATTAGGAAATGGCCGCACAGATTTATGAGATCAGCACGGACGCTAGCAGGCTTTGCCGCTCAACTCAATTGCGCCGCACGGCCTGAGGACAGGCGGCCTGCACTGCCGCGCCTGTGGCTGCTAAGCGATGCGCAGCGCCTGCCGGATCCCGGCAGCGCCATCCAGCGTCTGCCTGCCGGTGCGGGATTTATCTTTCGCCATTATGAATATCATGGCCGCGAAAGCCTGGCGCGGCAACTGCTGCTTCTATGCCGCAAACGCCGGATAATTTTTCTGCTGGCGGGTGACTGGCGTATGGCGCTACGGGTGGGCGCTGACGGGGTGCATCTGCCGGAACAGCTCGGCCATCAGGCGCGCGCCATACGCAATGTCAGGCCCAATGCACTGGTAACGGTAGCAGCCCATTCGGCGCGCGCTATATCCCGCGCCTGTCAGCAGGGCGCAGACGCCATATTGCTGTCGCCGGTATTCGCGACCGCAAGCCATCCCGGCGCGGCGGCGCTGGGTGCGGTGCGGTTTGCAAAACTGCGCCACGGCGCGCACCTGCCGGTGATTGCGCTGGGCGGGATTAACCCGCACACGGCGCGGCGTCTGCGCGGAAGCGGCGCGGCCGGCATTGCCGCCATTGGCGGGCTGGCTTAGCCTGGCTTGTGGCGCATATTTACTAAATCAATTTGTAACCCGGCTGGATCAGTCCCTTTGACATCTCGCTGACCCCCACCCCGGCCCTCCCCCTTTCAAGGGGAGGGAGTCTCCCAACGCAGCTTTTATATATTTATAAAAACCATTGTCAGCCCCAGAATTCCCTCCCCTTGCAAAGGGGAGGGCCAGGGAGGGGATCAGGTGGCAGTGCAAAACAGACCGGGTAAAGACAAAGCGCATGTCAGCCATTATCGAGGCTGACCACAAAATCGCCTAACCCGCCTTGCGGCTCATGGCGCGGAGTGAAAAATTCGCTTCAATATAGGTGATCAGTTGCGCCATACATTCCTCGATGGAATGTTTGGCGGTATCGAGCACCAGTTCCGCAGCCGCAGGTTCTTCATAGGGGGCGGAGACGCCCGTGAATTCCTTGATCTCACCGCTGCGGGCTTTTTTATACAGACCCTTGGGATCGCGGCTTTCGCAGGTTTGCACATCCGCCTTGACATAGACTTCGTGAAAACAGCCGGGAGCTGCGGCGCGCGCCCGGTCCCGGTCGGAGCGATAGGGCGAAATAAAGGCGGTGAGCGCAATCATGCCCGCACGCGCAAACAGCGCCGCCACCTCGCCGACGCGGCGGATATTCTCGGAACGGTCTTCCGGCGAAAAGCCCAGATTGGCGTTCAAGCCGAAACGGATATTGTCGCCATCCAGCACATAGACCGAATAGCCTTTTTCAAACAGACGGCGTTCCAGCTCCACCGACAATGTGGACTTGCCCGCGCCCGACAGGCCGGTAAACCAGATTACGCCGCCGCGATGCCCGTTCATGCGGGCGCGTTCCTCATCGCTGATGCCCTGTTCAACCCGGACAATATTAGTGGCGCGCTGGGTGATCAGCTGCCGCTGATCGGCATAGCCTTCCATGGAAATGATGCCGCCTCCGGCAATGTCATAACCATCAACCAGCACAAAGCGCCCCGTAGCGGGTTTGTCATTGAATGCATCCAGAGCCAGCATGCGCCGCGCGCGCAATATGACTTCCGCCACCTGATTGCGTTCGACAGATACAGGTTGTGACAAAGACAGATCGCCGGTATCGATCACCGATTCGATTTTTTGCACCTGCACCTGCACTTCGCTGGTGTTCAGTTTTAGCTTGTAACTTTTTCCGGTGATCAGCGGATCATGGCCAAGCCAGAAAAGACGTGCACGGAATACATCGGTTTCAATCGGCGCATTGCGGACATGGCTGATTGTGTCGCCACGTTCCACAAAAATCTGTTCATCAAGGGTCAGTCCAACGGAATAACCCGCCAGCGCGCGCGAGGGAGAAGCCAGCGTGTCAGGCCAGACCTCCAGGCTTTTGACCCTGGCGGTTTTATTGGAGGGTGAAAACAGAATTTCATCGCCCACCGTAACGCGTCCCGATTCGATGCGCCCGGCAATGATCCGCCGCTCATCGAATTTATAGACATCCTGCACCGGCAGGCGCAGCGGCAGATCGCTGGAAAGCGGTTCCGATACGAAACAGTCAAGCGCTTCCACGACTGCCGGACCCGTATACCAGTCCATCGCAGCAGAACGCCGGGTCAGATTTTCACCTTCGCGCGCCGACACCGGCAGGATAAAGGTCGGCACTACTCCCAGATCATTCAGATAGGAGCGGAATTCCTGCGCCACTTCCTCAAAGCGCTGCTGGCTATAGCCCACCAGATCCATTTTATTGATGGCCACCGCCACCTGGCGGATGCCCAGCAGATGCAGCAGATAGCCATGCCGGCGCGACTGTTCGCGCACGCCTTCCACCGCGTCAATGATCAGCAGCGCCGCATCGCTTTGCGCCGCGCCGGTGATCATGTTTTTCAGAAACTCCTTATGCCCCGGCGCGTCGATGATCACATAATTGCGCTTCTCGGTATTGAACCAGATTTGAGACGTGTCGATGGTAATGCCCTGATCGCGTTCGGCCTGGAGCGCGTCCATAAGAAAGGCATATTCGAACGGCATGCCGCGCCTGTCGGACATGGCCCTGATTTCTTCCACCTTGCCCTGCGGCAGCGAATTGGTGTCATGCAGCAGCCGGCCCACCAGGGTTGATTTACCATGATCCACATGCCCGACAATTACGATACGCAATAGATCGCGCACTGCGGATTGAGAAAGTTGCGTCATTTTGCCTGGTCCCTACAAATAGCCGTCAGCGCGCAGGCGCTCGAAACTGTCCTCAGCCTCATGATCCATGGCGCGGCCTGCGCGTTCGGATATATTCGTCGTCTGAAGTTCTGCGATGATTTCATCAATCGTGGCGGCCTGGCTATCGACCGGGAAGGTGATGTCTTCATCGCCAAGCGAGCGGTAGCGTTTGCCGTTCTTTGAATAATACAGCCCTATTGTGGGTATATTTTCGCGCTTGGTATATTGCCATATATCCAGTTCGGTCCAGTGCAGCAGCGGATGGATGCGGATATGTGTGCCAGGCGGATAATCTGTTTTGTACTGATCCCAGAATTCGGGCGGCTGATCGCGAAAATCCCATTGGCCTTCCTGCCCACGCGGGCTGAACACCCGCTCCTTTGCCCGCGTCGCCTGTTCATCGCGCCTGATACCGGCAATCAGACCGCTGAATTGTTCGCGGTCCTGTACTTTTTTCAGACCGGCGGTCTTACGCGCCGCCGATCGCGCAGCGGCAGGCAGGCTGGGATCCATATCCTCCAGCGGCGGGCAGGTGTCGCGGATCAGGGTCAAATTCCATTCTTTTACATAGCGGTCGCGGAATTCATACATTTCCTTGAATTTTTTGCCCGTATCAACATGAATGACCGGAAACGGCACATGGCCAAAAAACGCCTTTTTGGCCAGCCAGATCATGACATTCGAATCCTTGCCGAGCGACCACAGCATGCCGATCTTATCGAGCCGGTTGAACGCCTCGCGCAGGATGAATACGCTTTTATTTTCCAGTTGATCCAAGTGGTTCATTTTATTTTCCACCGATTTACAGGGGTACTTTTTATATTACGCTAAATATATGCAGTATTTTGGCCGACCGGGCAATCAAAAACCGCAAATTTCCAATCCCCGGCCGGGTTAATCGCGCAACCGCTCAGGGCAGATAGTCAAAACGCGCCATTTGTTCGTGATGGGCTGCAACAATCCGGTCTATCTGCTGGCGCGACAAATGGGTTCGCCATTGCTGTTTGCGGCCCGAGCGGAAAAATGCCTGGGAAAATTCGCTGCGTTCCTTGAAGCTGGTTTTACGTTCCTGCGTCTTAAGCACATCGAATGAAGAAAATTTTATGGCCCGCCGCAAGCGGTCATTTGGCGGTGTCAATCCCAGAAAATCCGCCAGCCTGCGGAAGCTTTTATTCGGCTTGTCGAGCATATCCTCATAACGCATCAGATGCAGGCCGGGATTTTCATGCCCGGTCCAGCTTTTGACATGGGTGGACCAGTCGGAATGAAATTCAGCCGCATGGGCCGCGCTGGTTTCGGTTGCGGAACTGGGATCGCCCAGCCGCTCGATTGCCGCATCCAGACTGACGCCAAAATGATCCGCCATGGAAATCACCACATCGAGCGGATTGCGCACCACATAGATGGCGCCCGCCGTCACTTCCATATTGTGCAGCGGAATGCCGCAGCATTCACCCAGAAAATTATGGGTTTTGACAAACACCGAATCCGGAAAGGCCTGGGTGAAATCACGGTGCACGGCGGGGCGCAGCGCCATGATTTGCGCCATTTCCAACCCCTCAAGCGGGCGGCCGGCACGTCTGGCATACCAGGCACCGGCGGATTCGCCGATGCAGAAGCGGTCAAGTTCGTTGATAGAGGCCGGCTCGGGCGGGTTGCGCAGCAGATTGAACAAAAAAGCGCGCAGCCATGTATTACCTGACTTGGGATAGGAGGCGAGCCAAATGAGAGCGCCCATCAACCAAACCTGTCTGACTGAAACGGATCATTTCCGCCACGAAAAAGGGCAGGCCATAGCCTGCCCTTTCATAATCTATTGCAAGACCGGATTAGAAATCCAGCATCAGGGTAAGGGCCAGCGCCTTGTCTTCAATGCTGGCCGGGCTGATATTGCTGGCCGGTCCGGCAGCTTCGTCATCAGCAAAAGTCAGATCCGCGCTGATGGCCACTCCGGGTCCCAATTTATACTGGGCGCCGATATCAACCAGTTTAAGCTGATTGTCTCCAGGTGCGCCGCGTGTGCCATCCTGTTCGGAATTCATATAGGCAATGCCCGCCTGCCAGGGGCCGGTCGCATAGGTCACGCCGACATTCCAGGCTTCTTCGTTGCGGTCATCCCGGAACAGCGTGCCCGGACGGCCCGGAACCAGGCCGTCTGAACCATAATAGCCCGCGCCCAGGGTCCAGCCCATGCTGGTGAAATTGGCGCCCAGGTGCCAGGCTTCCGGATCGTCGGAAATCGGCGAGGCAATGCCACGCCCTGCGGCAGTCAGGCCGAAGGATTCATGATCGCCCCAGGCATATCCCGCAGACAGTTTGATGCCGATATTCGAGAATTCGCCGACATAGCTGCCGCCCAGTTCGATAATATCTTCAACACCGCCATTGGCGTCGCTGCGCACGCCGAACGTGTTAACCCAGCCGGTTCCTGTTGCCGGATCCGAAGTGCCAAGACCGGCAGTGCCGGCAGTCGTGCCGCCGGCGACAAAGCCTGCACCAGCGCTGTCATTTGACGGGGTGTAGGACATGCCAAGCTGGAAGCCCGTCATGCGCGGGGTGAAATAGGTCACCTTGTTGGCGTCGCCCGACATTCTGATGCGGGTGGTGGTACGCGCGCTGAAACGCGAAATGTGCCAGAAAATCGGGGTGTCTACGCCATGGGCGTCCGTCACATAGGGCGCGGTATAGGCCATTTTGAATGGCGCGCTGTCGGTGGAGCCGATTTCGCCGCGGCCCATGCCGCCTTCGAGATAGGCGAACACTTCTTCATTGCCGAGCGCGGAACCGCCGATCTGTTCCTTGAATTCGATATTGGCGCCAACCGTTACGCCATTATCCAGCACGGTCGAGCCATTGACATTAATTTCGACATCCTGCTTGACAGAGCTGTCGCCCGTGCCTGCCGCATCGTCATCATGCAGCACAAAAGCCGCATCGTAAAAGCCATTGATCTTCATAGAGATCGGGTCAGCGGCCAAAGCCCCGCCCATCATCAAGCCAGAGGCCACCAGTGCGGTAGTGCCATAAAGGAACGTTTTCATACTTTACCTCGTATTAATTGGGTTAACCGCCGCACCCCGGAGCAGAACGACCGCCCCCAAAACCTGGAGCCATCCCTGCTGAAATCCGAAACCGTCAGAACCGCCAACATGCGGGGCACCCGCTGCACCCGCCATTTCGCGGCCAATCTCGCAAACTGCACTGACTGGGTCAAGCGCTAACGCCTAAACATTTCCGGGCGCCCGCACAAATAGTTTAACCTGTTGCTTGAACATCACATAAGCCCGGACATAGCCTTGTTTTTTGGCGGATTTCTTAGCAAACTGCCTGTTTATAAGGCATTATGAACAGATGTTTCCTTGCTCTATCACAGCGGCGCATGCCTGTGCCGCAAATCAGCGCCGGCATAATTACGCCACACTTTCATCGCAGTTAATTAGAAGCTAATGCTGTGCAAAGGTTGCCGCCTTTGCGGCTTGTCTTTATAAAGCGGCATCAGGATGGCAGCCTTTTTCACGCACAGCGTTGGAACCTGATTAATAATGCTGTTGATTTGGTTAAATTCCGGTTCAGATAAGGGGAAGATCTTGTTACAGGCGGCGCAGAATTTACGGATTACCCGCTTCATTGTCCTGCTTTGCGGCGCAGCACTGCTGGCGGCGTGCGGCGGCGGCGATCCCGAATCACGTTATCCCGAAAAAGTCGGCAAAAACCGCTATGACCCGGCGCCATCAGGGGCCAGGCAGACTGAGGCGGATGGCCTGTTCGGACCGGGCGGCATTTTCGGCCTGGGCGGAGACAAGGAAAAAGATGGCGGCGGCGGCATCGGGGTTAACAGCTTTTTATGGCGGGCCAGTCTGGACACGATATCCTTTATGCCAATGTCCTCGGCGGATCCGTTTGGCGGCGTGCTGATTACCGATTGGTATATCAATCCGGCACATCCCAATGAACGCTTTAAAATGACGGTTTATATTCTGGACAAACGCCTGCGCGCTGACGGGGTTAAAGTTTCCGTGTTCCGCCAGGAAATGGGCCCGGGCGGGAACTGGGTCGATGCACCCAGCAATCCGGAGACAGGGGTCCGCGTGGAAAATGCCATCCTGACACGTGCCCGCCAGCTGCGTATTGATAGCGAGGCGGGTTAAAGCTGCCTGATCACCCCTGCGCGCCCGGAAATTTTTATGTCACGATATAATCCCAAGCAATCTGAACAGAAATGGCAGGACCGCTGGCATAAGGCGCAGGCCTTTCGCGCGGTGCCTGATGCCCGTGAAAAATATTATGTGCTGGAAATGTTTCCCTATCCGTCCGGGCGGATTCACATGGGCCATGTCCGCAATTACACCATGGGCGATATTGTCGCGCGCTACAAACGCGCCCGCGGATTTAATGTGCTTCACCCGATGGGCTGGGACGCATTTGGCATGCCTGCTGAAAATGCCGCGCGTGAACGCGGCGTGCATCCCGCCATCTGGACCTATGAAAATATCGCCACCATGCGCAGCCAGTTAAAGGCGCTTGGCCTGTCGATAGACTGGACGCGCGAACTGGCGACCTGCGATGCGCAATATTACGGCCATGAACAGCGGATGTTTCTGGATTTTCTGGAGGCAGGCCTGGTGACCCGGAAAGAATCCTCGGTCAACTGGGATCCGGTGGATGGCACCGTGCTGGCCAATGAGCAGGTCATTGACGGGCGCGGCTGGCGTTCCGGCGCGCTGGTGGAACAGCGCCTTCTTACCCAGTGGTTTTTTAAAATCACCGCCTATGCGGATGAATTACTGCTATCGCTGGACACGCTGCAGCGCTGGCCCGAAAAAGTACGCCTGATGCAGAGCAACTGGATCGGGCGTTCCGAAGGGATGCGGATACGCTTTGCGCTTACGGGGGCGCACGCCGCAAGCCTGCCGGGAGATGGCGTGCTGGAAGTATACACCACGCGCCATGATACGATTTTCGGCATGAGCTTCTGCGCCATTTCGGCGGATCATCCGATTGCGCTGGCGCTGGCGTCACGCGATCCGGCCATCGCTGCCTTCTGCAAGCAATGCCGTGAGGGCGGCGGCACGGCGGAAGTGCTGGAACGCGCGGAAAAGCTTGGATATGACACGCAATTAAAGGTGCGCCATCCCTTTGTTGCGGGACGCGAGGTTCCGGTTTATATCGCCAATTTCGTGCTGATGGGATATGGAACGGGCGCTATTTTCGGCTGCCCGGCGCATGATCAGCGCGATCTGGATTTCGCCCGCAAATATGGCCTGGAAGTTCTGCCGGTTGTCGCCCCTGTTGGAGAGACAGACATCCTTATCGTTAATGATGCGTATACGGACAATCAGAACGGGCGTATGGTTAATTCCGCCTTTCTGAATGGCATGGCCATCGCCGAGGCGAAATCCGAAGTTTCAAAACGCCTGAGCGCAATGGGCGCCGGCGAAGCGGCGGTAAGTTTCCGGCTGCGCGACTGGGGCGTTTCACGCCAGCGCTATTGGGGCTGTCCGATTCCGGTTATTCATTGCGCGGAGTGCGGTGTTGTGCCGGTGCCGCGCGATCAGCTGCCGGTCACCCTTCCGGAAGATGTCACATTCGACAGGCCGGGAAATCCGCTGGCGCACCATCCATCATGGAAACATGCGCCCTGCCCGAAATGCGCCAAGCCGGCGATTCGCGAAACAGATACCTTTGATACCTTTGTTGATTCGTCCTGGTATTTTGCACGCTTTTGCAGCCCGCATGCCGCCGTGCCGGTTGACCGCGCCGAAGCCGATTACTGGATGCCCGTCGATCAATATATTGGCGGTGTCGAACATGCCATTCTGCATCTGCTTTATTCGCGCTTTTATACCAGGGCCATGAAGCAGACCGGCTATGCAAGGGACAGCGAACCATTCAGCGGACTGTTTACCCAGGGCATGGTGACGCACGAAACCTATAAGGACCAGACCGGCGCCTGGCTGTTTCCCGAGCAAATTATCAAGCGCGATGGCGCCGCTGTGCACAAAGATACCGGCGCGCCGGTGCAGATCGGCAAGATCGAATCCATGTCCAAATCAAAGCGCAATGTGGTTGATCCCGAAAATATTATTGCGCATTACGGGGCCGACACGGCGCGCTGGTTTGTGGTTTCCGACACGCCGCCCGAACGGGACATTGAATGGACCGAAGCAGGCGTTGAAGGCGCCTGGCGCTTTACCCAGCGCGTCTGGCGTCTGGTCAATGACGCCTTGACGCTGGTGCCGCCGCCCGGCGATGCGGTGCAAGGCGGGACTTTTGGCCCGCTCGGCCAGGCGCTGCGGCAGGCTTCGCATCAGGCAATTGCCGCCGTGACCGAGGATATTGAGCGGTTTCACTTTAACCGTGCTGTGGCGCGGATTTATGAATTATCCAATCATATCAACAGCTTTATGTCGCAGGGGACGGAGGAACCAGGGGCAGGCCTTGCATTGCGTGAGGCGCTGGAAAGCCTGATTCTGCTGTCGGCACCCATGATGCCGCATCTGGCTGAGGAATGCTGGGCCCAGCTTGGGCATACACAGATGGCGGTGGATCAGCCCTGGCCTGTCGCGGACCCGGAGCTTACCCGCACCGATACGGTTCTGGTCATTGTTCAGGTGAATGGCAAGCGGCGCGGTGAACTGAATGTTCCGCCGCAGACGCCTGCTGCCGAGCTTGAGGCCAGGGCATTGGCCCTGGAGGGGATCACCCGCCATCTGGAGGGGAAACCGGTGCGCAAGGTGATTATTGTGCCGGACCGGATTGTCAATGTCGTGGCATAGGCGCGACATTCTGACAGTGATTGGCGTCGGCCTGTTGGGCGGCTGCGGCTTTGAACCACTTTACGGGCAGCGCGCGCAAAGCAATTCGGCGCCGGCGCAATTTTCCCAAATCGCGCTGAACCCGATTGAAGGGCGTGCCGGTCACCATCTGCAAAACTATCTGATTGACCGTTTTTCGGCGCGTGGGGGTAATATCAAAAAAGCTTACCGGCTGGATATAGCCCTGACGGAGCGCAAGGATGGGCTGGCCATTCGGGAAGATGAATCCGTCACACGATTCAACTATAGATTGTTGGGAGCCGTGCGGTTAACCCGCATACAGGATCAGAAGATCCTGTATGAAACCAGCCTGCGGGCGACCTCTGCATTCAACGTCGTTGATTCCGAGTTTGCCACATTAAGCGCCGAGCGGGACGCGGAGGAACGCGCCGCCCGCGATCTGAGCGGAGAAGTGGTGACCCGTCTGGCGTTATATTTTCAGCGCAGCGCAGCGCAACCCCCGGCATAGGGCCCTGCATGATTGTCAAAGGCGCAAGTTTGGAACAATTATTGAAGCGCCCGGCCAGCGCCCTTCGCGCCGTGCTGTTTTATGGACCCAATGAGGGGCGTGTCCGGGAACATGCCCAGCGCGTTACCCTGGCGATTGTCGCGGATATACATGACCCGTTTCGCATTGCCAATCTGACCGGAGCCGCGCTTAAGGAAGATCCTGCACTTCTGGGTGATGAGGCGGCTGCGATTGCCATGACCGGCGGGCGCCGGGTAATACGCCTGAGCGGGGCCGGGGATGCCCTGCTTCCGGCATTTCTGAATTTTCTGCAAGACCCCAAAGGCGATTCGCTGATCGTCATGGAGGCGGGAGCACTGACCAAAACCTCCAAATTGCGCAAAACTTTTGAGGACAGTCCGTTATGCGCAATCGCTGCCTGTTATGAAGACAGTGCAGCCGATCTGTCGGCAATGGTCACTGATCACTTGGCGCAGAACGGGCTGAGGATTACTTCAGATGCTAAGGACTATCTGCTGCAATGTTTGGGCGAAGACCGCATGGCCAGCCGGCAGGAACTGGACAAGCTGGTTTTATATAAGGGATTTTGGACACGCCAACGGAACAGTAGAGATATCAAAGATGTCATGGCAGGCGCCGGTAGCCAGGATACCGGCGATATCCCAGGTATCGGAGATATACCTGACACAATAGATAGCCATGATGGCGCAGATATCCTGGCTATCGCGGATAGCAGAGGTATCACCGGTACCAATACTATCCTGGATGGCACGGATATCCATGATGCCATAGCTATCGCAGATGTCTTAGAGACCCCTGACATCAGGGGTATAAAAGATACCGGCGGTATCATGGATGTCCATGACCGCTCTGATAGCCATGATAGCTCTGATAGCCATGATGGCCATGATCTCCGGCATGGCATGGCGTCCAAGGATAATCTGGTGCGCTTGCAGGATGTGCAGGCCTGTATTGGCGATGGTGCCGTTCACAGTCTCGATGAAATTTGTGACTGCCTGTGTCTGGGCGATCCTGAAGCGCTGGATGCGCATATTCAGCGCGCTTTTGCGGGCGGGGTTTCCCCTATCACTATCTTGCGTGCGCTCAGCACCCATCTGATGAAACTGCAACTGGTACTCGCGGCGCAGGCGAAGGGCAGTTCTGCCGATATGGCGCTGCGGGTGCTGCGGCCGCCTTTGCATTTCTCAAGAATCACGGCATTCCGCCGCATGCTGCCTTTATGGAATACGCAGTTGGCCGCACATGCGCTGGAACAGGTGCTGCGGACCGAGGCGGCCTGTAAAACCACCGGCGCACCGGATTTCAGCCTGTGCAGCCAGGCCCTGCTTCAGCTGGCGCATCTGCCGCGCCGCGCCCGGACGGCCCGGCCGGGCTGAGTTAAAACTGGCCCTGAGCCGGATTGGTCAGCAATCGCTGATAGACATCCTCAAGCTGTTCCAACGATTTATATTCGATGGAAATGACACCTTCCAGAAAGCCCCGTGGCGAGATGGTCACCTTAAGCCCAAGCCCGTCCGCGATCTGTTTTTCCAGCGCCAGCAGATTGGGATCTTTTATCAGCGGGGGTTTTTTAGCGCCGGAGGGTTTGCGTCCTTTTGCCAGCGCCTCGGCATCGCGCACCGACAGCTTGCCTTTGACAATCTGTTGCGCCAGCGCTTCGGGATCAGACGCTGTGATCAGGGTGCGTGCATGTCCCGCGGAAAGGCGGTTATCTTCCAGCATCGCCTGGATGGATTCAGGCAGCGCCAGCAGCCGCAGCATATTGGCGACATGGCTGCGGCTTTTGCCCACCACGCGGCCGACATCCTCCTGCGAATGATCAAATTCATCTATCAGCCGGGCATAGCCGCGTGCCTCATCCATCGGGTTCAGATCTGCCCTTTGAATATTTTCAATCAGCGCCAGTTCCAGGCTTTCGGCATCGGTCAGATCCTTGACCAGAATCGGCACCTCATGCAGACGCGCCAATTGTGCCGCCCGCCAGCGCCGTTCCCCGGCAACAATTTCATAATGCTCGGCCAGATCGGGTACCGGACGCACCAGAATAGGTTGCAAGACGCCCTTTTCCCGAATGGAATCGGTTAATTCCTTCAAAGCGGCATCGTCAAATTTTTTGCGCGGCTGAAAATGATTGGGGCGCAGATTGCCCACCGGGATATGTTGCGGGGTCCGCGAAGGCATGACGCGCCCAAAAGGTGAGCGTTCCTCGCCCAGCAACGCGGACAGTCCACGCCCCAGCTTCTGTCTTCTGATTTCGTCACTCATGATTTATTCCGCACCCTTGCCGCAGGGGTCAGGCGGCTTTTGCCTGGCGCTCCTGCCGGAGAATTTCTCCAGCAAGTTTTATATAGGCCCGGCTGCCTGCGCAATGCATATCATAGATCAGCACAGGCTTTCCGTAGGAGGGCGCTTCTGAAACCCGCACATTTCTGGGTATCACCGTGTCATAAACTTTTTTACCCAAAAATCCGCGCACATCCAGGGCCACCTGATCCGAAAGATTATTGCGGGAATCAAACATGGTCAGGACAATGCCCTGAATTTCCAGCAGCGGATTCAAAGTGTCACGTACCATATCGACGGTGCGTAATAATTGGCTCAACCCTTCCAGCGCGAAAAACTCACATTGCAAAGGCACCAGAATCGAGTCTGCCGCCGCCAGCGCATTGATCGTGAGTAGGGAAAGTGCGGGCGGGCAATCAATCAGAATATAGCTAAAAGGAAGCTGCCCCGCTTGCGCCGATTGTAACAGCATATCCCGCAGGCGAAAATTCCGCCGGGGCAGGTTTATCAATTCCAGCTCCGCACCGGAAAGATCGACCGAAGATGGCAGCACGCTGAGACCCGGAATGGAAGAAGCCTGCACCGCCTGCACCAGATCGGCCTCACCCATCAGCACTTCATAGATGGAACATTCCCGTGCCTGCTGGCTGACCCCCAAACCCGTGCTGGCATTACCTTGCGGGTCCAAATCAATCACCAGCACCCGCTCGCCAACCGCCGCCAATGCGGTGCCCAGATTAATTGCGGTTGTGGTTTTCCCCACCCCGCCTTTCTGATTGGCAACCGCAATCAGACGTGCGCCGCCAAGGTTTAATGTTTCACGTGAAACAGGCAAAGGTCGCGATACAGGAAAATCAGACACGGGCTACCTCCGTGATTATCAGCACCTTGCCTGCCGAATGAGTCCGGCTTGGGTGCTGTATCACCGTCATTTTTCTATATTTTGCGGCCAATGTCAATTCATCATCTACATCTTGTCCTTTTAAAAGTAAATAAATTGTGTCCGGCCCGGCAATCGGCGCTGTCAATTCCAGGATCCGATGCAGCGGGGCCAGCGCACGCGCCGTGATCAGCCGCGCCGGCCCGCCCAATTGCGGCGGCTGTAGCTGCTCGATACGCTGCGCATGTACCTCAGCAGATATACCGGTGGCGCGAATCACTTCCTGCAAAAAAATCGCCTTGCGCTGATCGCTTTCGACCAGATGCAGGCTGGCGGCATTGCCCGTATCCTCCTGAAGCAGCGCCAGCACCAGACCCGGAAATCCGGCGCCACTGCCAATGTCCAGCCAGGGTGCGCGCTGTTCAGGCAGAAGATGTAAAAGCTGGGCGCTGTCACGCAGGTGGCGCTGCCACAAATCCGGCAGCGTGCTGGCGCTGACCAGATTGATCCTGGACTGCCATTTTTGCAGCAATGCGACAAAGTGATTTACCCGCGCCAGAGCCGCCGGGCCAATATTAAATTCCTGTTGAAACTGCTTCGGCCCATAAAAGCCGCTGGCGGCATTATCGCAATTGCCGCCGGTCACGCTGTTCTGACAGTGGGCTGCTTTTTCACATGCACCAGCAGCGTGGTCAAGGCCGCGGGCGTAATACCCTCAAGCCGCGCGGCCTGTCCCAAAGTCGCCGGGGCAGCTGCGCGCAGCTTCTGACGCGCCTCTATCGACAGGCCGGAAATCTTGTCATAATCGAGATCGGCTGGCAAATGCAGCGCCTCGTCTTTTCGATAGGCAATGATATCGGCTTCCTGACGCAGCAGATAGGTCGCATATTGCGCATCTGTTTGCACCTGCTCCGCAATATCGGGGGCAATTTCCGCCAGCTGCGGCCATATGACGCTCAACCGGCTAATATCAATATCGCGATAGGCCAACAGATCCCAGGCGCTGCGTGTCAGGCCATCCTGATTGACCTGAAGCGCGTGATTCGCCGCCTGTGCCGATGTCAGGCGCAATGCCTGGGTCATTGCGCGGGCCTGGGTCAGCGCCTGCTGCTTGTGCTCAAAATGTGCCGCCCGCTGCGACGAGACACAGCCCCAGGCCATTCCCAGACCGGTCAAGCGCTGGTCCGCATTATCCGCCCGCAGGCTTAGCCGATATTCAGCGCGGGAGGTAAACATCCGATAGGGTTCACTGACCCCCTTGCTGGTCAGATCGTCTATCATGACGCCAATATAGGCGGTGGCCCGGTCCAGCATCACCCCTGGCTGGCCACCGGCCAGACGGGCGGCATTGATACCAGCCATTAATCCTTGCGCGGCCGCCTCTTCATAGCCGGTGGTGCCATTGATCTGCCCGGCCAGAAACAGGCCGCCCACCGCAATGGTTTCCAGCGTAGGCCGCAATTCGCGCGGGTCCACGAAATCATATTCAATGGCATAGCCGGGACGGAAAAACACCGCGCGCTCCAGGCCGTTTATGGCGCGCACCATTTCCAGCTGCACCGATTCCGGCAGCGATGTGGAAATGCCGTTTGGATAAATCCAGTCACTCTCCAGCCCCTCCGGCTCCAGAAAAATCTGATGACCCTCTTTGCCGGCGAAACGTACCACCTTATCCTCTATCGAGGGGCAATAGCGCGGCCCAGTGCCCGCAATCTGACCCGAATAGATCGGCGCACGGTGCAGATTGGCCCGGATGATCGCATGCATTGCCGGGCTGGTATGGGTAATATAGCAACTGACCTGAGGCGTGCGCGTCTCTCTGTTCATAAACGAAAACAGGCTTGGGGGCGAATCACCCTTCTGTTCTTCCAGTCCGTACCAGTCAATGGTTCTGCCATCCAGCCGCGGCGGGGTACCGGTCTTTAACCGGCCCATGCGCAATTTCAGCCCATAAAGCGTCTTCGCAAGCGCCACAGTCGGCGCCTCCCCAACCCGGCCGGCCGGCTGCGTAAACTCGCCCATATGGATAAGGCCGTTCAGAAAAGTTCCGGTGGTGAGTATCAGCGCCTTGCAGGCAATGTGCTGGCCCGATTCGGTGATCACCGCACGGATACTGCCGCCAGCCATTTCAATATCCCCGGCCGGGGACGCGAAAATATCAAGGCCCGAAGTTTGCGCCAGCGCTGCCCGCATATGCTGCCGGTACAAATTCCGGTCCGCCTGCGCGCGCGGCCCCTGTACGGCAGGGCCCTTGCGCCGGTTCAACAGGCGGAACTGAATGCCCGCCGCATCCGCAACCCGCCCCATCAACCCATCCAGCGCGTCAATTTCACGCACCAGATGCCCTTTGCCCAACCCGCCAATCGCCGGATTACAGGACATTTCCCCGAGCGTGGCAAAATTATGGGTTAGCAACAGCGTTTCCGCACCCATGCGCGCGGCGGCGGCAGCGGCCTCACAGCCGGCATGGCCGCCGCCAACCACCACCACATCATAAGTTTTTGCTGACAATTTTTTTAATTCAGGCATGGCGCACTCTATGCTGCTTAACGGTTTTTGTCAAAATCTCACCTTTAGATCGGCCCTATTTTACGGATCTGCCGGGATCGCCTCTAGCTATTCCATCTGATCCGAATAGGGTCTAGCTGTTTCACGTGAAACATTATTTTCCGATGCAGAATTCCCCAAACAGCACATCCAGCATATCCTCGACACCGGCCCGGCCGGTAATCCGCCCCAGGGCCCGCATCGCCAGACGTACATCCTCGGCAGTCAGTTCTGCCGCTTTATCTTCCGATTGCAGCGCACGAAGCAAGCTTTGCTGACACTGGCTGAGTTCCCGCCTGTGCCGCTCCCGGGTCAGGCCGGGGGTCTCGCTGCCGCCCAGCCGCGCCGCCACCTCCTGCTGTAACCGCTGCAACAGCCTGTCCACACCCGCGCCGGTGAGAAGGGATACAGGAATATATTCGCTTATTCCGGATTCGAAATCTTTTTCGGGATGCAGGTCGATCTTGTTGACCAGTGTCAGGGCAGATCCATCCTGCCAGACCTCGGTCGCCGCATGTTTTTCAGGCCATGCGCCCGCATCATAGACCAGAAGTTTCAAATCTGCTGCCGCCGCCTGACGTCCGGTACGCGCAATGCCTTCGGCCTCGATATCATCCTCGGTAATGCGCAAACCGGCCGTATCCGCAATACTGACCAGATAACCGCCCAAATCCAGATTAACCTCTATCACATCGCGGGTGGTTCCCGCCTGGGGTGTCACAATGGCTACGTCCCTTTGGGCTAATACATTGATTAGACTGGATTTTCCAACATTTGGCGCCCCCAGTATGGCGATCCGGAACCCGCGCCGCAATATTTCCCCGCGCTGGCCGTCGGCCAGATGCGCCGAAATATCCGTTGCTAATCCCTGTAACGCCGCTTGCAGTTGTTCATTCAAATCATCGGGCAGTTCTTCATCGGAAAAATCTATCTGCGCTTCCAGAATCGCCAGCGCCTGCAACAGGCGGGCCCGCCATGATTCGTAGATTGCGCCCAGACCGCCCTCCATCTGGCGCAGCGCCTGACGCCGTTGCGCTTGTGTTTCCGCAGCCACCAGATCCGCCAGCCCTTCCACTTCGGTCAGGTCCAGCTTGCCATGATCAAAGGCCCGCCGGGTAAATTCTCCGGCCAGGGCCGGACGTGTGCCCGGCAGGCCGGAAAGGGTTCGCAGCATTTGCTCAATCACCGCGCGTCCGCCATGCAGATGAAATTCCGCAACAGATTCGCCGGTAAAACTATTTGGTGCAGGAAACCAAAGCAACAATCCCTGATCAATTGCATGACCATTTTCATCGTAAAAAGTGCGTTTTGACGCCATACGTGCCTTGGGTAGCGGTCCTGCCAGCCTTGCTGCAATATCCCCCGCCAGCGGCCCGGAGAGACGCAGCACCGCTACTCCGGCGCGGCCCGGCGCCGTCGCCATGGCAAATATCGTATCGGGCTCAACCCCCATCCAGGCTGCCGCCTCAACCGGCACCACTGCCGGTTTTCAGCGCGCTGCGAAAAAGTTCCTGCCAGCGTTCCATCGGATTGCCGGTTCCGGCAAGAAACCCCTTGAACAGCGCTTCACCATCCATGGACGCCATGGATTTACGAAACTGCGCCTCCATCTCCTTGAGCATTCTGTCCTGCATCGGAGCCACCTTCGGCAGGCCAAAAAAGGACCGCGCCTCATCCGGGGTGCATTCAACGTTAAAGGTGATTTTCATAGGGCTTCCTCGCTTGCTGGAAATGTGCGGCACAGCTATGTTGCCCCTATATCCTATCATAGAATTTAAAGGACCGCGCCATGGAGCGAAACTTTCTGGACCGCGAAACCAGCCCCTATCTGTTGCAGCATAAGGACAATCCGGTGCACTGGTATGGCTGGGGCCCGGAAGCGTTTCAGGCCGCGCGCAAATATGGCAAGCCGGTGCTGCTGTCGATCGGCTATGCCGCCTGCCACTGGTGCCATGTGATGGCGCATGAAAGTTTCGAAGACCCGCAAACTGCCGCGCTTATGAATGAGCTGTTCGTCAATATCAAGGTGGATCGCGAGGAGCGTCCAGATATAGACGCCATCTATATGCATGCGCTGGCGCTGCTAGGCCAGCCCGGCGGCTGGCCGCTGACCATGTTCCTGACCTCGGATGGCGAGCCGTTCTGGGGCGGTACCTATTTTCCGCCCCATTCTGCGCATGGCCGCCCTGCCTTTCGCGATATCTTGCGTGAGGTGCATCAAGTCTATATGTCCGAACCAGAAAAAATCGCCAATAACAGGGACGCGCTGAAACAGGCGCTGGAGCAGATGAGTCAGACAAATACAGAAGGCCACCTCACATTTGACCTGCTGGACCAGGCCGTGCGCGGCCTCGCCAGGCAGATCGACCCCGCGCATGGCGGCCTCAAAGGCGCACCCAAATTTCCCCAGCCGGCAATATTTGAAATGCTGTGGCGCGGCTATTTGCGCAGCCATGATGATGGCCAATTAAAATTATTGAACGCCACGCTGGAAAATATCTGCCAGGGGGGCATTTTTGATCATCTCGGCGGCGGCCTTTCGCGTTACGCCACCGATGAGCGCTGGCTGGTCCCGCATTTCGAAAAAATGTTGTATGACAATGCGCAATTCATTGATCTGCTCACAATGGTCTGGCCCGGCACGCATTCCACTTTATATGCCTGGCGCCTGTTTGAGACGGTAGCCTGGGTGCAGCGTGAAATGGTGCTTCCCGAAGGCGGTTTTGCCGCCTCGCTGGACGCCGACAGCGAAGGGGTTGAAGGCAAATATTATGTCTGGGACGAATCCGAGATCGACCGGCTGCTGGGTCTCGACGCCAAATTCTTCAAACAGCATTATGATGTGACGCCCGCCGGCAACTGGGAGGGAATGAATATTCTCAACCGGCTGAAAGATTTCGGGCTCGCCTCTGACCCCGATGAACGCCGCCTGGCGCTGCTGCGCGCAAAATTATTACCGGTGCGCGACAGCCGCATTCCGCCCGGGCGTGATGACAAGGTGCTGGCCGACTGGAACGGCATGATGATCGCAGCGCTCGCCAATGCTGCCGCTGTATTTGACCGGCCAAGCTGGTTTGAAATGGCGGCCCGCGCATTTGAATTCGTTACCACAGCCATGACCGGTCCGGATGGCCGCATCGCCCATTCCTGGTGTGCGGGAAAAATCACCGGCGCGGAGATATTGGATGACTATGCCCATATGGCGCGCGCCGCCCTCAGCCTATATGAGCTGAGCGGGATCACGGACTATCTGCAATGGGCGCAACGCTGGACCCAACAGGTCAATGAACGTTTCTGGGACAGTGAGAATGGCGGCTATTTCTATACTCCGAAGGACGCCAGGGATCTGATCGTGCGCACCCGCCAGGGCGCCGATAACGCCACCCCCAGCGGCAATGGCGTGATGGCAAATGTCCTGGCCCGGCTGGCCTATCTGACCGGCGACATGACGCACCGTCAGCGCGCCACGGCGGTTATCGCGGCATTTGGCGGTGAAGTGCGCAAAAACTATCTGTCACTGGCCAGCCTGCTCAACAGTTTCGAATTTCTCGAACGCGGCGTGCAGATCGTCATTCTGGGCGATCGCGCCGACAAACATACCCAGAAACTGTTGCAGGCGGTCTATTCCCAGCCTGTCCCCGACCGCACCGTCATGGTCATCGCACCTGGAAGCGAACTGCCCAAAAATCACCCGGCACGCAACAAGACCCAGCGCGACAACCGCGCGACCGCCTATGTCTGCCGCGGGCCCAGCTGCTCACTGCCGCTGACCGATCCGGGCATGCTGGCCGACGCGATTGATCCGCGCTTGGCCAAAGTTTAAAGGCCGGTCCAATGACACCGGATCCGCAAAAGGCTATCTTTGCCGAGGGCGCGCATGGATGCAAATTTCGACGCCGCCCGCGCCATGCATAACGCGCTGAAAGACCATGCGGAACTGCTGCTCGAGGTTCCCGGTTTCAATTATCACGATAACCGCGACATGACCGGCTTCATTGACGGCACCGCCAATCCGCGCGACGCCGAGGCGCACGAAGCCGCGCTGGTTCCGCCGGGCCGCAATCTGGCGGGCGGCGCCTATGTCATGAGTATGCAATATCTGCATGATCTGGACGCTTTCAACAGGCTGTCCATCCCCGAACAGGAAAAAATCATCGGCCGCACCAGGAATGACAGCACCGAGCTGCAACGCGCGGCAAAGCCCAATGACGCCCATATTGCCCGCGCCGAGATTACAGTGGATGGCGAGGAACAGAAAATCTACCGGCGTTCATTTCCGTTTGGCGGCGTGCGCCAGCACGGGCTTTACTTTCTTGCTTTCGCCTGTGAACAGCGCCGCTTCGAACTGATTTTAAAAAGCATGTATGGCATTTCCGGTGACGGCGTGCATGATCATTTGCTACACTTTACCCGCGCCGTGACGGGCTCTTTCTGGTTCGCCCCGCCGCTGGGCGCGCTGGATTAAATGCCGGGCTTGAAAAATACCGGCCTGAACTGAAGGAGAAGGAAATGAACGGAACAGATATAAATATTCCGTGTAAAGACGGTTCCATGACCGGCTATCTTTCCATGCCGAAATCTGGCACCGGGCCGGGCGTGGTGGTGATGCAGGAAATTTTTGGCGTCAATCAGGTGATGCGTGAAATCACCGATATGTTCGCCGCCGAAGGCTTTGTGGCGCTGTGCCCGGATCTGTTCTGGCGCATCGAGCCCAATATCAATATCACCGACAAGACCAAGGCTGAATGGGACAAGGCGTTTTCGCTGTTCGGCAAATTCGACCGGGACGCCGGCATGAAGGATATCAGCGCAACCATCGCCAGCCTGCGCAGCGTCAAGGGATGCACCGGCAAGGTGGGCACGGTTGGCTTTTGCCTCGGCGGCCTGCTGGCCTATCTGTCCGCCACCCGCACGGACGCGGACGCGGCCGTGGGTTTTTACGGGGTCAGCATTCCGGATTTTCTGCAAGAGGCGAAAAATATCAGTAAGCCGCTGATGCTGCATATTGCCGGCAAGGATGGCTTTGTACCGCCCGCCGCACAGGACGCCATGCATAAAGGCCTTGATGAAAACAAATTCTGCACCCTGTATGATTATCCCGAACAGGATCATGCTTTTGCCCGCATGGGAGGCGAACATTATGATGCAGCCGCCGCAAAACTGGCAATGTCGCGCACGATCGGCTTTTTCAAGACTCACCTGGCATGAAATCTTGCCGGATATTTTGAAAAAACTGATCCGCGGCCAGATCCTGGCCTGCATGCTCTGCTATGCGGGCCCGGCGCTTGCGCAGAACCAGAACGATCCCTCCCTGCCTTCCGAGGATTCCGCCCGCTTCGTGATTTCCAATGTGGAATTCACGCTGCTGCATGAACTGATCCATGTGCTTATTGATGAAGCCGGCATTCCGGTTCTGGCCCGCGAGGAGGACCTGTCCGACTATCTGACGGCCATTACGCTTCTTAGCCAGAAAACCGGTTTTCCGGTTCTGCCGGCCGAAAAAAAACTGCCCTCCATCAATGAATGGCCCCCCGATACCGCCCAGCTGACCCCCGCAAGCGTCAGGCGCATGCAGGACATTATTGATGCCTGGCGGATAGAATGGACTATTTCCGAACAGGACAATATGGTGCTGCCATGGGCCGATCCGCATGCGCTGGAAATTCAGCGGCTATATGATCTGGTCTGCCTGACCTATGGCCGCGACCCGAATCATCTGGAAGATTTCCGCATCGAAAATGAATTGCCCGCAGACAGGGCAGAATTATGCGAAGAAGATTTCGCCAAGGCCGAAAAGGGGCTGGAATTCGTCAAGACCACACTGAAAAATATCGCCAGAACACCGCTAAGCGCGGCCGGCCATATGCCGCCCGATTTCGCCATTCAGATAAAATTCGAGGAGGCGGTCTCTCCAGCCCATAAACAATATAAATTATGGCTGCAAAATGCCTCGATCATCTATCCGCTGATCGATGCCTTGAACCGGGATTATTATCTGCCCCGCCCGATCAAGATACGCTTTCGCATCTGCGGCCAGCCCAATGCCTATTGGGAGCCGAAGGACGCCGAGGTGAATGTCTGTTACGAACTTCTCGACCGCTTCGTGCATCTCGACCGGTTCCGCAAGGAATATGCGATTGACCGGCGCAAGAATATGCTGGGCAAGGCCAAGGCAGAGCGGGCCTTCAAATAGCGATATGCTATCTTCCAGATCCGTATGCATTTAGGTTAAATCGCCCCCCCACACGCAGTGTCACCCCGCACTTGGTGCGGGGTCCAGGGGGCCAAACTCAGGCTCTACTTTGCAGCACCTTTGCCATGCCGTAGCCAGCCTTCTTACGAAGGCTGGTGGACCCCGGAATAAATCCAGGGTGACAGGTTAGAGTGTGTTGCATGGTCTAACTTAAAATCAGACCAATCTATGTATTCATCGAGGCGAAAAATTCGGCATTGCTTTTGGTAGCGCGCAATTTATCCAGCAGAAATTCCATTGCATCGACTGTGCCCATGGGGCTGAGTATGCGGCGCAGCACAAACATTTTCGCCAGATCGCTCTGTGAAGCCAGCAGTTCTTCTTTGCGCGTGCCCGAACGGGTGATGTCGATGGCAGGGAAAATGCGCTTGTCGGACACTTTGCGGTCCAGGATGATTTCGCTGTTGCCGGTGCCTTTGAACTCTTCGAAAATCACTTCGTCCATGCGCGATCCGGTGTCGATCAGCGCAGTGGCGATAATGGTCAGCGAACCGCCTTCCTCAATATTGCGCGCTGCGCCGAAAAACCGTTTTGGCCGTTGCAACGCATTGGCGTCCACGCCGCCTGTCAGCACCTTGCCCGATGATGGCACCACCGCATTATAGGCGCGGCCCAGACGGGTGATGCTATCCAGCAGAATAACCACATCCCGGCCATGCTCGACCAGGCGCTTGGCCTTTTCCAGCACCATTTCAGTGACCGCGACATGGCGGGTGGCCGGTTCATCAAAGGTGGAACTGACAACCTCGCCCTTGACCGAACGCTGCATATCGGTGACTTCCTCCGGCCGCTCGTCAATCAGCAGCACGATCAGATAGCATTCAGGATGGTTGGCGGCGATGGCATGGGCGATATTTTGCAGAATCATCGTCTTGCCGGTGCGCGGCGGCGCGGTAATCAGTGCGCGCTGGCCCTTGCCCAGAGGGGCCGCCAGATCAATGACGCGCGTCGTCAAATCCTTGCTGCCCGGCCCCATTTCCATGATCAGCCGTTCATCGGGATAAAGCGGCGTCAGATTGTCAAAATGCACCTTCTGGCGGGTACGCTCGGGATCTTCAAAATTGATGGTATTGACCTTCAGCAGGGCAAAATAGCGCTCGCCATCCTTGGGGCTGCGAATACGGCCCTCCACCGTGTCGCCGGTGCGCAGTGAAAAACGCCGCAGCTGATTCGGGCTGACATAAATATCATCCGGCCCCGGCAGATAATTGGCCTCAGGCGAACGCAGAAAGCCAAACCCATCCTGCAATACTTCCAGCACGCCGACGCCGGTAATTTCTATTTCCCGGTCCGCCAATTGCTTGAGAATGGCAAACAGCATGTCCTGCTTGCGCAGGGTGCTGGCATTTTCAACTTCCAGCTCCTCGGCATAGGCCAGCAATTCGGTGGGTGATTTAGCTTTTAAGTCAGCTAGTTTGACTTCTTCGACTTCCGTCAGGTCCATGGAAAATGGTTCCGGTTATAAGAATATTGGGGCTGGCGGCACCGGCCAGAAGGATGGGAATCGCAGAAACGGAGCGGGGGGGCATGCATGATGCAGGGTGCATTTGCACGAATCCTGGCGCAGCGCGCTGCACTGCTGTGCAGGCTGTGTAACCCGATTTGCGCCACTTTGCAAGATCTGATCGAAACGCGCCTATATTTTCCCGAAGGGGCGGACAATTACCAGAATTACGATCCCGATCAGCAGCAGGAAGGGGATTTCATTGGCAATACGGTAGTACAGGCCAGGCCGTTTACGGATATCCACCGCAAATTCCCGCCGCCAGCGGCTGTAAAGCCCATGAATGGCTGTCAGCAGCAGCACAAGCAGCAGCTTCAGCCAGATCCACCAGTCATTCCAGTCAATCAGCCCCGGGGTTAGCAATAACAGTCCCCCCAGCATGAATGTAACGATCATCGCCGGATTTATTATCCCGCGCAGCAGCCGCCCTTCCATCAATTTGAATTTTTCCGACTGCACCGAACCCACCGGCGCATCCGTATGATAGACATAGAGCCGGGGCAGATACATCATCCCAGCCATCCAGGCGATAACCGCAATCAGATGAAAACTTTTGATCCAGAGATAATATGCGCTCAAAAATTCGTACATTCTATTTATCTACCGGGCAGCTGGAAGCTGTGCTGGAACAGTATGAGGATACCGCCAGCGCATCCTCAACAAGCTGTGACAAACCCTGGATAAACTGTTTTTCTACCCCCAGGGCGGCAATACGCACATAATAAGGCACACCCGCTGCTTCCGCCAGATGTCTGTATTCCATATCCAGCTCCACCAGAGTTTCGGAATGTTCCGAGACAAAGGCAATTGGGACTAGAATAACCCCCTGTTTTGCCGCCCCTGCCGCCCGCAGCCTGTCCTCGGTCGATGGCCCCAGCCATTTCAGCGGGCCTACCCGGCTTTGATAACAAATCTCCCAGTCCTGTGCTGACAGCCCAAGCCTGGCAGCAATCGCCCCGGCGGTACGCGCAACCTGTTCCGGATAGGGATCACCGGCATTGACAATTTGCTGCGGCAATCCATGGGCTGAAAACAGAAGCCTGGCTTTACCGGTGCTGCCGGGCCCGATGAAGCTGGCGGCCTGAGCCTGGATCAGCGCTGCATGTGCGGCAATGAAATCCGGCTGTTCCGGATAACAGCAAATTGTATGCACCTCGGCCGTTAAACCGGCCTGCTTGGCTGTGGCGCGCCATTCCTGCAATGAAGAGCGGGTCGTGGTTGTCGAGAATTGCGGATAGAGCGGCAACAGTACCACATGATCAGGTGCAAAATCTGTTACCTGCTGCACAATTTCCGCCGCCCTGGGTGTCCAGTAACGCATCACCGTGAAACAGCGTATAGCGCTGAAACCGGTGTTTTTGAGAACATTCTCCAGCGCCTCAGCCTGTTGCAGTGTCTCAGCCAATATTGGTGAACCACCGCCGATTTTTGCATAGATTTCCTGCGCCGTGCCAGTACGGCGCCAGGCAATAAACCGCGCCAGCAACCATCGGATTATCCTCGGAGCACGGATAATGTTAGGATCAGAAAACAGATTGATCAGAAATGGCCGTACCGCCGACAGCTGATCAGGGCCGCCCAGATTGAACAGTATGACGGCAATCCGGCTGGATTTCATGCCTGCCATTGTTTCACAAACTGTACCAGTTGCGCTACATTTTCAGGCGGCGTCTGCGGGACAATGCCATGTCCCAGATTAAAGATAAACCGTTGCGGTCCCATCATTGTCAAAATCCGTTCCGCTTCCTGCAACATGGTTTTACCGCCGCACACCACTAACAATGGATCAAGATTACCCTGTACCGTCAGTTTCGGTTGCAGCCTTTCCCTCGCAAATTGCAGTGGTAATGTGCTATCCATACTGATCGCATCTATGCCTGTATGCAGGGCATAATCCTCATATAATAAACCCGCGCCTTTTGGAAAACCGATAATCGGAATTTCCGGAAAGACAGCACGTATCCGCGTAATAATTTTCTTTGCCGGTTCGATACACCAGCGCTGAAATTCTCCCTCCGGCAGCGCGCCTGCCCAGCTATCGAAAATCTGTAATATCTCAGCCCCGGCTTTAACCTGCCCGATAAGATATTCTGCCGTCACGTCTATCAGAATATCCATCAACATCGCAAAAGCCTGCGGGTCCTGATAAGCCCAAAGCCTTGCTGCTGCCTGATCCCGGCTGCCTTCACCTGCAACCATATAGCTGGCAACAGTCCAGGGAGCACCGGCAAAACCGATCAGACACACATCCTCCGGCAGACGTTGGCGCAATAATTTCACCGTTTCATAAACCGGCATCAGATGTGCGGCTGCACCTTCCAGCTTCAGTAATGCCAGGTCTTTGCGTGACTGAATCAGAGGCGACAGAAGCGGCCCAAGACTTTCTTCAAACCGCACCTGCTGCGACAAGGCATCGGGTATCACCAGAATATCAGAAAACAAAATTGCCGCGTCAAAACCAAACCGCCGGATCGGTTGTAAGGTCACTTCAGCCGCCAGTTCAGGCGAATAGCATAAATCCAGAAATGATCCGCCCTTCGCCCGCACCGCTCGATATTCCGGCAAATAGCGCCCGGCCTGGCGCATCAACCAGACAGGCGGACGCTGCAATTTCTCGCCGCGCAAGGCGCGTAATAATAATTTTTGGCTCATTTACTGGATAATTCCTGCTGATGTCAGCTCACCCCGGTTTTCCACACTCTCTTTTAATCTATTTATATTTATAAAAAAGGGTGAAGTGGTAGTAGATGGCCTGAATAGAAGGGATAAAATTATATCCCGCTTTTGTTCGTTTTTCCGCTCCTGAAAGTATCAGGCCTGCAGCCGGGATTCCGCTTATCACCCGTGATTCACAGACTGGGAATTTAGTTGTTCCTGATCTATTATCCAGCTTGTGAAAAGTCCGCAAAGTCAGGATGTTTTTCCGATGCGCCGCATTAGGCCTGTTTATTCACTGGATTCACCTGATTCACAGCCTATGCTGGTTCAATGACTGAAATGACCGCACCTTCATCGCCCCGGCTGGCTACCTATTTTCACCTGCATTTGGTTTCCGATGCGACCGGTGAAACCCTGAATTCCGTTACCCGGGCGGCTGTAGCGCAATTTGACAGCGGTATTCCCATTGAACATACCTATGCGCTGGTACGCACTACCCGCCATCTTGACCGTGTTTTAAGCCAGATCGAGGATATGCCGGGAATTGTGATTTATACGCTGGTAAATTACGATCTGCGCGACATGCTGGAACAACGCTGTGCGGAATTACAGCTACCCTGTCTTTCCGTGCTGGATCCCGTTGTGCAGATCATCGGCACTTATCTTGGTTCGGAAATTTCGCACCGGCCTGGCGGACAGCATAGCCTGACGCCGGAATATTTTCAGCGCATTGAAGCGCTGCAATATACTATGGCGCATGATGATGGCCAATCGCTGCATGATCTGCATTCTGCGGATATCATTCTGCTCGGCGTAAGCCGCACCTCCAAAACGCCAACCTGCATCTATCTGGCCAATCGCGGATTAAAAGCTGCGAATATTCCTATAGTCCCGAATATTGCCTTGCCGGCCTCACTGCCTGATTTGAAAAAACCGCTGATCATCGGCCTGACAACCAATCCCGACAGGTTGATTCAGGTGCGCCGCAACCGGCTTTTATCCCTGAACGAGAATGACGAGACCAGCTACACGGATCTGGATATAGTGATGGAGGAAGTGCGCTATGCAAGACGCCTTTTCGCCCAGTATGGCTGGCCGGTCATTGATGTGACCCGCCGCTCCATAGAGGAAACGGCTGCGGCCATTCTGAATCTGTTTTCCAGCCGCGCCAGCGGTAAGACCGGTGCATTATGAGCATTCCTGTGCTGCGTGCCGGAATTGTCGGCTGGCCGGTCAGCCATTCACGTTCACCTCTTCTGCATGGTTATTGGCTACGCAAATATGCCATTTCCGGAACTTATGAGCGCATACCGATCGCGCCGGAGAATTTTGCCGTCAATTTCCGCGCCCTTGCCGGTCAGGGTTTTAGCGGCGTCAATGTCACCATACCGCACAAGCAAGCTGCCCTGGCATGTTGCGATGCGCTGGACGCCAATGCAAAAAGACTGGGTGCGGTGAATACAGTGCGGATCAAGGATGGGCAATTTTACGGTTCCAACACGGATGGTTTTGGATTTATGGAAAATCTGCGCCTGGGCGCGCCGGACTGGAAGCCGCAGGCCGGACCGGCAGTGATCATCGGGGCTGGCGGTGCCGCCCGTGCTGTTATTGCCGCGCTCTGCGATGCCGGGGTTCAACGCCTGTACCTGTTCAACCGCACCCGTGCACGCGCGGACCGGCTGGCCGCTGATCTTGGCGGCCCGATCATCACAGCGGACTGGGCGGAATTACCCGGCACGCTGCCCGATTGCGCTTTGCTGGTGAATTGTTCAAGCCTCGGCATGGCGGGGCAACCGCCGCTGGAAATTTCACTGGAGAATCTCCATCCGCGCGCCACTGTCACCGATCTGGTCTATACGCCGCTGATCACAGCTTTGCTGCGCATGGCGGCGGCACGTGGAAACCCCGTCATTGACGGGCTTGGCATGCTGATACACCAGGCGCGGCCCGGTTTTGCCGCATGGTTTGGGCGCATGCCCGAGGCAGATGACACGCTGCGCAACCTGCTGCTGGCGGATATTGAAGGGGCAAAAGGACTATAGTCCTAGAGCCCATATATTAAATGCAGATAATATATGCATTAAAATCAATTGTTTATGCCCAAAAAATCAAATAGACATATTGCTGTTTATCTATTTTAGAAAGCTCCGCGATGCAGCCTATTGGCACTCCAGAAATCAGGCAGCGAATTGAACGGGATAACCCGTGGTGGGCCAACGCCGATTTAGAAATTTTGGAAGCCAAATATCAGCGGCGTGTTTATTTCCCCTCATTCAAAGCATTAGCGCTGAACTTTGACGTGCGGCGCGCGGCGATTCTTCTTGGCCCCCGGCGCGTAGGCAAGACTGTAATTATTAAGCAATTAATTCACGAAGCAATACAGGACGGTATCGATCCAAAACAAATTCTCTATGCAAGCATTGACGCTCCTATTTATTCTGGAATCTCTCTCGACAAATTTATGGAATTCCTGCCAACCGCATCAAGAGACAAGCGCAGCGTGGTGGTTTTTGACGAAATCCAATATTTAAGGGACTGGGAAATCCACATGAAAGACCTGGTGGATAACTATCCGAGAACCAAGTTTATCGCATCTGGATCAGCCGCTGCCGCGCTTCGTTTAAAGAGTCGAGAGTCCGGAGCAGGGCGATTTTCCGAGTTCATGTTGCCGCCTCTTACATTCTATGAGTTCTTAAAATTTATTGGAGATGACGAAAAACTGATTTCAGAAAATGGTCCGGGTCAATATGAGGCAAAAGATATAGAAGCGCTTAATTCCAGATTTGTAGATTATCTGAATTTTGGGGGCTATCCAGAGGCCGTACTCAATGAAGAAGTCAGACGGAATGCAGAACAATTTATCAGAAGCGACATCATTGACAAAGTATTGCTCAAAGATTTGCCAAGCCTTTACGGAATAAGTGATATCCAGGGCCTCAATAAATTATTTTCATTCCTGGCGTATAACGCGGGCTCGGAAGCAAACCTCGAAAACATATCCAAAGAGTCCGGCCTGGCAAAGCCGACTATAAAAAAATATATCGAATATCTGGAAAACGCATTCCTGATCCTCAAGGTGTCGACAGTGGATGAAAACTGCCGGACTATGAAGCGAGAGCGCAATTTTAAGATTTACCTGAATAATCCATCAATGAGAGCGGCGCTTTTTAAGCCTGTCGGAATTGAAGAGCAGGAAAAAATTGGTCACCTCGCGGAATCAGCTATTTTCTCGCAATGGCAACACGCGCCGGGATTTCAGAGATTAAGATATGCGCGTTGGCGCAATGAGGGCGAGGTGGATATTGTATACCTTAGGCCTTCCGATGAAAAACCGTTGTGGATTGGCGAAATTCGATGGTCAGACAGAGTGAAAAATCAATTTGGCGAACAAACAAAGTCGCTATCAACATTGCTGAAAAATCATCCAACCATAAATGCGGCAATTCTTACATCGAAAACAGTCCATTCATTGAACCGCGAGCTTGAAGGCAGACACTTTGAGATTTGGCCAAGTTCACTTTATTGTTACAGCGTAGGAAGAAATATCACAGTAGCTCTTGACCAATTAGGGAGCGGGCGTTCCAGGAACCAAGCATATCAAATAAAGTATAAGGAAAATAAACCATGATCATCGCCGGCCTGACAGGTTCAATTGGCATGGGGAAATCGGAAACGGCGAAAATGTTCCGCGCTCTCGGCATTCCCGTCTATGATGCCGATGCCGCCGTGCACGCGATTTATGCGCCGGGCGGTTCGGCCGTGGCGCCGGTCGAGGCGGCCTTTCCCGGCGTGACCAATGCCAATGGTGTGGACCGCGACGCGCTGGCTAAACGGGTGCTGAACGATCCCGCTGCTTTGAAAAAACTGGAAGCTATCGTGCATCCGCTTGTCGGGCTGGAACAGCAGAAATTTCTCGAACAGGCGGCGGCTGAAAATCGTGAATTGATTGTGATTGATGTGCCATTGCTGTATGAAACCGGGGGACAGAAGCGTGTGGACTGTGTGGTGCTGGTCAGCGCACCCTATGAATTGCAGCGCGAACGGGTTTTGGCGCGCCCCGGCATGAGCGAGGAAAAATTTCAGTCCATACTCGCCAAGCAGGTGCCGGACGCGCAAAAACGTCAGCTGGCTGATTATATTATCGATTCAAGCCAGGGCCTGGAATCGGCCATGGCGCAGGTCGCGGCACTGATCCCGCTGCTGAAAAAAGTGCCGGCCAGGGCCTGGGCTTCGCGCTTGCGCGAAACCGGAGACACAGGGGCCATGCGCAAACAACAGACGGAAAAAGGATAAAATTTGCGCGAAATCGTTCTGGATACGGAAACCACCGGGCTGGATCCGCGCACCGACCGCGTTATCGAAATCGGCTGTGTCGAGCTGTTCAATCATGTGCCCACAGGTATCACCTTCCATACCTATCTCAATCCCAAACGCGACATTGCCGCCGAAGCCTTCAATGTGCATGGCCTCAGCGCCGAATTTCTCAGCGACAAGCCGCTGTTTGGTGATATTGCCGTAGCGTTCAGCGAATTTATTGGGGATACCCAGCTGGTTATTCACAATGCGGCGTTTGATCTGGGTTTTCTGAACAGCGAGTTTGACCGGATCGGATTTGGCAAATTGCCGCCCGGTCGTGCGATAGATACGCTGCTGATTGCGCGGCGCAAATTTCCGGGCGGGCAGAACAGTCTGGATGGCCTGTGCCGGCGGTTTGAAATTGATATTTCCGGGCGTGAGCTGCATGGCGCGCTGAAAGATTCGCATCTGCTGGCGGCGGTCTATCTGGAATTGATCGGCGGCGCACAAAGCGGGCTGGCGCTGGAAGGCGTGCCGGCGCAACTGGGCCGGGCTATGGACCCTACCGGTTTGCGGGCGCCATCTTCCCCGCGTCCCGTGCCGCTGGCGCCGCGTTTGACGCAGGCCGAACGCGCCGCGCATGCGGAATTTGTGGCGGGCCTGGGCGGCGATCCGATCTGGAAACGGTGATTATTGCGATTTTGCCGCTTCGGCCTCGGCCTGTAACTGCATCATGCGCTGCCGGTAGAGCGTGGCAAAGTCGATATTATCCAGCATCAGCGGCGGATAACCGCCATCGCGGGTCATATCGGCGATAATGCGGCGCGCAAAGGGAAACAGCAGTCTGGGACATTCAATCAGCAGCACCGGCTGCAAGGACTCGGCCGGGATATTAATGAGTTGAAACACCCCCCCATAGAGCAATTCGGCCAGAAAGACGGTGCTTTCCTCCTGTTTGGCGCTGACGGAGATTTTCAGTTCCACTTCGTAATTCGGCTCGGCCCCGCGGCGGACCTGAACATCTATGGCTACATTGATGCTGGGCGGTTTGGCGGATTTGGTCAGGCTGCCGGGGGCGCCTGGATTTTCAAAAGACTGGTCCTTGATATATTGCGCGGCGATGGACAGGCGCGGCGCGTACTCCGCGGATGGGTCTTGGGTGTCGGTGGCGTTATTATCCGTCATATCGGCCTGCTTTGATTTAACATGATTATATACCGTGGGTAGCACGGATTAGGTTATGCGCCAAGGCCCGCTTTATGGATGTGGTGAAGCTTGCGCAGATACGCTAATATCATATTTGGCTGGCCAAATTGGGCCATATAGCGGATTGCAGGATGAGTCAGGGTTTTCAATTTTTCGATCTGATCCTTTTGGGAATGATTGCGGCTTTTATTCTGCTGCGGTTGCGCAGTGTGCTGGGCACGCGCACGGGCCATGAAAAACCGCCCGAAGATATGCGTCCGGGCCGGACCGGGCCGCAGAAGGGATCGAATGAAGGCGCAAAGGAAGGCAAGGTTATACAATTGCCGCGCCGGACATCGGCCGATGGCAATGATAAGGCGCTATCCCCGGCAGAGATCCGCCTGCGCCAGTCGCTGACCGAAATCACGCTGGCCGATCCGCATTTCGATGCCGATGATTTCTGTGATGGCGCGCGCCAGGCCTATGAAATGATCATTCTGGCATTCGCCCAGGGCAATCGCGATTTGCTGCGCGATTGTGTCGGCGAGGAAGTCTATGCCAATTTCAATGCAGCCATCACCGCACGTGAAGCCGCCGGACAGCGTATGGAAACCCGCCTTGCCGCCATTCAGGATGCGCGCATTACGCAGGCCAGCCTGCGCGGAAAAATGGCGGAGGTTACGGTAAAATTCACTGCAGATCTGATTTCCAGCGTGCAAAATGCTGAAGGCGAACTGGTGCAGGGCCATCCCACCTTGCCGCAACAGGTTTGCGAACTCTGGACCTTTGCCCGCGCTACGGATTCCAGCGATCCAAACTGGAGCCTGATTGCGACGGCGGCAGATACTGCAAATGACACCCCTGCCACCACCCCGAAAGATTAATCCGGTCCTGGCCCTGTCCGCAGCGCTGCTGGCCGGCATGCTGATCGGCCTGTTTGCCGGGCCTGATCTGCGCCGGATGGTTGCGGGCCTGACGGCACCGCGTCCTGACCGGCTGGTGCTGCGCCAGGTCAGCTATGACGCATTGCCGGGATGGCGCCAGGATTCGCTTCAGGGCTTTATGGCGGCGCTGAACCGTTCCTGCGGCATTTTTCTTGCGCAAAAACCGGACAGGCCGGTAGGCCCGGATGGGCGTATGGGCAGGGCCGCGGACTGGAAAGCGCCCTGTGCGGCGCTGGCGCAATGGATGGTGTTGCACGGCTCCGGCCCGGACCGGTCCGGCAATCGCGAACGCGATTTTATCATGCAGCATTTTCTACCGCTTCAGGCGCTGAATAATGAGCAGAACCAGGGCCGGTTTACCGGCTATTATGAACCTGAACTGCGCGGCAGCCTGGTCAGGCAGGGCCCCTATCAGGTGGCGCTACTGCGCGCACCGGAAAATCTGGTTGCGGTCAATCTGGGGGAGTTCAATCCGAAATGGCGCGGCCAGCGCATTGCCGGGCGGGTGCAGGATGGCAGGCTGCGCCCTTTGCAGCCGCGCGCTGAAATTGTTGCCGGCGCGCTCGATGCTGAAAAGCTTGAACTGCTCTATGTCGATGATCCGGTCGATGCGTTTTTTCTGCATATTCAGGGTTCGGGCCGGGTTCGGCTGCAGGATGGCCGGGTCATCCGTGTGGGTTATGCCGGGCAGAATGGTCATCCTTACGCGGCGATCGGCAAAAATCTGGTGAAATCCGGCGCGATCCGGCGCGAAGATGTTTCCATGCAGTCGATCCGCGCCTGGCTTGAGGCGAATCCGGATGAACGCGACGCGGTCATGAACGCCAATCCGTCCTATATTTTCTTTCAGGAACTGGCAGTGCGTGACCCCGGTCAGGGCCCCCCCGGCGCGCAGAATGTGCCGCTGACGCCGGGCCGCAGTCTGGCGGTCGATCCTGATTTTCACGCATTGGGAACGCCGGTCTGGCTGGACAGTGCGACCCCCGATGGCGAAATTTTGCAGCGCCTGATGGTGGCGCAGGACACCGGCGGCGCCATTCGCGGTCCCGTGCGCGGCGATGTGTTCTGGGGCGCGGGCGCGAAGGCTGCGCAAACCGCCGGACACATGAACAGCGAAGGGCGTATGTATATTCTCGTGCCGCGCGCGGTGGCGGCACGTGCGATTGATGGCACATCTTAAAATAATGGCCAACGCTATTTTAATAAAGTCTCGCTTATTAAAATAGTGATCATTGTTATTTAAAATTATATGCCTTTACTAAAATAATGTCCTGGGCTATTTTAGTAGACGGTGAAGATACACGTTATAAGTGAATCAATCGCTATATTCTCTACCATGCATTGGATCTGGCTGGTCCGGTCGATACACTGAAAGCTGATCGATGAAATTTGAGTCATTCAGCGCTGGCGAATGGAAAAAGCAATATCAGTATAAAAGCTTTTCTCCTGCATTGATAAATCATGAATGGGGCTGGGATGACCCGCGCATTAATGTTTTGCTTGAACAGGCAATGCGGGCGCTTGGTGAATTGAACGCTTTTTCTTTTATTGTCCCAAATGTAGACATTTTTATACAAATGCATATCGCCAAAGAGGCACACACTTCAAATCGCATTGAAGGGACGAAAACAGCCTTTGAAACGGAACTGATGCCGGAAGAAGCGATACCACCAGAAAATCGTGACGATTGGCATGAGGTGCAGAATTATATGGCCGCCATGAATATGGCGGTTCAGGAATTACAGCGCCTGCCGGTCTCAACCCGGTTATTGTGTCAAACACATGCAATTGTGATGCAGGGGGTCAGAGGTCAACATAAAACTCCCGGAGAACTACGCCGGGCGCAAAACTGGATCGGTGGTTCAGGGCCAATGGATGCAGCCTTTGTGCCGCCGCATCCAGATGAGGTATCCGGTCTGATGGGCGATCTGGAAAAATTTCTGCATAATGAGGAAATAATGGTGCCCGATCTGGTGCGGGCCGCCATTGCGCATTATCAGTTCGAGACTATCCACCCCTTTAATGACGGTAATGGTCGGGTCGGGCGGCTGTTGATTACACTTTATCTCGTGAGCAAGGGGATTCTGCAAAAGCCCTCGCTTTATCTTTCGGATTTTTTTGAACGCAACCGGTCTTCCTATATTGACGCTCTGATGCGGGTGCGCACTGCAAACGATATCGGACATTGGGTGCGATTTTTCCTTGCCGGGGTTTTGGAAATTTCAAAAAAAGGACGCGACACGTTCAAGGCTATTCAGGTGTTACGCGAAGAAGCGGAGAATCAATGTTTGAGCCTTGGAAGGCGGGCGCCAATGGCGAAGCGTGCGTTGACCTTGCTTTACCGCCGTGTTGTTGTATCGGCCAAAGATATAGAAATAGAGCTTGGCGTAACCAGCGCGACAGCAAACGCAATCATTCGCGATTTTATAAAAATGCAGATATTACGCGAAACTACTGGAAAGAGCCGGCGCCGGTTATATGTGTTTGACCGGTATTTACAGCTGTTCATGGACTGAAATAAATAATGACTACCAGTCACACTGTCGCGCTGTTCGTAACCTGTCTGGTGGATTTGTTCCGCCCGTCGGCGGCGTTTGCGGCGGTGAAACTGTTACAGGATGCGGGATGCACAGTCAGCGTGCCGCAGGCGCAGACCTGTTGCGGCCAGCCTGCCTATAATTCCGGCGATAAAAAAAATGCCTCGGCATTGGCGGCGCAAACCATCCGTAGCCTGATGGATTATGACTATGTGGTGGTGCCGGGCGGCTCCTGCGCCGCGATGATCAAACATCATTATCCCGAACTGCTGGCGGGCGATGCGGCATTGGCGGGCGCGGCGCGTGCGCTTGCGGGAAAAACGCATGAGCTGACGCAGTTTCTGCATGAGGTCATGCACTATAAACCGGCCGTATCTGGCGGGGAAAAAATCACTTATCTAGATAGCTGTTCCGGCCTGCGCGAGCTGACTATAAAGGACCAGCCGCGCGCCATGCTGGGATCGCGCATCGTGGAAAATCAGGATAGCGAAACCTGTTGCGGTTTTGGCGGCACCTTCTGCGTCAAATATACGTCTGTTTCCACCGCGATGGCCGACAAGAAGCTGGACAGGCTCGCCGCCACTGGCGCGGTCCTGGTAGCGGGCGGCGATCTGGGCTGTCTGATGCATCTGGCCGGGCGCGCGGCGCGCCGCGATATGAAATTGCAGTTCCGGCATGTTGCGGAAATTCTGGCGGGCGATGACCAAACGCCCGCCATCGCGGCAGAGGAAAAATAATGCAGCGCCATCCCGCCGCCTTTAACGCCAATGCCGCCGAGGCGCTGCTGGATGCGGATTTGCAGGCGGCGCTGGGCGCGGCCGAAGCGGGCTTTGGCGTCAAGCGCCGCAAGGCCATTCAGGGCCTGCCGGAGTTCGAGGCGCTCTGTGATCAGGCGGCGGCGATCAAGGACCATGTGCTGGATCATCTGGATGTGTATCTGCAACGTTTTGAGGCGCAGGTCTTCGCCGCCGGCGGCATGGTGCACTGGTGCGAGGATGCGCAGCAGGCGCGCGAGGTCATTCTGAAAATCTGCCGCTCGGTGAACGCCAAAACCGTGACCAAGGGTAAAAGCATGGTGGCCGAGGAAGTGGGACTCAACCCGTTTCTGGAGGCCCATAATATCCGCCCGATCGAAACCGATCTGGGCGAATATATTATTCAGTTGGCGGAAGAACCCCCCAGCCACATTATCGGCCCGGCCCTGCACAAAACCAAGGATCAGGTGTCGGATCTGTTTCATGCGCATCATGCGCCGCTTGGCTTTACCGAGCGCCAATCTTCGGGCGAGGCGCTGGTCGGCGAGGCGCGCGCTATTTTGCGCCAGAAATATCTGGTGGCCGATGTGGGCGTAACGGGCGCGAATTTCCTGATCGCGGAAACCGGCAGCACCGTCATCGTCACCAATGAAGGCAATGGCGATATGACGCAGATTTTCCCGCGCGTGCATATTGTTATCGCCAGCATCGAAAAAATCGTCCCGACGCTGGAGGATGCGGCCACCTTGTTGCGCGTGCTGGCGCGTTCCGCTACCGGACAGGAAATGTCCGTATACACCACATTTTCGACGGGGCCAAAGCGGCGCGGCGATGCCGATGGCCCGGAACAGTTTCATGTGGTGTTGCTGGATAATGGGCGCAGCGCCATGCTGGGCGGCGCGCAACGCGATATGCTGCGCTGTATCCGCTGCGGCGCCTGCATGAATAATTGCCCGGTCTATATGGCGGCGGGCGGCCATGCCTATGGCGCGACCTATATGGGGCCGATGGGCGCCGTGCTGACCCCCAATCTTGAAGGCGTGAAACGCGCCCAGGCGCTGCCCTTCGCCTCAACCTTCTGCGGCAAATGCGAAACGGTCTGCCCGGTGCGCATTCCGCTTCCCAAACTGATGCGGGAATTGCGCAGCGCGGCGCATATGGCGCGGCTGACGCCTGCGCGCGAACGGCTATGGCTGGCGCTCTGGTCGTGGGTGGCGCAACGGCCCGAACTCTATCATCGGCTTGGCGGCGCGGGGATGCGTATCCTCGCCATGCTGGCCCGTGGAAAGGGGCGCTTTGGCTGGCTGCCGCTGGCGGGCGGCTGGACAGGCACGCGCGATTTTCCAGCGCCCCAGGGCGAAAATTTCATGGCGCAATGGGCGCGGGGCGAAAAGGATACGCCATGAGCCAGCAACGCATGGCCATAATGGATAAAATTCGGGCCTCGCATCGGGCGCGCGGCATTGGCTCTTCGCAACAGGCGGTGGATGCGCGGCTGAATGCGCGGGCGCAAAATCTTGTTCCTGCGCGCGGGCGGCTGACTGGCGATGCGCTGCGCGCCCGGTTAGAACAGTTTGCCGTGAAATCCCAGGCCAGCATTGTCTCGGTGGCGGCCCCGCGCGACGTGCCGCAGGCCATTGGCGCTTATCTGACGGCGCATCATCTGCCTGGCCCGGTGCGGCTTTGCGGCGACGGCTTTCTGGCCGCAATGCCCTGGGATCTGATTGCCAGATTTAATCCCGCTACCGGCGCGGTGCAGGAAACAGATGGTGTTGGGGTTTCTGTGGCGCTGTGCGCTATTGGCGAAACCGGCACGCTGATGTTGATCTCCGGCCCCAATGCCGCCAGCGGGCTGAATTTTCTTCCGCCCGCGCATATTATTGTGCTGCGCGCGGGTGATATAGTGGGCGCGCTCGAAGATGGCTGGGCGTGCCTGCGCCAGGCAGGAAACGGCCAGATGCCGCGCACCGTCAATCTGATCACCGGCCCCTCGCGCACCGCCGACATTGCCCAGACCATGTATATGGGCGCGCATGGGCCAAAGCATCTACATGTGATTATTGTGGATAACCATGCCTAGGCCCCGTAAACCGCGTCCGCCTACGGGCGATGAAACCGATCTGTTCGCAAGCGCGGTGGCCGGCGCCAAACCCCTGCGCCAGCGCCCCAGCATCCCGGAAATATTTTTCGCGCCGCGCAAAAAACCCGGTTTGATCCGGCCGATCACCCATCCCCCGATCGAGGATCGCCCTTCGCCCCCCATTCACGCGAAAAACCGCGCCGCCGTCAGCGGGATGGATGGCAAAAATGCGGAACGCCTGATCCGGGGCAGGCTGGAAATCGAGGGGCGGCTGGATCTGCACGGCCATCGCCTGGACACCGCGCAGCGCGAACTGGCGGATTTTATCCGCCGCAATCATTCTTACGGCAAACGCTGTGTGCTGGTGATCACCGGCAAGGGCCGATCACTGAAAAATGCGGCGCCTGAAGAACCTTCCATAGGCGGACGTTACAGCATCCCCGAACGCAAGGGCGTGCTGTTCGATCTGGTGCCCGAATGGCTCAGCGCCCCCGAGCTCACCCCCTATGTGGTGGCATTTTCGCCTGCCCAGCCCAAACATGGCGGCAGTGGCGCGCTCTATGTGTATCTGCGGCGGGAGCGGTCTTGAGCAATTCCTGCTTGGAGTGACGCAGATAATTCAATCCCCATCACGCAGACAAAGTTCAGTAGCAGGGAGAATTTTCGCGATGGGGCACGGCACTAAATTATCTGCGCTTATTCTGCTGGCAATGCTGACGGCGGCGCCAGCAATATCAAAGCAAATAACGGTTGCTGACACGCAACAGCTGCATGCGGCGCTTCAGTCGCTCAGTCCGGGAGACAAGATTATTCTTGCGCCTGCACGATACCGGACACATTTACTGTTTACCGCGCGGCATTCCGGAACCCAGGCGCTGCCTGTCCGGCTGACGGCCAGAGATGGCGCAGGCAGCGCGATTATAGATGGCGCGGGCGCGGACATCACCGTCAAATTTGCTGGCGCGGCCTATATCCATCTTGAAGGGCTGGACATTACCGGCGGCGGTTATCATGGGGTGTTTTTCTCCGATGGCGCGCACCATATCAGGGTCGCAGGCAGCCGGATTTACGATAATTTCGCCGTGCGGCCCCTGGACAGCCATGCCGAATTGAAAGGCTCGGGCCCGGCGGATAACCGGCCGCATCATATTGCCATCCTTGATAATGAGATATTTCATTCATCGCATCCGCCGGGCGGGAATTTTCAGGGCATAGATTGTAATTTCTGCGATGATTTTCTGATTTCCGGAAATTATCTGCATGATATCCGTCAGCCCGTGTCAGAGCCCTATTCGCATTATGACCGGGGCAGCTGCATTCAGATGAAAAGCTCCAGCCGGAATGTTGTAATCGAACGCAATAAAATTGCACATTGCCATATCGGCATAGTTTATGGCGGCGAAGGATTGGCCAGCCCGGAACATATTGGCGGCATGGTGCGCAACAATCTGATTTATGCATCAGGTGAAATCGCCATTGCCGTAGTGAATGTCCATGGCGGCAAAATACTGCACAACACTCTGTATGCAAATGCCGGGGCCATTCGCGTGGCGCGCGATCAGCGCAATCCGGAAAGCCGCAACATGGTACTGATCGCAAATAATATTCTGGATGGGCCGGTGCGCATATATTCGAACGGCGACAATGTGATGCAGCAGGCGAACCATGTGCTGACCCGGAAAGAAACTGCTTCACTGTTCATAAATGCGGCTGAATATGACTTCCGGCTTTTGCCAACCGCAACACAGATCATTGACAAGGGCGCAATGTCCGGCGGGCAGGTTGCTGACGATTTCGCAGGCACGCCCCGGCCAAAAGGCGCCGCCGCCGATCTTGGCGCCTATGAATATCAGCCATGATCTCTCCCTAACCGGCGAGACCGTTTTTGGTTCATATTGAATCGCCTCGCCCTCATTTGGCGGGGCGAAAAATTCCTACAAAATAAATTTCGACAGGTCGCGGTTCCGCGCCAGATCGCCAATGTGTTTTTCGACATAGGCCGCGTCGATGACGAGCCGCTCGCCCTCTCTGTCGGTGGCGGCGAAGCTGATCTCGTCCAGGATGCGCTCCATCACCGTATGCAAACGCCGCGCGCCGATATTTTCGACATTGCTGTTGATCTCGACCGCGATATCGGCAATAGCGTCGATGCCGTCCTCGCTGAAGGACAGTTGCACCTGTTCGGTCGCCATCAGCGCGATATATTGCTTGATCAGGCTGGCTTCGGGTTCGGTCAGGATGCGGCGGATATCCTCGCGGCTGAGCGGTTTCAGTTCCACGCGAATGGGCAGGCGCCCCTGCAATTCCGGCAGCAGATCGGACGGTTTGGCGATGTGAAACGCGCCGGATGCGATGAACAGAATATGGTCTGTGCGCACCGGGCCGTGCTTGGTGCTGACACTGGTGCCCTCGATCAGCGGCAGGAGATCGCGCTGCACGCCTTCGCGCGAAACATCCGCACCCTGACGTTCGGACCGGGCGCAGATCTTGTCGATCTCGTCCAGAAACACGATGCCGTTATTTTCCACCGCGCTGACAGCCTCGCGGACCAGCTGATCCTGATCCAGCAGCTTGTCGCTTTCTTCCGCGATTAGCACCGCATAGGAATCCTTCACCAGCATGCGCTTTTCGGTGGTCTGTCCGCCGCCCATGGCCTTGCCCAGCATGTCGCCGATATTGATCATGCCAATAT